>JACCDY010074406.1_pt1 | contig 20273 bp, 22 predicted proteins | sample 7446391 | NCBI WGS metagenome assembly JACCDY01 (sample SAMN15323451, study PRJNA562643) | freshwater metagenome | isolation source: river surface water | place: USA:Blue River Watershed | collected 2017-08-18
CGCGCGGTTTTTGGGTTGTAGTTTCCGGTACCAACGTGGCAGTAGCGCTTGAGTTGGTTGCCTTCTTGGCGAATCACCAGCGCAAGCTTGCAGTGGGTCTTGAGGCCAACGATTCCATAAACCACGTGAACGCCGGCCTGTTCGAGCTTGCGTGCCCAGGCAATGTTGTTTTGCTCATCAAATCTGGCCTTGATCTCGACCAGCGCCAAGACCTGCTTGCCGGCCTCTGCTGCATCAATCAAAGCGTCAACGATTGGTGAGTCACCTGAGGTGCGGTAAAGGGTTTGCTTGATTGCAAGCACCTTAGGGTCGGCCGCTGCCTGCTCGACGAACGCCTGAACCGAGGTTGAGAATGACTCGTAAGGGTGGTGAACCAAGATATCCCGCTGGCGCATTGCAGCAAAAATACTTACATCTTTGTCCTCAACCGGCTGCAAGAATCGGTTGGTGATTACCGGGTGAGGTGGATAGTGCAGGTCGGCTCGCTTGAGCGATGCGATCTCAAAAAGACCGGTCAGGTCAAGCGGAGACGGTAGGTGGTAAACATCTTCATCTGAGATATCAAGTTCGCGAATCAGCAGCTCGAGAACTTGAGGGTTGATGTCGTTGGCCACCTCGAGTCGAACCGGTGGGCCAAAGCGGCGGCGCAAAAGTTCTTTCTCAAGGGCAACCAATAGGTTCTCGCCCTCGTCCTCGTCAACCTCAAGGTCTTCATTTCGAGTAACCCTGAAGGTGTGCTGCTGAAGAACATCCATGCCCGGAAAAAGCAGACCCATAAATTCACCGATGATGTCCTCGAGCGGCACAAATCGTGCATCGGTAACACCGGTGTTGCCCGGAATGCGCACAAAGCGCGGGAGTAGTGGCGGGACCTTCACTCGGGCAAAGTGCTCCTTGCCGTTGTCAGGGTTGCGCACTACGACCGCTAGGTTCAGCGAAAGACCAGAAATGTAAGGGAATGGGTGGGCTGGATCAACGGCAAGCGGGGTTAGTACCGGGAAAATCTGGTTCTGGAAATAATCGTGGAGCGAAGATTTTTCAGCCTCATCGAGGGCAGCCCAGCGCACAATCCGGATGCCCTTTTCGCGCATGGCTGGCTTGATGGTGTCGATAAATAGGCTTGCGTGGCGGCTCTGCAGTAGGTGTGCCTCGCGGCTAATTTCACTCAATACATCTTGAGGAGAAAGCCCTGAGCTAGAGGTCACAGCAAGACCAGTGGCAATTCTTCGCTTTAGGCCGGCAACTCGAACCATGAAGAATTCATCGAGGTTAGAGGCAAAAATTGCCAGAAAGTTAACCCGCTCAAGCAGGTGCAGGTTTGGGTCTTCGGCAAGTTCCAGTACACGCTGGTTAAATGCCAGCCAGCTAAGCTCGCGGTCTAAAAAGCGGTCCGCGCGCAGATCGGTGCCTAGGTCAGGAACAGCAATGGCCATGGTTTCTTCAGAAGACATACTCTTTATCCTGCCACGGTTGGGTAAAGAGAGAGTTAACGAATGCTTGAAGACATGGCGTCAGAGTCTTCAGGCAAATTGAATCGGTAACCAACATTTCGAACGGTTCCGATGAGCGCCTCAAGATCTCCGAGTTTGGCGCGCAGGCGCCGAATGTGAACATCCACGGTTCGGGTACCACCAAAGTAGTCATAACCCCAAACTTCGCTAAGCAATTGTTCACGGGTAAAAACGCGGCCCGGGTGCTGAGCCAAAAAGCGCAGCAATTCAAATTCTTTATAAGTAAGGTCCAATGGTCGACCGTGAACCTTGGCCGAGTAGTTGCCCTCATCAATGACCACACCTGAGGCATGGATCTTGTCAACCTTCTCGGTCTGGGTCTGGCGGCCAATTGCAAGTCGAATGCGCGCATCGATTTCGCCTGGGCCGGCGTTCTCAAGAATGATGTCTGTCGCGGCCCATTCAGCGGTCACCGCTGCAAGGCCACCTTCGGTCACTACCAAAATCAGTGGAGCGCTGATCCCGGTGGTCTGCAAGATTTTTGAGAGGGATTTTGCGCTGGCCAGATCGCGTCGAGCGTCGAGAAAAATTAGGTCGTGTCCCGGAGCGTTAACAAGGTTTGCTGGCTCAGCCGCAATTTGGCGAACTCGATGACTTAGAAACCCAAGGGCAGGCAAAATCTCGGATTCGGCTGACGCCGACAAAACCAAGATTTGAGCCATGTCTCTCTCCATTTCCCAAGGTCAAGTCTAGACCTTTACTTACGAGTGAATAGGGCATGATTGTTTTGTGAAATCTAACTGGACTGAAATTCTGCTCATCTGGCTTGCCGTTGCCGGCCTGACAGTGATTTCACTGCTGCAACCGCAGCTCGACAACAATCAAATTGAAGCGCGCTTTGGGGCCATATTGGCTGGATCGATTGCGACTGTATCGCTGGTTCAATTGTTCCGAGCCCAGGCCGAAGGCTTCGTGCGCAGGCTGGTTTATGTAGGCGGCGGAAGTTATCTGATTCTCGCGGTGGCAACCCTGTACTTAGTGGTCAGGGGTTAGACTTTTAGCATGATTCTTGCTCTAGAAATCTTCTTTACCGGCCTCCTCGTTTTGGCCTCACTTGCCATTGCTGGCGTGTCAGCACTCGTGCTGTACAAGCTGTTCAAGGGGCAAAAGTAGTTGTTCGTTCTTCCAGAGGGTCTTCCGCTGGAGCTCACTCCATTTGCCTTTTTGGTAGGCAAGTGGGAGGGCACCGGCGTAATTAGCTACAAGCTAAACGAGTCTGACGAGACTCCGGTGGAATACGAATTCAAGCAGCGCGTGGAGTTTGCCCACGACGGCTCCAATGCCATGACCTACGTATCGTCTGCTGAACTTATCGATGAAGCGGGCACAATCTTGCCCAGCGAAATTGGCTATTGGCGCATGGCCCGCCCGGCTGAAAGCGCCGACCACGGCCCGGGGCTCATGGTTGGAACCGGTGACAAATCACTAAAAACTCACGAGGATCTCGAGAAGCTCCGAAACAAAGAGGGTGGCTTTGATATCCAGGTGTCAATGTTGCACCCGGGTGGCGCCGCCGAGCTTTACAACGGAAAAATCAAAGGTGCTCGAGTCGACCTAGCCTCGGCAAGCGGCATCGCGTTTGAAGGATCAAAGACCTACCGCCATTCAACCCGCCTTTACGGCCTGGTTGAAAACGCCTTGCTTTGGGTGTGGGAGATTGCTTTGCCAGGTGCCGACCTCAAGCCACACGCTTCGGCACGCCTTGAACGCGTAGGTTAAGTTTTGAATCCGGCTGCTTTTCATTTTTCGAATCCGATGATTGAGCAGCGCGAGCTTGCCGAAGGTAAATCTGCAACCTTCCTCGGCCCACGCGGAGTCATCACTGTGGTGGGCCCAGATCGACTGACCTGGCTGCACAGTTTGCTGAGTCAGAATCTAAAGAATCTTGAACCGGGCCAATCGGCCGAGGCATTGCTCCTGGATCCACATGGGCACATCGAGCACGTAATCCACTTCATCGATGACGGGCAAACCGCGTGGCTAATTGTTGAGGCAGAATCTCGCGAGCCGTTGCTGAACTGGCTGAACAAAATGGTCTTCCGGATGCAGGTTGTCATTACAGATAGAAGTGAAGACTACGCACTGGTTGGCCACATGGTTAGTCCGGTTGATGGGGTTGCCACTTCAAACGGCATCCCGTTGGCTTGGCAGGACCCTTGGCCTGGTGTGGTCTCCGGCGGCGTTCGGTATGCACTGACCTGGCCGGCAAAATGGCCATGGTTTGAGTGCCTGGTTGAGGTCCAAGAGCTAGAAGCTACCTTGGCAAAATACGGTCAAGCCGGCACCATGGCGTTTGATGCCCTTCGGGTAGCGGCTCACCGCCCGCGCCAGTTGACTGAGGTAGATGAAAAGTCTTTGCCGCATGAATATGACTGGATGTCAACGGCTGTCCACCTTTCTAAAGGCTGTTATAGGGGTCAAGAAACCGTGGCAAAAGTGCATAACCTCGGCCACCCGCCTCGACGCCTAGCGTTTTTGCACCTCGATGGGTCAGGACACGCTCTTCCAGAATCAGGAGATGAAGTTTTTATTGGCGATGCCGAATCGGCGCGCGGCAAGATCACCATCGCTGTAAATCACTATGAGATGGGGCCAATTGCGCTGGCAATCCTGAGTCGCTCTGTCCCTGAAGATGCCGCTTTGATCGTGCATTCATCAACCGGGCCAATCGCTGCCAGCCAAGAGGTCATAGTCCCGGCATCGGCCGGCAAGGCCGCGAATCTGCCAAAGCGCAACTTGCTAATGGGTGGCAAGCACTAATGAGTATCAGGGCGCCCAAAATCAATTGGACACTTCGCGCTTCAGTCCAGCGGGTGCTTGAATCGCTGCCGCCAATTACCCAGATAGTCGCCGCGGCAACTACGGCCTACCTATTCGCATATTTTGTTCTCGGCCACCAGAACCCTATTTTTGCGGTTACCGTGAGCATCGCCGCTTTGGGTTTTACGCGAGATGCACGACTAAGGCGAGTCTTTGAGACCGCCTTGGGAATGGTCGTAGGAATTGCCCTGAGTGAAGTGTTTGTTTTGACCCTGGGCAAGGGCGCCTGGCAAATGGCAATAGTGCTCTTCGTCGCACTGGTTTCGGCGCGCTTCCTTTCAGGTACAGCAGCTTTTTCGTTGACCGTTGGAATCCAGGCGATGCTGGTTCAAATCATGCCGGACCCTGATGGGGGCGCCTTTGTTCGCAGCCTCGATGGTCTTTTGGGTGGTGTAACCGCTTTAGTGTTCACAGCCTTTATTCCACGAGACCCAATTGGCATGGCTTCTAAAGATGCGGGCAAACTTTTTGCAGTTTTCCTTGACGCAGTGGATGCGCTCGCCGCGGCGGTTAAGAATGTTGATGTCAAGGTCGTCGATGCAGCATTGGTTAGGGTTCGCCGATCGCAGCCACTGGTCGATAACTGGCGCATGAGCCTCGATAGTGCGGTCTCGATTTCTCGGATTTCCCCATTGCTGCGCAAGCACCGCGGCGAGCTCTCAGATCAGATGCGCCTAATGCGCGGCATGGATTTAGCGACTCGCAATCTGCGCGTTGTTGTTCGCCGCGTTGATTTTTTGATTCGTGATGGAGTTCCACGGCCTTACCTAGCCGACCTATTCGAGCAGATCTCGGCCGCAACCGCGGTATTGGCTAAAGGCCTTGAGGGTCCAGACGCTCTCGAGGACTCGCAAAAGATGTTCCTCGAAATCATTCACCAGCTTGATCCAAAACGCTTTGGTATTGCCGATCAGCTTCGCGAAGCCAGTGTGCTCCTGCTACTTAGGCCTCTACTGATTGACCTGCTGTGTGCCAGTGGAATGGCGGAGGATGCCGCTCGGGCAGAACTGCCCGAGGTTTAGTAACCCTCTGGTGCTACTGCAGACCAATCGATGGTCAACTCACCAAGGCGACGACGCTTTTTATCGGTGTGGATTTGCCACCCTTGAGTCTCAAGGGTTTGGCAGGTTGCCAGCCAGCGCTGCGCTGGGCTAAACGCGCTAAGACCTGCATTTATTAGCCAGGCACGATCAAGCGCTTGCAAGAAGTCGTGAATTTTTTCACCCGGAAGATTGTGGTGAATCAAAGCTTTAGGCAAGCGTTCGGCAACTTTGCTTGGTAATTCAAGGCCTTGCAGGCGCAAAGAAATGGTGAAAGTCATCGGGCCGTTGGAATCCAAGGTCACCCATGATGCCAGCCTGCCGATCTCATCGCAGGTGCCTTCTACCAGGCGGCCGGTGGCGCTAAGCCGCGATGTCATCAACTGCCAAGCCGCCCGAACCTCAGACTCGTCGTACTGCCTAAGAACATTGAAAGCCCTAATTACATCGGCCTTTTGGTTGAGTTCGGGTGGCAGCGGTGTCTCGAACCCGCCATGGGTAAAGTGCAGGTGGCTGTGGGCAATTGCCAAACCGCGTTCCACGCGCTCTCGGTCAATTTCAATACCGACAACATGGGCATTTGAGTTGATCTTGGTTATCCGGGCAAGCAGCTCAATCGCAGTGATCGGGCTGGCGCCAAAACCTAAGTCCACGACAATCGGGGCAGCGGTTTTTCGAAGAAGTGGCATGGCTGCGATGAATCGGTCAATTCGTCGCAGGCGATTTGGGTTGGTTGTTCCCCGGGTAATTGTGCCTATCGGCTTCTTTGTTGCCACGGATTCAAACTTAGTCGAGGCTCGGTAAACACTAAACTTGGACCCATGACTGCCAAATACACATTGATTCTTCTTCGTCACGGTAACAGTGACTGGAACCAGAAAAACCTGTTCACCGGTTGGGTGGATGTTGACCTTAGCGAGCAGGGTCGCGAGGAGGCTAAGCGTGCCGGTGAGCTACTTGCCGAGTCTGGCCTAAAGCCAGATTTGCTTTACACCTCACGTCTGAAGCGTGCCATCAACACCGCTCACATTGCGCTAAATGCCGCTGACCGCAGCTGGATTGACGTGCAGCGGGACTGGCGTTTGAACGAGCGCCACTACGGTGCTCTGCAGGGTAAGGACAAGGCGCAGACCTTGGCTGAGTACGGTCCAGAGATGTTCCAAACCTGGCGCCGCAGCTTTGATGTTCCACCACCGCCGATCGATGACAACGACCAGTACTCACAGGCTCATGACGAGCGCTATGCAGACTTGGGCGACCGCGTTCCAAAGACTGAGTGCTTGAAAGACGTTCTTGAGCGCATGCTGCCTTTCTGGTTGTCAGACATCCAGCCATCGCTAAAAGAGGGCAAGACTGTTCTTGTAACTGCTCACGGCAACTCGCTTCGTGCGTTGGTTAAGCACCTCGATGATGTTTCAGACGAGGACATTGCGGAGCTAAACATCCCAACCGGTATTCCATTGGTTTACCAGCTAGATGAGAACTTCAAGCCACTTGTAAAGGGTGGCGAGTACCTTGACCCAGAAGCAGCGGCCGCAGGTGCGGCAGCTGTAGCTGCTCAGGGCAACAAAAAGTAACCAAAGTTTCAAATAAAAAAGGCCTCCCGCTTGGGAGGCCTTTTTTATTTGACTAACTAGTCAATGACTTCGTGCCACTCGCCCGTGGTTAGGTATGAGACTTTGCTTGAAATATCTACCACGTGGTCTGCAAAGCGCTCGTGGTAACGACTAGCTAGCGTCACGTCAACGGTAAACATAGCGTTTTCTTTCCAGTCGTCTGCCAGCACTACGTCAAAAACGTGGCGGTGCAACTCGTCAACGCGCTGGTCCTGTGCCTGAATGGCACGTGCCTGATCAACGTTGGTGTTGCGAAGCAATTCGGTGACCTTGTGGGCCAGCTCAACATCAAGCTTTCCCATCTCGGCAAAAGTTCCCTTTAGCGGAGCAGGAACAGCTGAGCCCGGGTAGCGGAACTTGGCAATTGCGGCGATGTGGCCGGCAAGCGCGCCCATTCTCTCCAGAGAGGCTGAGATTCGAAGCGCCGATACCAAGATTCGAAGGTCGCGTGCAACCGGTGACTGACGAGCAAGAATCTTGATGACGAGCTCGTCAAGGTCAAGTGCCTTATTTTCATTTGACTCAGCTAACGCAATCGCGCGCTCGGCCAGGCGAGCATCTGACTCGTTGAAGGCCTTGGTGGCGTCTTCAATGACGTTGGTCACCGTTTCGGCAATGTCAACCAGTCTGGTTTGAACTTCTTGAAGTTCCATTTGGAATACTTCGCGCATCGCACTATCTCCTAAAAATCAATCGTTGGCCTCTTGGATTTGAAGCCAGCGATTCGAGGTTGGCAGGGGCAGGTAAACAAATGTGAAATTGTTCGTAAACATGCCAAGAATTGCAGGCCTTGTAGCCGTTTGAAGCTGAGACTCAGTATGCCCCATAACCTAGTGTTAACCTTATGAACTACGGTGCGGAATTCTGGGGAGCAGTTATCACTGCGTTCGTGGTGGGCGCCGCTTCTGTTGCCATGGTTGGCTGGACGACCATCCGAACCAAAGAAGTTCAAAAGAAGTCACAGGTAGTCCTTGATGGCATTACCGGCCCACTAAACGCACTTGCTTCTGCAGGTTTGGTTTTAGACATCGATGACAAAATCGTCCGGGCTACCAAGAGTGCTTTTGCATTGGGTTTGGTTCGCGATGAAGAGTTGGCGCACCCAAAGCTCACGGCCCTGGTTGCCAAGGCTAGATCGGTCAAAAAGCCGACCAAGGCCCGTGGTCGCGATTTGGCTCTGGTTTCAGAGCTGGGAAAAACCACGCTCTTTGTTAATGCGCGGGCCATTCACCTCGGAGAAGGCTACGTTTTGCTTTTGGTCGAAGACCGAACCGAAAGCCACAACCTCGAAGAAACTCGCCGTGACTTTGTTGCCAATATTTCTCACGAGCTAAAGACTCCGATTGGCGCAATCAGCTTGCTCGCCGAGGCTATCCAAATGGCTCTTGATGACCCGGCTCAGGTGGAGAAATTTGCCAAGAACCTAGAGACCGAGTCTCAGAGGTTGGCGCACCTGGTGCAGGACATCATTCAGCTCTCGCATGTCCAGGCCAAAGAGGTTGCAGGTTTGACCAAAATTGTCGACCTCAACGAGGTTGTCGCAGAGGCCGTGGATCGCAATCAAGTCTTGGCCGGCAACAAGTCGATCGAGTTCGAGGTTCGCTTGACCGATCGGGCAAAAGTTTTTGGCGACGATGAGTTACTGAAAGCTGCCGTGAAAAATCTAATTGAAAATGCAGTGATCTACAGCGATGAAAAAACGGCGGTTTCCATCACCGTGCGGAAGCGCAAGGGCATTGCTGAAATTGCCGTGACAGACAAAGGCCCGGGTATTTCAGCCGAAGACCAAGAGCGAATCTTCGAACGTTTCTATCGGGTGGATCCGAGCCGTTCGCGCCTAACCGGTGGAACCGGTCTGGGTCTAAGCATCGTGAAGCACATTGCCCAGAAACACTTGGGTGAGGTTCAAATCAAGTCTCGGCTGGGCCAAGGTTCAACTTTCACCATTCGCCTTCCTCTGGCAGCAAAATCTATCGAAACGAGTAAATAAGTATGACGACCGTACTAGTAGTAGAAGACGAGCAGTCGCTTCGCGATCCTCTGGTTTACCTGCTCACCAAAGAAGGTTTTGAGATTGTCGAGGCCGCTGATGGCAACGAGGCGCTCGAAAAATTCGCTAGCAACAACATCGATCTGATTTTGCTCGACCTAATGCTGCCGGGCGTGAATGGCAACGAAGTATGCCGTGTGATTCGTCAGAGCTCGCAGGTTCCAATCATCATGTTGACTGCAAAAGACACTGAAATTGACAAGGTGGTTGGCCTTGAAATTGGTGCGGATGACTACGTGACCAAGCCTTATTCAACCCGTGAGCTTCTGGCTCGCATGAAGGCCGTTTTGCGCCGTAATTCAGATGCCGGTGAAGTTGTTAAGGCAGCCGGATTGCTCGAGGCCGGACCGGTTCGCATGGATGTTGACCGCCACCAGGTTTTTGTCAATGGCGAAAAAATTGCGATGCCCCTCAAGGAATTTGAGCTGCTTGAACTGCTGCTAGAAAATGTCAATCGAGTGCTCACTCGAGGCCAAATCATCGATCGTGTTTGGGGTTCAAATTACTTCGGTGACACTAAGACCCTAGATGTTCACGTAAAGCGTCTTCGCTCAAAAATTGAGGACGACCCGGCTCGACCAGCTCACATTCTGACGGTCAGAGGCCTTGGATATAAGTTCGAAGTCTAAGCCGGTCCAAAGCCATATAAAGAAAAACACCTCCCGATTGGGAGGTGTTTTTGCTTAAGTTCTTATTCTGCTGAGGCAGGGACTGCTGAGTTGAGTGCGTCAACCAGCGGCTGGTACTCAGGAAGGGTTGCGTCAAGAACCGGAACGTTCAACTCGCGACCGCTGTTGCTTCCCTCGTTTAGGTAGATGCTGACCATTGCGCCAGGGGTTGAGCCGAGGTCAACCAATAGTGGGGCAGTTCCGTTGTAACCGATGTCCAGAACTCCGCCTGGAAGAAGGTTGACGCTGATTGATTTCTTCTCAGCCAGGGTGGCATCGGTGTACTGAATGCGCACGGTCTGAGCCTCGAGAGAAGGGTTGACCAAGGTGCCGAATAGGCCGCCAAATTCTTCGCCAGCAACATAGATAAAGTTGCGGGCCTTCACGTTCTCAAGGTCAATCTGCGAGCCGTCGCTTGGGGCATACTGCTCCATTGATGCAACAGGGCTTGTAAAGTTGCAGCCGCTTGTGCCCAGCATTACGGCCGCGGCGATTGAAACTGCTGCAAGTTTGCGGATTGCCATTATTCCTCCTGAGAAACGCTCAATAGCCCCTCTAGTTTATCCCTATCTATTGCCTCTGTGCTGTGGTAAAATAGTGGTTTCTGAAGGGAATCACCCACATGAAGTTTGAAGTCGGCGAAACCGTCGTATACCCACACCACGGTGCTGCACAAATCATCGAGGTTGCTGACCGCACTATTCGCGGCGAGACCAGACTCTACCTACAGCTCAAGGTTGCTCAGGGCGACCTCACCATTTGGGTGCCAGCCGAGAACGTTGAGATGGTCGGTGTTCGCGACGTCATTGACAAAAAGGGTGTCGAGCAGGTCTTCAGCGTTTTGCGCGCCGAATTTACCGAGGAGCCAACCAACTGGTCACGCCGCTACAAGGCAAACCTTGAGAAGCTTGCCTCTGGCGACGTAGTTAAGGTTTCTGAGGTTGTTCGTGACCTTTGGCGCCGCGACCAGGATCGCGGTCTATCAGCTGGTGAAAAGCGCATGCTTGCTAAGGCTCGTCAGATTTTGGTTTCAGAGTTGGCACTTGCTCGCAAGGTCGACGAAGAAAAGGCTTCTGCCACTCTCGACGAAGTTCTAGCCTCCTAGGTTCTAAACATGACCGTTCGCGATCTTGCGGTGGTCGTTGTTGCTGCGGGGCTGGGCACACGACTGGGTGCCGACAAACCTAAAGCCTTTGTAAATCTTGCCGAGAAATCTCTGCTTCAGCACACTCTCGAAAATGTTGCCGACATCGCTGCCCTAGAGCAAGTGATTATTGCTGTTCCTGCCGGTCACGAGCAGCAAACCGCAGAACTTGCCGACGCCGCTCTAGCGGGTAAGTCGGTTCGGTTTGACGTCGTGCCTGGTGGCACAACTCGGCAGCAGTCCATTCAAATCGCACTGGGCGCTCTAGACCCAGATGTCGAGGTTGTGCTGGTTCACGATGCTGCTCGAGCGCTCGCCCCAGCATTGCTGTTTGAAAAGGTAGCCGCCGAAGTCAGGCGTTCAGGTCTGGCTGCCCTGCCGGTTATGCACGTAGTTGACACCATCAAAAGAGTTGACGATGAAATCGTTCGCGAGACCATCGACCGCAACACCCTAAGAGCTGCCCAAACGCCCCAGGGTTTTGTTGCTTCAGCGCTGAAAGACGCCTACGAGAACGCAAAACATGAATACACCGATGACGCTGCGCTGGCTCAAGCTCAAGGCATTCAAATCAATGCCGTCGAGGGAGATGCCCGCGCGTTCAAAATCACCACGGCCGATGACCTGGCCGCAGCCGAACTTCGTTTTGCCAGAAACATGCGCACCGGAATCGGAACCGATGTTCACCGATTCACCGATGACGCGGCTAAGCCGCTTTACCTAGGCACTGTCATCTGGGATGGCGAACGAGGGCTAGATGGTCACAGTGACGGCGATGCAGTAAGCCACGCCATTGTTGACGCCCTGCTTTCGGCTGCTGGCCTGGGCGACATCGGTTCAAATTTTGGTGTCGATCGCCCTGAGTTTGCCGGTGCCAACGGGCGCGTGTTTATCGAAGGTGCATTGAACCTTTTGGCTGAAAACGGTTACCAGGTAGAAAACGTGGCCGTTCAGATTATTGGCAATCGTCCAAAGGTGGCTCCTCACCGGGACCGCGTCGAATCGGTGCTAACGGCATTGATCGGGGCTCCGGTCACTCTGGGTGCGACCACCACCGATGGTCTGGGTTTCTTGGGTAACTCCGAGGGCGTTGCAGCAGTAGCCTCAGCGCTGATTTCTAGGGCCGAAGGTAGGCTGAAATCGTGACCCTAAATCTATTTGATTCACGAGCTCAGTCTGTTCGCGCCTTTGCGCCAATCACGCCCGGTCAGGTTGGTATTTACCTCTGCGGCCCGACCGTTCAGGGGTTGCCACACGTGGGTCACCTACGTTCGGCATTGGTTTACGACCAGTTGCGAAGGTGGCTTGAGGTCAAGGGCATGCAGGTCACGCTGGTTCGCAATGTGACCGACATCGATGACAAAGTGCTCGAGAATGCCAAGGTGACCGGTGAGCCTTGGTGGGGTTTGGCGTATCGGTTCGAGATTGAGTTCAACCGCGCCTATGCGGCTTTGGGTATCAAGCCGCCAACCTATGAACCACGAGCTACCGGCGCAGTACCTGAGATGCTCGAATTGATTGAACGTTTGATTGCAAACGGATACGCGTATCAGGCAGATGACGCCTCGGCCAATGTTTACTTTGCCGCATCAAAATGGGCTGAATACGGCGCACTTACCAACCAGCGTGTTGATGACATGGATGCTGATGCAGACGCTGATTTTCGCGGAAAGCGAAGCCCACACGACTTTGCCCTATGGAAGGCGCGCAAATCAGACGAACCTGAGTCGGCAGCTTGGCCGACGCGCTTTGGTTTGGGGCGCCCAGGCTGGCACATCGAATGTTCAGCAATGGCTACCAAGTATCTGGGTTCAAACTTTGATATTCACGGTGGGGGACTGGACCTTCGGTTCCCGCACCACGAGAACGAGTTGGCCCAGAGCTCAGCTGCGGGTGACAAGTTTGCAAATTACTGGCTGCACAATGGGCTGGTTAATGTGAATGGCCAAAAAATGTCCAAGTCACTCGGCAACTCAATTTTTGCGGCAGACCTTCTTGCGGCCGCCGAGCCAACGGTGGTTCGCTACTACCTAGGCTCAGCGCACTACCGATCAGTTCTCGACTATCACGAGGGCGTACTTGACGAGGCGGCAACTGCGTTCGGTCGCATTCAAAACTTCTTGGCGCGAGCCAACCGTTATGGTTCTGCTGAAACCTTTGATGGGTCAACCCTCGAGGCGTTGCCAGCCGCGTTTATTGCTGCCATGGATGACGACCTAGCCATCCCGGTTGCACTTGGAGTGCTGCACGATACAGTTCGAGAGGGAAATGCAGCCCTCGATGCCGGAGATGCTGCTGCAGTCCGAAAGGCAGTAATCGGCGTACAGGCTATGCTCGAAGTGCTGGGTTTAGAGTCCGACTCTGAAAGCTCGGCTGGTTCAGCCCACACCCAAGCTCTCGGGTCATTGATTCATGAACTTATTGCTGAACGAAACGCTGCTAGAGCAGCCAAAGACTTCGCGCGATCAGACGCGATTAGAGATCAACTAAAGGCAGCAGGCATTGCAATTGAAGATGCTGCCGACGGAACCCATTGGAGTGTTAGTTAAATGGCTGGAAAACCAGGTCGCCCAGGCGCAGCTAAGGGCAAAAAAGGATTAAAGGTAGGTACCGGAGGTCACGGAAAGCAGGCTCTTGAGGGTCGCGGACCAACTCCAAAGGCTGAAGACCGCCCGTACCACAAGGCATACAAGGCCAAGGCTGCAGCCGAGAAGCACAAGGCTGCTACCGGTGCTGTTCCTGCTCGCCGCGGAGAGTTTCTGGCACCAGCTGCCCGCACCGCGGGCTCAGGCGGTGCAGCCGCTCGCTCGGGTCAGCGCGTAGCCAAGGCTGCCGATGCATCTGAGGTTCTTTCGGGCCGCAACTCAGTAGTCGAGGCATTGCGTTCAAAGGTTCCTGCCACCGCACTGTTCATCGCAGCCCGCATTGAAATGGATGACCGCGTAAAAGAAGCAATCAAGATTGCCGCTTCACGTGGCATTGCAGTAAACGAAGTAACCCGCCCTGAGATGGACCGCATGACCGGTTTTGACTCAGTGCACCAGGGAATTGCTCTGTCGGTGCCGCCTTACAAGTACCAGCACCCAATGGAAATGCTTGACATGGTTCTGGCTCGTGGCCAGCGCCCGCTTTTTGTTGCCCTTGACGGCATCACTGACCCAAGAAACCTAGGTGCCATCATTCGTTCGGTAGCGGCTTTTGGCGGCCAGGGCGTAATTTTGCCTCAGCGTCGATCAACCGGTGTTACCGCTTCGGCTTGGAAGACCTCGGCCGGTGCCGCTGCTCGCGTTCCGGTTGCTTTGGCGGCAAACCTAAACAGCACGCTCAAAGAGTTCAAGAAGCGTGGCGTATTTGTTGTCGGCCTTGACGGAGACGGCGACATGAGTCTTCCTCAGTTTGAGTTGGCAACTGAGCCGCTGCTTCTGGTTGTTGGTTCTGAAGGCAAGGGCCTTTCGCGTTTGGTCACTGAAAACTGCGATGCCGTTCTGTCGATTCCAATTGCCCGCGACACAGAGTCGCTAAACGCCGGTATTGCTGCCAGCGTTACTTTGTACGAGGTATCGAAGCGCCGCGCTGCACTCAAGCGCTAGGCAGTGGTTTAACCAGTTGATCCCCGACCGATGGTCGGGGATCAACTATTTAAGTGCTGGTCGGTAAGTTTTTAAACCAAGTCGCGCCAGTCGGCTTCTTCGTCATCCTCAGCCACAACGATGGTGCCCGATGGAATGGCGGTTGGAAGGGTAATCACGCCGGTCGGAGTACCCAAGTAGGCCTCTTCATCGCGGCGGTTACGCAGCACATTCTCGATGTAGCTGCTGGTTGCCTCTTCCAATGAAACATCGCGAGATGCTTTCTCGCACATGTACCAGCGGTGTTCCAAAACCTGATGATAAACCTCAGCGGGCTCCAATCTGCCTGACAGGTCTTTTGGAATTGCCGTTACGACCGGTTCAAATGCGTGACTTAGCCATTCGTGGGCCAAAACCTCTTCGTCTGCACCCGGCCGTGGATGATCAACTCGATACTGGTCCAGGTCGTTGAGTAGTCGTCGAGCCTGATTCTCTTCAACGTCCAAGCCGGTTAGTCGAATCAATCTGCGGGTGTGGTGACCAGCATCAACAACCTTCGGCTGAATTCGCACCTGAGTGCCGGTTGCATCAGTTTTGATGGCCAGCTCTTCGATGTCGAATCCGAGGTCATTTAGGCGATCCACTCTGCGGTTGATCTTCCAGCGGTCGGCTGCCTCGAAAGTTTCAACGCCGGTCAGGGCGTCCCACAGTTCGCGGTACTTTGCGACAATTCGTTCACTGGTAGCAAGTGCATCTACTCCAGGCTGAGCATTACCGCTGGCGATGAGGTCCATCAATTCACCGGCAATGTTAATGCGGGCAATCTCAAGGTCGTTCTCTCGCTGACCCTTTGACAGTCCTGAATCGTAGAGGTGCCCGGTTTCGGCATCGACCAAATAGGCCGCAAAAGCTCCGGCGTCTCGGCGGAACAGCGTGTTCGATAGCGAGACATCGCCCCAAAAGAAACCGGCGATGTGAAGGCGAACCAGGAGGAGAGCTAGTGCATCCACCAGGCGGGTGGCGGTTTCAGGACGAAGCCCCTGTGACCACATCGCGCGATACGGCAACGAAAACTTTAGGTGTCGAGTGATCAACACCGATAGCATCTCCTCGCCGGCATCAGTGGTGCGATTGTTGATGATTGCAAAAGGCTCAACGCAAGGAACATCAAGTTTGATGAGCAGTTTGAGCATGTCGTATTCACGCTTGGCAAGCTCTGGCAGAGTCTCTTTAATTGCGATTACGTGATCGTTTAGATGAGCAAATCTAACCGTGTGGCGGCTGAGTCCCTTTGGTAGGGCAGCGATGTTTTCAGCCGGCCAGTCCTCTAATGGCAAATGCCACGGTAGATCCAGCAGAGCTGGTTCTACCGTGGCAGCCGTAATGTCTAGTGAGGTCACTAGTTGAGGCGCTCGCCTGACTCAACGTCAAACAAGTGAACGATTCCGCCCTCAGGGATTAGGAATACGTTGTCGCCAGCGTGTGGGTGAACGCGACCGTCTACACGAGCGGTAACGTCAGCCTTTGCGCCATCGATGGTGGTGTGACCGTATAGGTAGCCGTCTGCACCTAGCTCTTCAACAACGTCAACCTCAACCGCAACACCCTTGTCCTTTGAAACAGACATGTTCTCTGGGCGGATACCTACGGTGATGCTCTTTGCGCTGGTCTTGGCTAGAACTGAAGCCTCAACCGGAAGAACTGCAGTACCGAACTGAACTCCACCGTCAACGATTGGAAGCTGGATTAGGTTCATGGCAGGTGAGCCAATGAATCCGGCAACGAATACGTTTGCTGGGCGGTCGTAAAGCTCCTGTGGGGTAGCAACCTGCTGTAGAAGGCCGTCCTTCATAACAGCAACGCGGTCACCCATGGTCATTGCTTCAACCTGGTCGTGGGTTACGTAAACGGTGGTCACACCTAGGCGGCGCTGCAGAGACGCGATCTGAGTACGGGTCTGAACACGAAGCTTGGCGTCAAGGTTTGAAAGCGGCTCATCCATTAGGAATACCTGTGGCTTACGAACAATGGCACGACCCATTGCAACACGCTGACGCTGACCACCTGAAAGGGCCTTTGGCTTGCGGGCTAGGTACTGCTCTAGGTCAAGAAGCTTCGCTGCTTCAAGAACACGAGCTGCGCGCTCTTCTTTGCTCACGCCGGCGATCTTTAGGGCAAAGCCCATGTTCTCAGCAACGGTCATGTGTGGGTACAAAGCGTAGTTCTGGAAAACCATTGCAATGTCGCGGTCTTTTGGTGGGGTGTGGGTTACATCGCGGTCACCGATGCGGATTGCGCCGTCGTTGACTTCTTCAAGACCCGCAAGCATGCGGAGAGAGGTTGACTTACCGCAACCTGATGGGCCAACAAGAACTAGGAACTCGCCATCTGCGATTTCTAGGTTTAGCTTGTTAACTGCTGCGCGGGTACCTCCTGGGTACATGCGGGTTGCACTGTCGAATGTTACTGATGCCATTTTTTCTATTTCCTTCACCGGCAGGTACGTGCCGGACGATCCGTTGTGTAAGAAATTCACCAGCGACGCTGCTGAACTCTTTTATTATTCCAGCCAGCACTGCTCATCTAGACTAGAAAGCCCGACTGTCACCAAATCGTGACTTAACAGCAAAGGATTTTCATGACTCCGAACAAGCCAACTCGTAGCGAACAGCGTGAAGCAGCTCGAGCAAAAGCACGTGAAATGCGCGAACAGCACAAAAAGGGCGAGCAGCGTAAGAAGCTCTTCTTGCGTCTCGGCATCGTTGCCGCGATTCTAGGCTCAGTTGCAATCGTCACGTCAGTGGTTGTCTCTGGCGCCAACAAGGTTGAGCTGACTCCAGCAAACTTCTCGTTCAATGACGGCGTCAAGATCGGCGCCAACCTAGAGGCTTACACCAAGACCTCAACCCCAACACCGTCGGCGACTCCAAGTTCTGGTGCGGCTGAGGTTCCAAACATCATCATGTATGTCGATTACCAGTGCCCAATTTGCCAGGCATTTGAGGTGCCAAATTCATCTCAGATTGAAAGCTGGGTTTCATCTGGCGCAGCCACCCTCGAAGTTCACCCGGTGTCATTCCTTGACGGTCAGTCTTTGAACTCATATTCAAGCCGTGCAGCCAACGCAGCGATCTGTGTTGCTGAGGAAGCACCAAACTCATTCTTCAAGTTCCACCAGATTCTGTTCGAAAACCAGCCTGCCGAAGGTACCGCTGGTCCGGATAACGCTCAGTTGATCGACTGGGCAGTTGAGGCTGGCGCTTCGGATAAGGCCGTAATTGCAGAGTGCGTTAACAACAAGAGTTACGACTCATGGTTAACTGCCGCTACAACTCGGATTTTGAACGAGGTAGTGCCTGGCACTGAAATCACAATGGGGGGAACACCAACCATCATCGTGAATGGTCAGCAGTACACCTGGGCTACCGGTGAAGAGTTGGTAAGCCCAGCTCGATTTGCACAATTCTTGCAGGCTGCAACGCAGGGCTAGAAATACCTGCAAAAAAGTTCTAGACGCAGTAGTCTAGACAAGTTGCTTTCGAGCAACTGGCCGACTTGGCGCAATTGGTAGCGCACCTCACTTGTAATGAGGTGGTTAGGGGTTCGAGTCCCCTAGTCGGCTCTGATAAAAATGGACCCCTACGTGGGGTCCATTTTTTCCTAACGCGGGCACCGTTTTCGAATAGCGGATCAATTTCTAGTTGCTGCGGGGCCTTCGTCCTCGAGCCTGTGGTGGTTGCGTTTGGTAGAGTCACAGCCATGCCGTCACAAAGTTCAACCCTTTGGAAACTCAGTCCCGATGGGGCACTGATTATCAGCCTGGCGGCCATGCTTGGGTATTTTCTCTCGGTGCTTCTGGGGCGATTGGTTGTTCATTCGGCTTATGGGATATCCGTTTTCGGGAACACTGCGATTTTTGTTGGTGCCTTCATCGCCGTCCTATTGGGATTTGAAGGAACACGTTCTATGGTTTCCCGTCGAAGGGTTCAATTCAAAGGCCCGATTTCAGCTGCGGTAAGGTTCGGCCTAGGTTTTAGCGCTAATTGGTACGCATTCATGATCTGGTTCTACAACTGGCCCTCAAATCTAGTGCCAGAACAGCCGCTCGATTATGAAGACGGCCCAAGTACCGTGATTGCGTTATCCCTGGTTGCTGTGGCCATCTGCTTGGCGGTTTCTGTGTTTATTCGTTTGCCTAGAAGGCGCAAGTCGCTGACTTAGTTTGTGCGACTAGGGCCTTGCTGATCTGTTGAAACGAGACTTCCTGGGTGCCACCCGGCCAATAGGGTCCTCTGGTCCTTGACCGGGATGATTCGATAGGCAAGGTTCAAATATGAGCGTATGGAAATGAAAATAGGTTTGTCGATTGACAGAGCTTGCCAGTCAGGAATAACGAACCAATCGTCCCATTCGGGCTGCGGTGATCCCGAAAATTTGTACCCATGACCGGCGTCACTAATTAATTCCAGCCAATCTCTTTCGTATCTAATTTCATGCGTCGCGATGTTCGAAAACGTAGCAGGGTTCGATTCCATCGGCGAGTCAAAATACATAAAATCGTCGGCTAAGTAACCCACTCCCGTATCGAGAAGTTCGATTGCGCAGGATTTCGGCATAGAAGTCCAGCGGGTCTCAGGAGAGAATTGGCAGCGTATAGCTCGATAATAATGACTGCCTGGGGACGCCCATCCTGGAAAGTTTTGGCCCGACATCAAATCGTCAAAATAGTCACATAATTGCGTGATGGTTCTTGCAAAATTGGCCGTCTCTGCTGACCTCGACGCGATAATCGAAGCGGTGAAAGCCCCCTGGCTTGGATATTCCGAAATGGCCGAATGCAGTCGGTGAGCTAAAGTTTCGCTCGACATGAAATCCTTTGGCGAAGAAGGCAATAAGAATCTTTTTGGGTCCGCCTTCTCGCCGGCTTGCAGCGCGGCAAGAGCACCTTCGAAGCCCAAGCAATTCAGGGCCACATACGCGAAGAAATTTGAGTAGTGCGAAGCAGGAATAGGGCTAGCCAAGGAGGTCTTTTAGGACCTCGTAGACCAGAAATGCAGGCCAAACGAGGGCTTTTAGGATCCCTAGGATGGACTCCCAAAATCCGTTGGCTTTCTCAACGAAATAGACGGCTGCCCCAATGAAGGCCAGAAACATAAAAGCGCCAACGCCGCCATTGGTCACGTGCTGGTTGCTACGGTTCTTCAAATCGCTCATGGCCTCAGCCTAGCCTCTTGATCAAAAGTAATACTGACTGAATTGATGCAGAATCGGTCTCCGGTTGGGGTCTGCGGGGCATCCTCAAAAACATGACCCAGATGAGAGCCGCAGTTGGCGCAGCGCACTTCAACTCGAACCATGCCGTGGCTTCGGTCCTCAAGGAGCTCAACGGCATCGCCAGCTTTTGGCTCATAAAAACTTGGCCAACCGCAGTGGGAATCAAATTTCGCTTCGCTCTTGAACAATTCGGCGCCACAGCCGCGACAGGAAAAAGTTCCAACTCGGTGCTCGTCTAGAAGTTCGCCTGTGTAGGCTCTCTCGGTTCCGGCTTGGCGCAGCACGTGATACTCAAATTCAGTGAGTTCTTCTCGCCACTGTTCGTCGGTTTTCTTAACTGGATAGTCCACAGTCATACCTTTCGTCGGCCTAATATTGAAGGGCACAGGATTTGTTGTGCCTTTACGATAAGCAGGATTCATGGCTAAAAAGTTCCCGGTAGACGAGTTTGACGCCGCTACCCAGGTTGGCGGCCGACACCGCGCACGCAGAACAGCCAGAGACCGAGTCTTGGAATGGTTGCGAATTTTTGCCGCCGCCGTTGTTGTGGGCGGGCTGGCCTACGGAGGCCTCAAGTTTGC
>JACCDY010428468.1_pt1 | contig 20270 bp, 18 predicted proteins | sample 7446391 | NCBI WGS metagenome assembly JACCDY01 (sample SAMN15323451, study PRJNA562643) | freshwater metagenome | isolation source: river surface water | place: USA:Blue River Watershed | collected 2017-08-18
CAGTATATCCTGGTGCTCCCATAGCAGCCATGGACTGACTAGGCGACATGTAGGAAGTTTCAGTATATCCTGGTGCTCCCATAGCAGCCATGGACTGACTAGGCGACATGTAGGAAGTTTCAGTATATCCTGGTGCTCCCATAGCAGCCATGGACTGACTAGGCGGCATGTAGGAAGTTGCAACATATCCTGGTGCTCCCATAGCAGCCATGGACTGACTAGGCGGCATGTAGGAAGTTTCAGTATATCCTGGTGCTCCCATAGTAGGAGATAGGCAAAGAATTGTACTTCCTTTTGTGCACAAATCTTCTATAATTGTCGCATAGACCGGATCATCTTTCAAATATTTATAAAGAAATTTAATACGATGTAGAGTTGTGTTCTTTTTATCACCAGATCGTGTTCCAAGCACAAATAATTGTTGATCCATAAGTCTTTGCACACTTGGAACATGAATAATTTTTCCAAAATATGTTATAGGTTCAGGAACTGTTTTATGATGAGCTGAATCAAATCGCATAAAAGCAATATCATTTGTGGCAGGCTCTAGCAGTGTAGACTTTTGGGAAGATGCTCCGTCATGAATTGTCATCTCAATCAATTTCACGGTGGCAACATGCGAAGAACCACTGTGAACTAACAAATATCCCCATATATTGCAACTGCCCGCCACAAATTGATTGTTATATTTTGTCGCACTTGAAATTATTGGATCTTCAATGTTATACACATCTTTAGCATACTGCATTAACTTTGTCTTGATATCTTTGTATCCAACAACCCGTTTTAGTTGTTTTTCCAACTCTTTTGTATATTGTTGAACAAGAGATTGAATTGCCCAGGATGAGGAAAGAACCGCAAAGTTATCCGCTGAAATATATTTCATTTTGTCTTCATCCTTATTTGAAAAAATAAATGGTTCAATAATGTTGGGCTTTTCACTATTTGGTTTGGGAACAAGTGACTGATATACATAAGATAAATACTTGCCAATGCTTGCATCCACAATAGCACCTTTAGAAATCATTTGCTGCTTGAGTGAACCTGGTAATAGAATCTTCGGCCACCAAACCGCATCAATATCCATTGTCTGCACATAATTTTCATTGCGGCCTTTGACTGTTGTATATGCCTGTACTGCCGAACCACCCACAATTGTTATTGAGCGTGCATCAAAATTTACAACTGGAACAACTGAATCAAGTTTCACGCCAATAGGGGCTTTTTTTCTCGTACATCCTTCCATATGCAATGGAAGTATGGATACATCATTTGTAGCAGATAAGACAGATGGATTGAGTGCAGCTGCCTCACCCGCTTTCGCAATTATGGATGCAAACTCAAAAAAAAGTGCAGTATCTCCTAAAACTCGTTGCGCATATTTTTCCGCCATACCTGCAGTCACAGCTAGAGCAGCAGCCATCCTTATGTAGTCTTGCGGTTTTAACGCGGTTTTTGATGCGTTTCGTTTTCTTACTGACACTCAAATGGAAACCTTGTACTTTCTGGGAATCGCTTTAGGCGGCGGTCTCCTCTCTCTCTTTCTTTCTGCAGGATGGAGTTCATTTAAGCACAAGAAGATCCCGGAAAAGGGCATTCTATTTCGGTGGTTTGTGGCAGGTCTTGTGGCCGCAGGTCTCCTGGCCTATGCATGGATCTTTGGATCGGGAGGTGATGTGGGTGAAGTTATGAACCGTCTTGGCGGTGCCCTGGAACTTTCGGCAATCGCAGGACTTACAGCGGCAACTGTTGGAAATGAGGAGACCCCTGTAGAAAAAAGAGAGGAATTACAAATTGGTATGCCTAAATTTTAGGTCAAATAATGGCAATGCCTAAATTTTAAGCATACAGGTGGGCAATACTAGGATCAATGCTATCCTTGCGTTTCAGGAATGTCTCAATGTGGTTCCGCTTTACCGTAAATGGCAGCTGGAAATCACTGATTGCAAAGGGTACCTGTTTAGGGTTGTTGAAGAACCGCAGCAGGTTGATCTTGCTTACGACTGTCTGAATGCATCGCTTCAGCTCACGCACACCCTGTTCTCCTCCCGTATAATGCTCAATCATGAAACGAATCATTTCACTATTGAGCGACACCTTCTCAAAGAGTCCCACCTCCTGGAGTGCCGAGTTCACCAGATACTTCTCGGCAATTACTAGCTTCTCCTTGGAATTGAAGCCCTTCACTTCAATATTGTACATGCGGTCCTTGAGAATCGGATTCACACGCCCATGGTCGTTGTGGCTGAAGATGAAGAGACACCGGCTCAGATCTAGATTGATGCCGGTGAAATACTTGTCCTGGAACCGGTCGTTCTGGCTGCCATCAGTAATATGGATCAGCATATTCATGATCTCCTCACCCTTGGGGGTCTCTGAGACCTTGTCCAGTTCGTCAAAGTAGATTACGGGATTCATACACTTGGACTGAATCAGCACATCCACAATCTTACCCCATGTGGAACCCTCATATGTGTAGGAATGACCATCTAGGAAAGATGCATCCGTGGCACCACCCAGTGTAATGAAGTGGAAGGGGCGACCTAGTGCCTTAGCTACACCGTCCTTAATCAGCGAGGTCTTGCCTACACCTGGTGGTCCATGGATGCTCAGGACATTCCCGTGCGCCTTGGGATTTGCAATCCATGAAGAGACAAACTGCATGATCTGCAGCTTAGCCTCCTCGTGTCCAAAGATCGCCTCCTCCATACATTTGTGCACAGTGCCCATGAAAGTCTGACATGCCTCGGGCCCATCCTCCAGCCGCACAGGGAGATCCTTGTAGATGCCCAGAGGAAGTCCAGTAAATCCATTGATCCAATGGGAGCACTTGTAGTACTCTGTGGAAGATGGATCAATGTTCATGAGCGCATTGTATTTGGACATTGCAATACGAGCCAGATCCGGTGAGGCAGCCACCTTCTCCAGAATCTTGAACTTCAGAGGCACCTGCACTTCCACTGGCGCTGCCTTCTGCTCAAGCACCTTCATGAGTGCCAGCTGCTTCTCGGCCGAGAGGGACTTGAAGTAGGTGATGTCGTTGTCAATGTTGTCCTCCTCCTCGGCCTCCTGTTGCACAAGCTCCACGAAGCGCCGGACATTTGCGGGCTCCTTCTTGAGATTGTACTTCTTGGGCACACGAGGGTCGTGCTCATCGCCATTTAGCAGCTCTAGGAGAGTCATACCCTTGCGACGAGGTTGCTCTTCCTCACTCTCCTCGTCCTCGTCCTCATCCTCATCCTCGTCCTCGTCATACTCCTCGTCTTCATCTTCATCCTCATCGTAATCATAGGAATCCTCCTCATCTTCTTCTTCAGACTCCTCTACAACACGACGCTTTGCGGCCGTCTTCTTCGCCTTCTTGGGCTTCACCTCCTCCTCGGACTCCTCCTCGGACTCCTCTACAACACGACGCGCCACCGTCTTTTTGGCCACCGCCTTCTTGGGCTTCACCTCCTCTTCGGACTCTGCCTCCTCTGCCTCAGACTCCACGACACGACGCACAACTCGCTTCTTCTTTGGCTCCTCCTCTACAACTAGTCTTGGTCGGTTCTTGATCTTGACCTCAAATGCCGATGTACTCGCAGAAGATGCCTCGTCGGCCTCTACCGCCTTGCGAATCATACGCTTCGCTGCCTTCTTAGCACGGCGCGGCGGCAGCTCGCTATCCGAAGTTGTCTCATCATACTCGTAATCAATGAGATGCTTTACATTGCCGCGGTCATCTACAGAAGACTCGTTATCCGAATCGGCGGGAGGTGCACGGTTCTTTTTATTCTTGGAAGGAAGGGGCATGAAAGGCATTTAAGAAATGAAAGGAAATGTAGGAAGTAATGCGATACACAGGGATCCCCATCACTTTTTCAGCGCAAAGTCAATTTTTGCCGGCGATAGTTTCACTGAGGCAACCATTGGTTCCCAAAATGGCTACGCCATTTTGTGGAGCGTTCCCCTCTAACCCCTCCTTGAATAAATCCCATGCCCTTTGGGCATGGGATTATTTTCATGAAAAGGCAAGGCTAGATTTGTTTCTAATATTATTTTCGTAACGCCATCAAAAACGCGTCCGCTAAATCAGATTTCTTGGACCGTCCTTGAAACATAGTGAGCCACTCAGCAGCCGAGGCACCACGGGCTTCCAGGGCTGCCACAGTCTCTGTCTCCGCCGTCTTTTTGCGTGCTCTGTACGCTTTACCGTCCTCGGCAATCTTGTCGGCCTCTGAACTTCCTACATTCCCAACAGTTCCCTCCTCCCTCTCTTCCATCCCTAAAACCTCAGGTGGATCTTCAATTAACTCGGCTGCTTCGCCATCCTTTCCGCGTGTTTTGACACCCGCGTGTACAAATACGATTTCACCCCGCCAGCCGAATTCCTTCTCCAACCGATGTCCCAACAAAGTAAAGAGCATAATCTGAATAGATTTCATAGTGGGACCTTTCATGACGGGCTGGTTTTCTAGGCGAATAAGATCGGCCTTCATGAATGTAGGGAGCATTGAAGTTAGCCAGGTATCCATGCATCGGCGAATGTGGGCCAGGGATGGTGAGGTCGCTTTCGGTGCTTTCCATGGCATTAGATAGCGGACCGTGGCCGCCGCCACTAATTCGTCTTTTTTAGATTTTGCAGTAGCCCAGCCGCCGGCGACACCCAACTTTTTGAGGTCTTTGGCGGCCACAGGGCATGGTAGGGCAGGTAGTGTTGGAATCCTGGTGGTCGTTTTCTTGCGTCGCACACCGGTTGCACACGCCTTGCACCATAACTCGGCACCATGGGACCATGTAGCAGGTCCCGCACATCCTACACATCGCCTCGCCGCCTGCGCTGACTGACCCCCTGAAAGTAGGTCTACATTGTCCCATGCGAGTATATTCCATGCATTGTCTGGTAGATGTTCCATCAGACAATACGCTAAATTGCGAATTCCCATATCAAATCCTAGGTGTACCGTGGTCATCTTCGCACTGTCTTTCTACGATTGGTGTGGCGTTTATATGTGCGCCTACCACCCATAATTGCGCACTTTCCACTCTTACATTTTTTAGAGGTTACTACTGGAACTATGTTGGGAGTTCTGATGTTTGCAGTTGTTCCATGAAAATTATTGGGCAAGGGTCCGATTGGGTTTATCGCATACACTCTGGTGTTGTGAAGTGGTTTTACCGTGGGTCTATATACAAGGCCTGTTCTAAATTCAGCTATTTGATGTGCCACATTCATAGGAACTCTTGAAGCAACAGCTGCCCGTGTATTTCCATAATTTACCCTGCGCATTCCTAGAAGTTTTGCGTTTCTCATGATTTCTTGAAAACGCCCCTGATCAAACGGTATATACTCATCTGCATTAAAATTGTCATGCAATGTTTCTTGATGTACAGTTGTATGTGGTAATTTCATAATTTCATCTACAGCTTCCCACATATGATCTTGTGTTAATTCAGCATTTAGTGATGTGCGAATGCGTGCTTCAATTCGTCTGCGACTTACAACAATGACTTGTCCAGCTTCAGAATGATCGTGAGCAAATCCATAGACATAGTCTTTAGTTGCAGCAAATCCATATGGTACACCACTATTCCCAACATAACTATGATATATCTCAATTGGTTGGGGTGTCCAGAAAAAAGTAACTGTAGGTCCAATAAATATATAGGAACATACATTCTCATAACAGAAAATTTCTGCTATAATTTCAAATCCATCTTCAACATAGTCAGGATCATGGGCAATCCAAATGCGTTTGTAGGGAATGCGGATTTCAGAAGGTTTGTATCGGGATGCATCAACCCAGTTTGCGAGTTCAGAATCGGAAGTGGTATTTGCAGCATTACTTTCTGCTAAAGGTTCCGGTGTAATAACGCGTAACTCTTTCTTTTCCGTGTTGTCAAACACGCGATACATGAGACCCCCATTTCCGAGTGTGTTATATTGTTTTTCGGACATCCTTCTAATATGGATTTCCAAATGTACTCTCGCCTGCATACAGCACATTCAAATATCCATTAGATCTGTGTAGGGAATACAGTTCTGCCATAGTTGCCGATGAAGTTGGTAAAGTATCTCCAATGAAAAGAAACAAAGCTTTCTCAGCTGGCAGAGACATGCGTTTGCGGATCATGAACATGAAGGATCCTACCGTTAAATCCTTGGGCACCAGGAACTTCTGCTTGTCCAGTGGCGGTAAATCCGCAGCTCTCCCACTTTTTTGCACAAATACGCATACATGATTTGGATACTTTTTATGAAGAGTATCCAATTCACGGGCTGTTATACGCGTTTCCCCAGGTGTCCCCATTTCCTACACCCCTCTCGCCCTCTCTTCGTTTATACTGGCTGTAACGCATTAGAACTCGTTTCACTAAGTTACATTGTCCGAATAAACTGCCTGGGCTACACTGTTCGTATAAACTGCCTGGGCTACACTGTTCGTATAAATTGCCAACCAAGATCCTTACAGATCAGCTCCCAAATCTTATCCTGCATATACAACTTCTCGCGACTCTTGAGAAGCGGAAAACACGGCAGGTAATCATCCAACTCCAACAACTCACAGAATTTGTAGAGCACAAAGGAATACGACAGGAAATTGCTGCGTTTCTTGGGGCAGTGTTTTACGAAGGAAAACTGGATTTCCTTGAACATATAGCGCAACTTCTCCTCCACTTCGCGGCTCAGCACAGGTGCTGAAATACCGTTCAGCCGATTCAAGATATGTGCCACATGATCATAGCACCGTGACAACTTCAGTTTCTTGAGGATTTCCTTGAGTTTGCTAATCTTGAGTTTGGACATGTCGGTAATCCGCTCCTTCTTGAGTTCCGCGCGAATCTGTTCCAATACGGCCGCCGGAATCTCCGTAGTCTCCTTGGCCTGGAACTGTGCCAACCACTCATTCAAATGGTTGATCTTCTTATAGGCATAATAGGACATCTCACGGGGCGGATCCTTATAAGAAGGCTTCTCGGAATCAATGAGAATGTACTCGCGATATCCACATTCCTTACAGTCCAAAAAGGTCTCATTAAATAACATTTCAGTATCACACACGGGACAGCAACCGAAATTCTCCTCAATGGAGGACATCATAGCGGCATCATTCTGTATATTGTTGGGATCCAGGGCGGACAGATAGGATTCTAGAGCCTTGTCGCGGCGAAATCCAATATCCGAAACAACCTCCGCAGCTTTGGAAGAGGAACTCGCGGGGGGTTCAGGGGCAGATGTTGGGAATGTTGGTGGACTCGGTGCTTCCTCCGCAGCCGTAAAATACGAATATACACTATTCGCCGGCATTCGCGTCTTTTTGGATGCGAAAGGATCCGCCGTTTTATGGCCCGCAGCAATACGATCCTGAGCATCTGTGTAGGAAAATAGGATATCTCCTACACGCAAGAAATAATCGGCCTCCGTTTCCCCATTTTCAATAGCCTGGATCTTTTCGGTGAGTGCCGCGATTTCCGATTCTATGCGCTGACGGCTTGTAAGTGCTGCGATTTCCTCATTGGTTGCAATAGGAGTAGGTGATTGAAATAGGGATTCCAGTGCACTGAATTCCGCCTTTTTCGCGGCGAGTTGGGTTCGCAGTTCTGGAAGCTTGTTTTGCTCTTCACGAATACGGGCCAAGTTTTGTGTATGATAGGATTCTAGTGTTTTCGCTGTTTCAACGGGTTTTGTGTTGGAAACTTTGGTTTGCTCTTGAATACCACTGCCATTTAACAATTGATCCAGTGTTATTTCATTCATACCGTGATAAGTACTATCAACCCCTTGATTCAAAGGTGTTTAGATTGTTTTCTTTGTTTATTAGTGAAGAGAGATCCCCGGATAAAGGGTGTTCCGCGGGTGCGTGCAGGTCAAACCCCCGGATTCTCCAAAATTTTTTTCGTAGCACTAGACATAAACAGCAAACATGGGTTCCGGTGGTCTTATGCAGCTCGTCGCTTATGGTGCCCAGGATATTTACCTGACTGGCAACCCTCAGATCACCTCAACTATGTAAGGGGGTTGAAAAGCGATCGGTCACTGATAATAAAGAATGTTCAGTGAATAAATCCGTTAGTGGTTCTTTAGTATAGAAAATAGTTGCTGTTAATCTGTTTTCTTCGCTTCCACAGTCGCTAGTAGGAAACCTACGGTTCCCCTATAACCCCTCCCTTAGGATTGTCCCACCTGCGGTGGGACGTTCTTAGAGAGGAACTTTAGGGAATTGTGGGTGACCTGCAACATCGTCAAATTGCGGGAACACCCTAAAGCCTTTTATACCAAGTTTATTCCGAAAGGAATGGATGGCAGAGAAAGAACTCTGGTATGGTAAAAATGAAAAGGATGGAACAATGGGCAATCCGCAGCCAAGTCCTAACCCAATTGAAATGGTATGGATGCAGTTCAGAGACTAAATGTCGGTGGGTAAGGAATACAAAACATTCCTTGCTTAAGTTATAGTCCAACCCCAAGGGAACCTACGGTTCCCCTTTGACCCCTCCCTAATATTTATTTCACCCTACGGGTGAAATATATTTAGGGAAGTCCAAGGGAAATTGAAAGATTCCAGGCGACGGTTAGTAAATATCCCGAAAGGGAGGGTAGTTTTCTTGATGAATTTTTGTCTTCAAGGTTGTCTACCGTCGCCACACTAACTTCTCCATGGAGGCCATTGAGCAGACCTTCAACGGAGCCGCCAACTTCGGCAAGAAGGTGCAGTGCACCATCAGCCGTAACGGTGATCTGATCCACCGCGTGTACCTGCAGTGCACCCTGCCTAAGGTGACCCTGCAGTCCAGCGATGGCAGCGGTGCTCAGTTCCGCTGGCTGAACTGGGTGGGCCACAACCTGATCAACAATGTGTACATTGAGATCGGTGGCCAGCAGATTGACAAGCACTACGGTGACTGGCTGCACATCTGGAATGAGCTGACCCAGGAGCCTGGTAAGCAGAGCGGTTACGCCGAGATGGTGGGCAATGTGCCTGAGCTGGTGAACCTGCTGGTGCAGGGCGGTGAGGACTGCGATGCTGACTGCAGCAGCGGTGAGCCCAACGCCTCCAGCGAGGTGCGCAAGTGCGCCCCTGAGTACACCCTGTACATCCCTCTGCAGTTCTGGTTCTGCCGCAACCCTGGTCTGGCACTTCCCCTCATTGCCCTGCAGTACCACGAGGTGAAGATCTGGCTGGAGTTCAACGAGCTGCGCAACCTGTGCTGGGACTACAGCGTGGGCGGCAACGCCCATGTGATCCGCGAGCGCGTGGCCTCCAGCGGCCTGGTGAGCGCCTCCCTGTATGTGGATTACATCTACCTGGACACTGATGAGCGCCGCCGCTTCGCTCAGGTCTCCCACGAGTACCTGATTGAGCAGCTGCAGTTCACTGGTGCCGAGAGCGTGACCAGCAGCAGCAACAAGCTGAAGCTGAACTTCAACCACCCTTGCAAGGAGCTCGTGTGGGTTGTGCAGCGCGACAGCTTCCTGAGCTGCGCCGACGATATCGTCAACCCCTGGAAGGGTCAGCAGCCTTTCAACTACTCCGACTGGTGGGACCGCGCCGTGCTGGAGTCCGGCTACAGCGTGACCCGCGTGGAGGGCCTGGCCGGCAAGAACCCTGTGGTTCTGGCCAAGATCCAGCTGAACGGCCACGATCGGTTCTCCGAGCGCGAGGGCAAGTACTTCAACTTGGTGCAGCCTTACCAGCACCACACTAACATCCCTGCCGTGGGTGTGAACGTCTACAGCTTCGCCCTGAAGCCTGAGGACCACCAGCCCAGCGGTACTTGCAACTTCTCACGCATTGACAATGCCACCCTGAACATCATCCTGTCCAACAACACCGTTGGTGCCAGCATGACTGCCCAGGTGCGAGTTTATGCAGTAAATTACAATGTATTACGTATCATGTCAGGAATTTTTTTATATGCAAAACAATTTGTTGTACTATATTTACAGTATAATCTGCAAATGTTTTGTGCCCAATGGTTCCTAACAGCCGGCTGCCTTTTAAACAAAGGGGAAACAGTGATACCGGCTAGTCGCGCAAGCGGCAAGATGACCTGGATGCGGGAAACTCCTAAGAGCCTTAACAACTACCTGCCATTGGAAACTTTGGTAGGAATCTGGGGTAATGACCTAAGATGTAGTAATATCGTTAAGGATTGGACAATCCGCAGGCGAGATCCTAAACCCGTTATGATAGGGCATGGATCCGTCTCAGAGACTGCAAAGGCATCGGTGTCCGATGAAGGCCTAATCAGCCTGAGGATGCTTAAGGTACAGTCCGGCCCTTATAGAAATATAGGGGGACCACCGGGGCGGTTTGGCATATTCGAACTAAGTTCGCATTATGCTTATTTATATTGCACATGTATCATTTATATAAATAATACTGTGCATTTTACGGTTAATCAGCTTATAGATGATAAACCGCAAAGTAAATATATTTTAGTGAATCCTTCCAAAAATTGATAGACATCTATTGTTAGAACTGAACATGTATAGCATGCAAACTTGTAAAGGAATTGTACAAAGTGGTCCACGCAAGGGACTTAATTGTATCCCTAAGCAATCGGTAGATTCCGATGGATATTGTATACAACATCAACGATATAAGGAATATTTAAAATTAGTAGAATCTGGTAAAAAACCATGTTCACAATTCTTTCGTGGTTGCAATACCATTTGTGACGATTCTATTATCACTTGTAAGGATTGTAGGGAACAGAAAAATGGTAAAGGTAAATCCTTATGCAATCACGATTCATGTAAAAATTATGCTGGCACCAATGCCAAATATTGTGGCAAACATCATCGTGATATGTATCGTGATTATGAGAAAGAACATGGAGTAAAATTGTGTAATATTGACCGAGGATGTTTTAATAGGTGTGATACTGGCGAACCTTGTTGCAAATCTTGTATGGTCAAACATTATATTACAAATGATAAGTACTTTCGCCCAGATGTAATATTTGAATTATGTATACAGTGTGAATCTCCCATTTCTTCAGGTGATATTGGAAGATCCGTGAAGCAATGCGATTCATGTATAAATTTATTCATATCGCAGTATAAATCACATAGTGCAAATGTACATAAAGATTATAAAGCATTTAAATTAGATAATCCTCAGAAACACTTTAATGAAGTTAAGCAGGGTGCAAACTGTCGGAATCTTTCATTTGAACTTTCACAAGAATACTTTTCTGAACTAGTTCATAAAGACTGCTTTTATTGTAAAAGACCCATTTCATTAGGAATTGACAGGTTAGATAATACAAAAGGATATACTATTGAAAATTCCGTATCTTGTTGTTTTCCATGCAATCGTATGAAACATACATTGTCCATTGCCAAGTTTGTTAATAAATGCTATGCAATATACAATTACACAACATTAACTAAATCGTTTGGAAATGAGTTACATTCTATATTTCCAGAATTTATATCCAAGGCTTGTGAATCATATGATGATTATTCAAAAAAAGCTTGCAAAAGACATACTTTTGAAATTTCTTCAGAACAGTATTCAATTTTGCGAAAAGGAATGTGTTATCTATGTGGTGCATCAAATACGGCAATTCATAATAATGGAATAGATAGAAAGCACAACCAAGTTGGTTATATTATTACAAATTGTAACACATGTTGTGGATCATGCAATTTATTAAAAGCAAACATTCCAATTGGCATTATTAAAGATTGTATTATGCGAATTGTTGCAAATCCATCTCTTAAACATTATGTTCTTCTCAAAGATATGCTTCAAATAACAGCTATGCCTAAAAATCATACAACACCTAATAAAAATGAACATGTTATTGGTGCACCAAAAGTTATATTATCATCTCCAACACCTCAAAGGCCTTCAACTCATTTCTCTATTCCCAAACAATGGAAACCCCGTGATATCTTTGATTTCCTCAATGCTGACCAGGAACACCATTACAAACAGCATTGTGAAGAAAATAATACACTAACACCAGAATGGCCAACAATGTGGTCTGAATTCCTAACACTCAAAGGCCAGCCTTGGGAAATAGCCGAGCCACGCATTCGCGACTTTGTAGAAAATCTGCGTCGCCTTAGACATAACGCCCTGACTAAAAAGGATGTGCTGGATCGCGAAGATCGCCAAGTCTGGCCCGCAGAAACCGTGGCCGCCCTCTTTCTTGCTGGGCGCATAGCAGAATATAAGACTATTACGGAAACAGCCACAGGGGATGATCCTATGGATCCGAAATGGCAAAAGCGATGGGAGGAATTTGTTGGAAGCCTGGAAACATGTAAGGAAGATAAAGCTGCTCTTACAAAATCCATCTCCAAATTCATGACTGCGCAACGCGCCAAAAAATATAGAAGGAATGCTAAATAATATACGACTGATCACGCTCAAAAGGTGCATTTGCAGAGGATAATAAATACTGTTGGAAAAACCATTGATTCCCCGCAGAAACTGTTGGTTTTACTATGACTACTAAGGATGGGTCCGACAAATACATAAGAAGCATAACTGTTTGATCTTTTCCTGCAAATACACCTTTTCTAAACTGCCGTACAAGTTCAGCCTCATATGCATTTTTCCAACGGACACATGCTTTTTTGGTGCCTCCCCACAACCCCCCCACCAATCTATCCACATGCTTAAAGTTTTTTGTGAATTTATCCTCCTCCGTTAAAGGAGAAACGGAATTCATTAGAATTGCAGGAGAAATAGATTCTAAAATATCGGATCTAGGAAATGTAGCAAGCATATCCGATGATATGTTGGGATCACGAAATGCACCAATGTCACACCAATAAAAAGTGTTCGTATTGAAGTAATTGGCTTCTGCTGCTTCCGCAACAAAAAACATCTTTTGCGCCCATACTGCATACAATTCTGGTGAATGATAGGATTCATGATCCAGTTTTGCAGTTTGTTTCCATTTGTTCTCGTATGTTTGCCATGCGTATAATTGATGGAATGGTCTCACAATTATTTTTAGTGGTTGCCCGTTTGTGCGCATGGTTTGGAATTTTTGTGCATAGGTTTCACTTGTAAATAATAGAATGGGTGCTGAAAGTTTCATAAATGTACTTGCCCATTCCATATATTGTTCCGGAGATCGCTTGGATTTCACTGGATAAAATGCTGTCACAACTGTAGCCAATTTTGGGTTCCTGCATTTTCTTTTTGTATATAGGAAAACTATACACAGTAAAATGCTACATAGAACAGCTGTAAAAAATAGGAGTTTCATTAAGTATTTGCTTAATCAGGATGTAGATTATTGTCCATTTTCTATGCACGGTGCATAATACAACCCCACACGCTGCATAACTTGGCTGACGATTGCTGAAAGATGCTGGTAATGTCCAAATAGAACAGCATGATGGGCCTTGAGTGCCTCCATCTCCGCAACAAGTGCGGCATTCTGTGCCCGCAGTTCCTCCACCTCTTTGGCATTTTTCTCACGATCTGCAATTTGTAGGGGTGCCAAGATGCGCAAATCTGTATGTAGGAGTTGCACATGCGTCTTGAGATCCTCCATCTGTTTCTTGAGTTCCGCAATGGCAGGGGATTCTGAGGGAGGTGTTGGAAGCAGTGGTTTTGTCTTGGTTTCCTCTGCAGCAACCGCAGCAACCTCCTCAACCTCTTCATTGAGTAACACTTTACTCCCATCCTCCAAACAGCAATACAGTCCATGAATCGCCGATTCTTCCCCACAAATTGTGTGCAAGAATCGGACTACTGAGAATCCCATATCCGTTGTAGTGTTGGTGTGAGATACATAATACTTTCTCCCATCCCATTCCACGGTCGCCGTCTGTTTCTTATCCCATTTGAAGGCAATGAACCGTGCCCTCATACGCCGCTGAATGTATCCATAGGCTAAGCTGGAAAGATACTTTATATCCAGGAATTCATCATGCTCCTTTTTTCCTACAGTTTGTAGTATATCCATAAGGGTAACACGGCGCGTCACATAGATTTTCTGAAAGATCTCGGTTTCCGAACGGGTGTAGGCTGTTCCAAAGACGGCGTTGTACCAATCAGTAAATGTTGCAAAACGCCGACGATTGTCGCGCACATCTACGAGTTCCCCCTCCACCGTAAAGAACATGGACTCCTCACGCTCTTTACCCTCCAAGAAGGGACGCACAGCCTTGAAACGCGCATGTAGAAAGAATTCTACCATACGCTGGAAATACGCGGGTTCGCGCGAATACAGGGAAAGAAATGAGGCAAGCAAGGACATTGTGTAGGAAATGTGGGTGACTATATATCGTGCAAAAATATCCAACATCGTCATCAAACCTTCACTTTTTCCAGCATAGCACAAGCGTTGTTGTCCCAATCCGTAATTGCATATTGCTACCAAGATTGCACTTTCCTTCTGTTCGCCTTTGCAACATATCCATACAATTCCGCAAACTTTTGTTGGAAGGTCTTGGCCAGCCTAGGAATTGAAAGATACGCACCCAAAAGTGCAATTCTTGCCAATTGCTCAACAGAAACGCGTCCTTTGGCAATTCCACACCCCCATCACTCCCATCACACCCCACATCCCTCCTAAGTTCCCCACACCATCTCCGAAAACTCTGCTCCCACTGCGCCTCCAGAAATCGTGAGCGTGCCACCATCTCCCGTAGCCCTTCCAGAATTCCCACATCAAACTCACGAATGCCTGGAATCAGACGATCGCGCATCTGGCCGCGGCGGGACCAGGCAGGCGTAGAATCATACAGATGCGGAATACCCTGTTTGTCGGCATAGGCAATCAAGACGGATTTTGGAATGTCCAACAGGGGTCGCAGTACAGTAACACCCTGCTCCTGTCCCGTCGCAGTCATTCCAAACAAATTCTCCATATGAATCCGTTTGCTCAGGTTGCTGAATACATTCTCGTAACAATCGTCCAAATTATGTCCGAGAATTACGGGACAGCCAAAATGTCGGTAAAAGGCGAACCGGATGCGGCGGGTGACGTCTTCATAGACTGTCCGTAACACAGAATTCCGCACACGCTGAATCTCCGTAATCCTACGAATATACAGGGGCACACCCAACTGTTGGGACCACCAACGCAGCAAATTGCATTCATCCTCGCATTCGGGACGATTTCTGTAGGAAATATGGAGTAGCACAAGCTGCGTCCCGCGTTTTTTACAGAGGGCCGCGGCTACTGTGGCCGCCACCATGGAATCTACGCCACCACTTACACTTACAGCCACGCGCGGTAGGTTGCCGATGCAGCGTTCTATTGCAGGACGAATTACGGTGGTATCCACCGCATGGGATCGCGGAGGTTCCAAGAGGGCGGAGAAGGTATGTAGGGAATCCAGGTCCGCCACAGGCTCCGCTGCATACCCCTCCGTAGCCTCGCGCCAACTATGAATAGACCATACTGTCGCATTGAGAAACCGGCACCAGAGAGGACTCGGATCCGCCTCGGCTTCCTGAATACATTTGCGGAGTGCCAGTTCCTTCAGACCCACCGCCTCCGCATGCCGAAGTGCCAACAGAATAAATACGCGTTCCCAGGGCTCCGCGGCGGCATATTGGCCCACATGAATCATATGGAGTGCCAAGGCAACGGCAAAACGAAAGGCTATGGGTTTGGATGTGTTGGGAATGCGGGGACACGGATGTCTGTAAATCTGATCATAATGAAGCAGTAAATGCATATTGGTATCCAGGGTATCGGTGTAGGTAGTCCAGGTCAGACTTGAAAATGATGACAAATTATCGGAATCTCCAACCGCCAAGGCGGTTGGAGAACCATGAAGTGTGTCATATTTCAAGTCTGGCTGGGGCACCAGAGATTGTAAATGGCGACACTTGTCGCCATTTACAACTCTGGTCCAGGTGATCTCCCATGTATCTATAGGTGCATGGGAGAACCAGAAAGAAGGGGTCTCGCGCCAGAATGCACGAAGACCACGAAGAAGGAAAATGGGGGTTGCATCCCCCCGCAAAATACAGCCAAAGGATTGTAAGGATTCCATCACACCCGCCACAGCACTTTTATTCAAAGCACTACATGTCATTTTTCGTTGCAAACAATGGTGATATTTCGGATGTAATTCCCATTTCAGGTGTCATATTAATTATGGATGACCGTTTGAATCCTGCTGCATTTACATTACCTATTGTTAACCAATCCAGAAATTGCTCTGTGCCGGGATTTGCCATAACATATGCAGAAATACCGAGCAATACAATAAGTATAACAGAAGACCGGTTAATTTCACAATTCCAACAAATATACACGGCAATGATTAATAGAACTAAAAACAAAAACGCGTCCATTCCTATTGTTGGTCTATGAAATTCCGCACATCCTTTGCCAGATCTTGATCTTGACCTCGTATGGCGCGATCCACCAGACCAGCAATGCGTTTCACCTGATCGGGTCCCCATCCTCGTGTTGTAATTGCCGGTGTCCCAATCCGAATGCCACTGGGCCGCAGAGCGGATAGATCCCCTGGAATGGTGTTTTTATTCACGGAAATACCGGCCTTTTCCAGGCGCGCCGAGACTTCCGCGCCACCCCCAAAGGCCCGCACATCCACTAAAAACAGATGATTGTCGGTGCCGCCAGTCACAATTGTATGTCCTAGGCGTTGCAGCTCCGCCGCAAACACGCGCGCATTCTCACGCACACGCTCCATATATTCACGGAATGCAGGAGTCACCACTTCACGCATTTGTACGGCTACTGCAGCAATGGCATTCATATGGGGACCGCCTTGCATACCAGGGAATACAGCGCTATCAATTAGCGGCGCCAGAGCCGCTCGTGAAAAAATCAGGGCGGACCGAGGACCACGGAGGGTTTTGTGGGTCGTCGTAGTAACTACATCACACCACCGAAATGGCGAGGCCATAAGACCGGTGGCCACAAATCCCGCAATATGGGCAATATCTGCCAGTAAATACGCCCCCACTGAGTCAGCAATGGCACGCAGCCGCTCATAATCCCAATCGCGACTGTATGCACTTGCCCCGCAAATCAAAAGTCGCGGTTTTGCCTCGGCTACTCGGGCAGCCACAGCATCATAATCTATGAAGCCATTCGTTGCGACTGTGTAGGGAATGCTGGTGTAGTAAGTGGCTGCAGCAGTCACTTTGCGTTTAGCCGTCTGAAATCCGTGGGAGAGATGACCGCCACTTGCCAACTCCAGACCCATCAGTACAGCACCGGGTTCCAACAACGCTTTGTAAACCGCCAGATTTGCCCCACTTCCCGAATAGGCCTGAACATTTACCGACCATTCGGCGGAATCCAGACCAAATGCTGCTAAAGCACGAGCACAACAGACCTTTTCCAACTCATCCACAACTGTGGTGCCCCCATAATACCGCGCACCAGGATACCCCTCAGCATATTTGTTGGTAAACACGGATCCTAATGCAGCCATCACGGGTGCCGATGTGTAGTTTTCGGAGGCAATAAGTTCAATGGTATTCCTCTGTCGGTCGGCTTCTGCGGCAATGAGTGCGGCAATTTCGGGATCGGCTGTCTGCATTTTGGCAACTATATAACTAATTTGTGCGATATCCTTATGTACTATTCTTCCTTCTTTTTATCCTTTTTATTGGGATACAGCCGTCCCAGACACTGCACCAGGGATTTTGCGGGTGGGTGGGCTTTGCCCACAAATTCCAGCCGACCCCGTATCCACTCTGTAAACGCATGGGGCTCCCAACTCGTTTGTAGGGAGCGTAGAGGTTCACCTTCATAGGTTAAACCACATCCAGGAAGAGTCCGATTATATCCGAGTCGTCCTTGAATAACGGGGGGTGCATCCGCCGACAACATATACCGCCAGACACCGAAATTATTCTGCAAGGGCAACTCATAGAGTTCCTCAGCAGAAACCCAAGCACCAACAGCCTCCAATGCCGCCTGCTCATAATATCGCGATCCATAGGTAGCCCTGCGCCATACATCCAGCAACCCCACATCGCGGATCCAGAAAAAGCCCGCATTATACCGGCCAATGCGTGCCTCATCGGCTGCACGAATGTAATGAGGGGAAAGAGCAATCCGAGCACCTGTTGGGAGTACAGGTAGCGGAGCAAGAAGACAGACATCCGTATTCAAAAACCAGACACCCGCCTCTTTTGCCTCGGGTCGCAGGGAAAATACATGCTGCAGAATTGTCGCTTTTTCCATCATGCATTCATGCCACAGTGTCGCATATTTACTACCACTTCTCGCCTGCATATCCGCACGAGACAGTCCAGAATATGCATCTAATCCTACATGAACGGCGAAGCGAATTCGCGTTTTTAGGGATTTGATGAGGAGAGATGTAGGGGTGTCGGTAAGTATAAAAAGTTCTGTAGCGGGATGCCATTGTTCCAGAGTATGTAGGAGCACTTGAAATTCCTTGTAAGCCTGGGCGCCCAGGACATGTGTAGCAATAAGTGGAGGCATTCTATGTTTAACAAAATACGAATACCTCTCTAAGCCTGCTCGGCTTTCATGAGTGATCCAAGTTTATCCAACTCCAGGGTCAGCGATCCTCCAATCGGTTTGTAAAGTTTGCGAATTGCAGGATGAATACTATGTGTAACATCATATGTTGGAGTTTTGAGATGATAATAGACTTCACCGGTATCGCGCTTTGCAACGATCATGGTAGTATCGCCCGCAAAAGTGTACTGAAGACAGTTATTGACTTCGGCAAATGCCATGAGCGGCTGAGGATCATATTCCCCCAATTTCATACACTGATTCTGTATGGGATTCTTTTCATCCAATCCACTGCAAAGACCGATTAGCAATTGCTTGCGTTTCATTGTCGGAGGAAGATAGTCACAATCCCCATCAATCATGCGTTCTACATGAATGTTTATAGGAGATTTGGGCAAAGTCGCCAATGCGTCGGCAAGAGTGGAGGAATATTTGGGAACGGATTGTGTGAGGCCCATGGTTGGTTGTATGCATGTAAAAAAAAGAAGCTACCATGGTTTCACTTTTGAGCCGAAATTTACAGCATAATTTAACGCATCTTGGCCAGCATATCTGCATACTCTACAGGCACCTGATTGGAAGTCACGATATGATAGAAATATGCCGTTGAAGATCCGAATGTCTTATCACAGCACTTACAGGCCGATTCCTTGGAGTATGTGGGGATCCAGGATTTGCAATGTGTGCGCGCGAAATGCACGAGTGCATTGGCCTTGGTCTTGGCCACATGATCGCATCCGGTATGCGCACAGGAATACGAAACACCGGCATAAGGATTCTCCTCATCCTCCTCGGCAATTTCGGAATGCGCCTGGGCCATATGCTGCTGATAGGCGGACTTCTGGACGAATTTCTTATCCGTACAATGGGCACATACAAACTTGAAATCCTGCACATGCTTGGTTTGGACATGATAATACATTGTATTTTGCTTCTTTGCAACCTTGTCACAATACTTGCACTGGAACTCACCGGTCTCAAGCTTGGTATAGTAAGTATCGGCCATTTTGTATGCGAAGCGTAAGGAATGTAGGGAGTTATGGATTGGTGAGGAACGAAATTGAGCGGTAAAGAAAGGACACGGGATCCGACCCAACGCTTCGCCAGATTGTCAATTTTTTCCCAGGAGACAAGTCGTATAGTTTGCATCGTAAGTTATACTTAAAGCTGATTTGACTAATAATTAACTAAAATGGAGGCCTTAAAAACAGCAGGACTTGCAATTGGTATATTTTCGTGTATTATGGGAGGTATTTCCATTTGCACAGAAACAGATTCACATAAAAAGAGCGATGGTAAAATTACACTTTTGTGTGGTATATTCACTGTATCAAGTATATTAACTTCACTCAGTGATTGTAAATGCAATTGTGCTTGCACCAGTTCATAAACATCTAAGGCAACATGTTGGAAGTAAAGGTAAATCATGCGTATCGCAGTACTTACCTTTGCAGTTGGGGCGGATTACAAAAAGGCCATGGAGCCTGGAATGGCTTCCAAGCGTGCTTATTGTGCCCAACATGGATATACATTCTTGGAGGGCGGTGAGGATGTATGGGATCGCAAAAAGCCCATACCCTGGTCCAAGATCAATTTCATCCTGAAATATCTGGATGAGTACGATTTTCTGTTTTGGTCCGATGGGGATGTAATTCTCACGAATCCCGAAACCAAGCTGGAAGATCTGATGCTACCGCTCATGCCCGCCGACAAAGATATGGTCTGGTGCCGTGATGCCTGTGGGAATCTGAACAACGGCAATGTACTGTTCCGAGGCCGTTCGCCATGGGTCCGTGATTTCCTACAGCGATGCTATGCGCAGG
>JACCDY011091005.1_pt1 | contig 20256 bp, 17 predicted proteins | sample 7446391 | NCBI WGS metagenome assembly JACCDY01 (sample SAMN15323451, study PRJNA562643) | freshwater metagenome | isolation source: river surface water | place: USA:Blue River Watershed | collected 2017-08-18
CGAAGGCACGCGCCACCGCATTGGCCACCCGCGCGGCCTCGCCCGGGTTTCGGCCGGTCCAGTTGATGTGGATGATGTTGCTCTCGCGCGCGGGCTTGACCTCCAGCCCCTGCTGCACGGCCCGCACGCGCTCGCGCCGGCGCTCGTCGCCCAGGGGCGGCGCGTCCGGGTTGCGGCGCAGCTCCTCGGCGTACAGGGCATCGACCGCCCGCGCCGAGACGCGCTCGCTGCGGGCGATGTCGATCTGCGTGGCCAGGTAGCTGGCCAGCAGGGCCGGTGCGAAGCCGCCGCCCACGTCGGAGGCCTGCACATCGACCAGCACCGGCGCGCGGGCGCTCCACCAGGTGGGGCGCAGCAGCACCCAGGCCAGCACGGCCGCCAGCGTGGCCAGCAGGATCAGGCCGGCCGCGGCCCAGCGCGCGCGCAGGATGGAGAAGAACTGCAGCAGGCTCATGGGGCCCTCCAATCGTCGGTCCAGTCGTCAGGCAGGCAAGCGCGGCCAGGCGCTCAGAACAGGCTCTCGCGCACGAAGATGACATCGCCCGGCTGTACCAGGTCGGTCAGTTCCGGGGTGGACTGCACCACGGCGCCATCCGGGCCGGCGCGGTGCAGGCGCAGGCGGCTGTGGCTGCCACGGGCCGTGGGCCCACCGCCCGCGGCCAGGGCCTGCATGACGGTCATGTGGCGCTCCACCCGGTAAGGGCCGGGCTTCTGCGCCTCGCCATAGATGTAGAACAGCGGCGCGCGCGGGACATAGAGCGAATCTCCGGCCGCCAGCAGGATGTCGTCCTCCGGGGACCCGCCGCTGAACAGTGCGGCGATGTCGATGACGCGGCGGAAGGCCTTGCCCTCGCGCTGGCCGGTGACGACCAGCATGTCATCCCCCAGCGTGGTGACGCCGCCGGCGGCCGCCAGCATCTCGCTGGCGCGCACCTGGGCCGTCTCCAGCGGGAAGCGGCCCGGGCGCGTGACCTGGCCCAGCACCGCCACCTGGTTGCCCCGCACCTGCAGCAGGTTGATGTTGACCTGCGGCGCCTTGAGGTAGCGGCCCTGGCGCAGCGCGTCGGCGATGCGCTTCTCGGCCTCGCCCAGGGCCAGCCCCCCCAGTTGCACGGCGCCGATGAGCGGGTAGCTGATGCTGCCGTTCTCGGACACGCGGGCCTCGACCGTCAGGTCCGGGTTCTGGAACACCTGCACGCGAATGGCATCGCCGGGGCCCAGGCGGTATTCCGCGCCGTTGGGCGCGGCACCGGCGGGCACGGCGCACAGCAGCCAGGACAGGGCGATGGCGGCCAGGGCGCGAAGCAGGGTCACGGCAGCGGATGCGGGACAGGGTGTGGGGACATGCGGCGTGGCGGGCATGGTGGATCTCCCGAAGGCGGACAGGAAAGGAATCAGAACTCGAGCCGCGCGCCCAGGGCGTAGATCGTGGCGCGGAAGTCGTAGGCAGGCAGGCTGGAGTCGCGCCGCTCTGCGCGCACCGAGGCCGTGAGCGCCAGCGGCCGCAGGGGCAGCCACTCGAAGGTGAGCGCGGCCCAGCGGGTGCGGTCCTCGCGGCCGGCATCGGGCGCCGTGGGGGCGACGGTGCGCCAGTCGCGCGTTTCCCGCGCGAGCCGCAGGCGCAGGGCCGTCTTGCCCGAAGGCTGCCAGGCGGGCTCCAGGTGCCAGCGCCAGCCGCGCACATGGCCGCCGCCGGCGAATTCATAGCTGCCCAGGTCCCGCGCCAAGCCGGCCTCGACGCGCGTCTTGGGCGAGTAGGTCCAGGTGATGCTGGCGTTGCCGACGGCGCCGCGGAAGTCCCGCTCGCCGGCGGCCTCGTGCCGGCGGGACAGCCGGCCCGCCTGGGCCTGGAAGGCGGTGCGCCCCCCGGCCGGCCAGCGCAAGGTGACGAAGGGCTCGGTCTCGCGGAAGTCCGGCCCCTGGCCGCTGCGGTACTCGCCATCGCCACGGCGCCACTGCAGCGTGGCCAGCGCGCCAGAGCCGAACTCGTAGCCGAAGCCGGCGCGGGCGCTGCGCACGCGGGGGCTGGACTCCAGCGAGCGGGGATCGTCGCTGGCGCTGCTGGAGCGCTCCACCCCGGCCAGCGCGCGCCAGCCGCCACCCGGCAGCCAGGCGGCCTCCAGCAGGTCGTCGCGCTCGATGCGGCGCGCCGCGCGGGCGCTGGCGACGGAGGCATCGGTGATGTCGCGGTACTGCCGGCGCTGCGCGCTGGCCGTGCCCTGGAGCCGCGGCGTGACCTGGAACTCCCAGGCGGCCCGGTAGTTGAGCGTGCGGTAGTCCAGCGCGGACAGGTCGCGGAAGCGGTGCGTGGCGGCCTCGGCGTCGAGCGTCAGCCGCTGCAGGCTGTAGCGCTTGTCCAGATGCACGCCGGTGGACAGGACAAGGATCTCGTCGGACACGGCCGAGGGCGCGCGCAACACATTGGAATCACTTTCGACGCGCGCCGCGGTGCGCCAGCGCACCGGATCGACCGTTTCATCCGTGCCCGCCTCCTGGGCCTGCACGAGGGCGCAGGCCAGCAGGCCGGCGCAACCTGCCAGGGGCCACCAGGGGGTAGCAGCTCGCACGATGGGGTTCACGCAGCATCCTTTCACGAAGGCAGCAACGCCATCGTGAAGCTTGCTGGCTGCCCCAGCAATGGCCCGAACGGACCATGCCTGCCCGCCGGGCAGGCGAGCCGGTGTCAGCCCGTGCTCGCGCGCACCACGAGCTCGGCAGGCAGCAGGACCGATCGCCTGGGCTGCCGGGCAATGGCCTCGAACAGCAGGTCCACAAGCACGCGGCCGGCCACGTCCGTAGGCTGCCGCACCGTGGTCAACGCCGGGCTGAAGTAGGCGGCCATCGAGATGTCGTCGTAACCGACGACCTTGACGTCGCCGGGCACGTGGATTCCCCGCGCGTTGAGCGCCGCGATGACCGAGATGGCCGTGACGTCGGCAGACGCGAAGACACCATCGAACGGCACGCCCTGGTCGATCCATTCATCGATCGAGCCGCGGATGCGGCCTTCACCAAACAGCCTGGGCACATGCAGCCGGGGATCGGCCTGGAGGCCGGCCTCGGCCAGGGCACGCGCGTAGCCGGCATGCCGCCCCTCGATCTCGGGCTGCTCGACATCACCGAAAAAGGCGATGTGGCGGCAACCGCGCTCGATCAGGTGCCGTGTCGCCAGGTATCCGCCGGTGTCGTTGTCGCCACCCACGACAGGGTAGCGGGCGTCGGGCAGGAGCGCGCCCCACACCGCCATCGGCAGGCCGCTGTCAACCATCTCGTTGAGGTACTGGTGCATCGTCACCTGGCCGATCACGATCAGGCCGGCGACCTTGCCGCCATGGACCATGTTCGGCATCCAGTCCTTGCGGTCCGGATGCATGCGGCTCAGGAGCAGGCTCATCCCGCGCTGGTCCAGGTCATCGGCGATGGCACCCAGGATGCTCAAAAGGAAGGGGTCGGACACGACCTGCATGCTGTCGCTCAGGATGGCCACGCCCACGGTATCGACGTCGCGCTTGCGCAGGCTGGCCGCCTTGCTGTCGACGTGGTAGTCGCACGCCCGGGCGAGCTCGACGATGCGCTCGCGGGTGGAGGCCGGGATCAGCTTGCTGCCGCTCAGGGCCCGCGAAACAGTGGACAGGGAGACGCCTGCCAGGCGGGCAATGTCCGCCATCTGCACGCGCTGCGCGCCGGCGGCGGGGCGGGCCTGGCCGGTGGATGCAGCGGGTGGGCGACGGGAGTCGGGCTGGGGGTGACGGGCTCGTGTGGCCATCGGGCGATTATTTCACCAGACCGCGGGCGGGCCGGTGGTCATGCTGCAGCAAAAAAAAACCGGGGACGAGCCCCGGAAGAACAAGCGACCTTGGAGAAGGAAGCCCCCGCGGGGTGCCGCGCGGGGGAACGGCTGCTGGCGCTCAGAACGCGTAGTTCAGGCGAACACGCACGGCGTTGACGTTGGCCACACCAGCGGCGCTGGAGTTGGAGTGGCTCAGGGCCGGGGTGATGAACGCGTTCTTGATGCCCATGAGCGGCATCTTGTAGGCGATGTAGACCGTGTTGACCTTGTTGGTGGCGCTCTTGTCCTGCATGTAGCCGATACCGGCCATGCCGATCACGGCGTTCAGCGCGATGCCGGACTTGTCCAGCTTGCTGTTGTTGGCAAAGCTGGCGTTGACCGTGGTCGCGGCGTTGACGGCGTAGCTGACGGACAGGGCGGTGCCGGTGGACTTGGCGTTGCTGTTGTCAGTACGCAGGGCTTCGGCGCCCACGCGCACGGACAGGGGGCCGGCGGTGTAGGTGGCCACCGGGCGCAGGCCGTAGGTGCCCGTGCCGCCGGTCTCCTTGCCGACGACGCCCAGTTCCAGGCGCAGGCTGGGGGCCGCGTTCACACCCAGCAGGGCATGCAGGCGGTTCTTGACGCGGCCACGCAGCGAGTTGCCGTTGTAGCCGGCGGCGTCGCTGGTCTTGGCAACCACGGTGTCCATGCCCGCGACGAACAGGTTCGCTGCTTCGAAGCGGCCCAGCTTGATGTCGCCGACCGAGTTGCCGGCCTGCAGCCACAGGTCGTCGGTGCGCATGTCGTCGCCGTTGACCGGCAGGATCAGGGAGGCGCGGGCGCTGATGAAGTTGTCGCCGGAGCGCGCCAGTTCACCCGTGGCGTTCAGTTCGACGCGGCCGCCCAGCTCGGTCTTGTTGGTGGCGCCGGCGGTGTAGGTGGGGTCCAGTTCGATGTTGCCGTCGAAGGTGACCGCGGCGTGGGCCACGGCGCTCAGGGACAAGGCCGCAGCGGCGGCGATGAGGGACTTGGTGAACATGATGTCTCCGTCGTTCTTGATGGGTTGGATGGGATCGCCGCTGGTCGCCGCTGGCTCGCGCCGGTGATCCGGTCGTGCGCCGCGGTCCGCTGACGGCAGACGGATTGAACCAGCATGCAAACGATTGCAAAGAAAGGGTTTTCCCTCGAAAACAGTTTGTATCCGGTTCGTAACCAACGACTTGGCGAAAAAGCGACACTCTCGATAAATCCCCAATGACGACGCCTGGTTACAGAACCGGTTCGACCTTGAAACCCTGGGGAAAACCCTCTGTGCAAACGTTTGCACAAATGAGCCAATCTGCGGACTCGCACGGCACGGCACAGATGCCCCTGCGGGCCCGCGGCGGCACAATCCCGGCAACCGCCATCCCATCAGAGCATTCCAGGAGACAACATGAAGAAGCTAATGACCCTCAAGGCCGTCCGCAGCGCCGCGCTGCTGGCGGTGGCCCCGCTGATGGCGGCTGCCGCAAACAGCGCCACCATCACCATTTCCTGCGGCTCGGTCGGCCAGGACTTCGAGTTCTGCAAGAAGCACACCGACGAGTGGGCCAAGAAGACCGGCCACACCGTCAAGCTGTTCACCATCCCCAACTCCACCACCGACATCCTGGCCCTGTTCCGCCAGATGTTCGCCGCCAAGTCCAGCGACCTGGACGTGATCAACGTGGACGTGGTGTGGCCCGGCGTGATCAAGGACCACCTGCTGGACCTGCGCCCCTACACCAAGGGCATCGAGAAGGAGCACTTCCCGGCCATCGTCGCGAACAACACCGTGGGTGGAAAACTGCTGGCCATGCCCTGGTTCACCGACGCCGGCCTGATGTACTACCGCAAGGACCTGCTGGAGAAGTACAGCCTGAAGGCCCCCACCACCTGGGAAGAGATGGCCGCCGCCGCCAAGAAGATCCAGGACGGCGAGCGCGCCGCCGGCAACGCCGACTTCCAGGGCTTCGTGTTCCAGGGCAAGGCCTATGAAGGCCTGACCTGCGACGCGGTGGAATGGCTGTCCAGCTACAACGGCGGCAACATCGTCGACGCCAAGGGCAACATCACCGTCAACAACCCCAACGCCGTCAGGGCGCTCAAGACCGTCGCCTCCTTCGTGGGCACGATCTCGCCCCAGGGCGTCCTGAACTACGCCGAGGAAGAAGCCCGCGGCGTGTTCCAGAACGGCAATGCCGCCTTCATGCGCAACTGGCCCTACGCCTGGTCGCTGGGCAATGGCGCCGACAGCAAGATCAAGGGCAAGATCGGCGTGGCCGCCCTGCCCAAGGGCGGCGCCGACGGCCGCAACGCCGCCACCCTGGGCGGCTGGCAGCTGGCCGTGTCCAAGTACTCCAAGAACCCCGAGGCCGCCGCCAGCCTGGTCATGCACATGACCAGTCCCGAGGTGCAGCGTGAGCGCGCGATCAAGGGCTCCTACAACCCGACCATCGCCGCCCTGTACAAGGACAAGGCCGTCCTGGACGCCAACCCGTTCTTCGGCAGTCTGTTCGAGGTCTTCACCAACGCCGTGCCGCGACCGGCCACGGCCACCGGCCTGAAGTACCCCGAGGTCAGCGCCGCCTTCTGGAACGCCACCCACGACGTGCTCTCCGGCAAGTCCTCCGCCGAGGACAGCCTGAAGAACCTCGAAGGCCGCCTCAAGCAGATCAAGCGCAACGCCTGGTGACCTGACGGCGCAGCCCGCCTGCGCCTGCCTTGCGGCGGGACGGCCTGGCCGTCCCGCCCGCCCCCTCCCTCGCCACGCCTCCCATGCAAAGCAAGACTCGAACCGCCTGGTTGTTCCTCAGCCCCATGATCCTGGTGCTGCTGCTGGTGGCCGCCTGGCCGCTCGCGCGCACGATCTGGTTCAGCTTCACCGACGCCAACATCAACGACCTCGACACCCTGAAGTTCGTCGGCCTGGAGAACTACGTCGGCGAGTACGGCCTGTTCGCCAACCCCAACCACATGCAGGGGTTCTGGTCCAGCGACTGGGGCATGGCGATCCTCAACACGCTGAAGTTCTCCGTGGTGTCGGTCACCCTGGAGACCCTGATGGGCCTGGGCGTCGCCATGCTCCTGAACCAGGAGTTCCCCGGGCGCGCCTGGGTGCGCGCCGCGGTGCTGGTGCCCTGGGCCATCCCGACCATCGTGTCCGCCAAGATGTGGGGCTGGATGCTGCACGACCAGTTCGGCGTCATCAACCAGTGGCTGGTGGACCTGGGACTGGTCGCCGCCAAGGTGGCCTGGACCGCCGACCCGGCCTACGCGCTGTGGACGGTCGTCGCGGTGGATGTCTGGAAGACGACCCCGTTCATGGCTCTCCTGATCCTGGCAGCCCTTCAGACCCTGCCCCGCGACTGCTATGAAGCCGCCCGCGTGGACGGCGTGCACCCGCTGCGGGTGTTCTTTCGCATCACCCTGCCCCTGATCCGGCCCGCCCTGATGGTGGCCGTGATCTTCCGCCTGCTCGACGCGCTGCGCGTGTTCGACCTGATCTACGTGCTCACGTCCAACAACAACAGCACCATCAGCATGTCCGGCTTCGTGCGCCGGGAGATGGTGGACAACGGCTACATGGGCTACGGCTCCGCCGCCTCGACCGCCCTGTTCCTGATCATCGGCCTGTGCACCGTCGCGGCGATCCGCCTGGGCCGCATGAAGATGACGGAGGACTGAAATGACCACCGCTGCACGCCTGCAACGCCTGGCCCTGTACGCCGCCGCCGCCGTGGTGGTGGCCGTCTCGGTCTTCCCCTTCCTCTACGCCGTCTCCACGTCGTTCAAGTCCGGCTCCGCGCTGTTCGAGCCGCGCCTGTGGCCGTCCAGCGTGTCCCTGGACAACTACGTGTCCCTGTTCACGGTGGCCGAGCAACCCTTCGGCCGGCACCTGCTGAACTCCATCATGGTGTCCTCGCTGGTGGTGGCGCTGTCCCTGTTCCTGGGCGTGACGGCGGCCTACGCGCTGGGACGCATCTCCTTTCGCGGCCGCGGCCTGCTGCTGGTGACCGTGCTGGCCGTCTCCATGTTCCCCCAGGTGGCGGTGCTGGCAGGCATGTTCGAGCTGATGCGCGCGCTGGGCCTGTACAACTCCGCACTGGGCCTGGTGCTGCCCTACATGATCTTCACGCTGCCCTTCACCGTGTGGGTGCTGACCACCTTCATGAAGCAGCTGCCCAAGGAGCTCGAGGAGGCCGCCATCATGGATGGCTGCGGCCCAGCGCGCATCATCACCAGCGTCTTCCTGCCGCTGCTGTGGCCGGCGCTGGTCTCCACCGGGCTGCTGGCCTTCATCGCGGCCTGGAACGAATTCCTGTTCGCGCTCACCTTCGCGCTGGACAACCACGAGCGCACCGTCCCGGTGTCGATCTCGCTGATTTCCGGCGCCAGCAAGTACGACATCCCCTGGGGAAACATCATGGCCGCCTCGGTCCTGGTGACGCTCCCCCTGGTGGCGCTCGTGCTGGTTTTCCAGAAGAAGATCGTGTCCGGCCTCACGGCGGGCGCGGTCAAAGGCTGACCCACACTCCCCCATGACTTACCCTACGAACAACAAGGCCCCGAACAATGGCTGGTGGCGCGGCGGCGTGATCTACCAGGTCTATCCCCGCAGCTTCCAGGACAGCAACGGCGACGGCATCGGCGACCTGCCCGGCATCCATTCACGACTGCAGTACCTGGCCGACCTCGGTGTCGATGGCGTGTGGCTGTCGCCGATCTTCAAGAGCCCGATGAAGGACTTCGGCTACGACGTGAGCGACTACCGCGACGTCGACCCGATCTTCGGCACGCTGGACGACTTCCGGGCGCTGGTGCGCCATGCCCACGGGCTGGGCCTGCGGGTGATGATCGACCAGGTGCTCTCCCACACCTCCGACCAGCACCCCTGGTTCAAGGAAAGCCGCAGCAGCCGGGACAATCCCCGCGCCGACTGGTACGTGTGGGCCGACGCGCGCGAGGATGGCACGCCCCCCAACAACTGGCTGTCCATCTTCGGTGGCAGCGCCTGGCAGTGGGACACGCGGCGCATGCAGTACTACATGCACAACTTCCTCACCAGCCAGCCGGACCTGAACTTCCACAACCCGCAGGTGCAGCAGGCCATCCTGGACGACGTGCGCTTCTGGCTGGAGCTGGGCGTGGACGGCTACCGCCTGGACACTGCCAATTTCTACTTCCACGACCCGCTGCTGCGTGACAACCCGCCGCGCGGCAAACCCGATGGCGAGGATCCGGCGGTCAACGCCGTCAACCCCTACGGCTGGCAGCACCACCGCTACGACAAGAGCCAGCCGGAGAACCTGGAATTCCTGCGCCGCCTGCGTGCGCTGCTGGACACCTTCCCGCACACCACCATGGTTGGCGAGATCGGTGACGACGATGGCCTGGCCCGCGTGGCGGAGTACACCCGCGGCGGCGAGCGCCTGCACATGGCCTACTGCTTCGACCTGCTCGGAAGCAGCTTCAGCGCCACCTTCCTGCACGGCTTGTTCTCCCGCTACCTGTCCATCGTGGGCGATGGCTGGCCCTGCTGGGCGCTGTCCAACCACGACTGCACCCGCGTGGCCACCCGCTGGGGTGGCGAGCACCCGGACGCACGCCTGCTGCGCCTGGCCGCGGCGCTGCAGATGTCGGTGCGCGGCACTCCCTGCATCTACCAGGGCGACGAGCTGGGCCTGCCCGAGGCGCAACTGAGCTTCGAGCAGCTGCAGGACCCCTACGGCATCAGCATGTGGCCGGAGTACAAAGGCCGCGACGGCTGCCGCACGCCCATGCCCTGGTCCGCCAAGCAAGCCAACGCCGGCTTTGGCGAGGGCACGCCCTGGCTTCCGGTGTCGCCGGCCCACCTGCCGCTGGCGGTGGACCAGCAGGGCCCCGGCAGCCTGCTCGCCTACTACCGCCAGCTGCTTGCCTGGCGCCGCGCCCAGCCCGCGCTGGTCAGCGGCGAGATGCGGCTGCTGCCCCGCCACGAGCAGGTGCTGGCGTTCGTGCGGTCCGAAGGCGAACAGCAGCTGCTGTGTGCCTTCAACTTCAGCGACAAGCCGGTGGCCTGGCAGCCGCCAGGCGAACTGGCCAGCCTGCTGGACGGCAGCGGCCTGGGCGGCGCCCGCGTGGAGGGTGGCACCATTCATTTCGATCCCTGGGGCGGCCTGTTCGCCGAGTTCCAGCCTGAGGAGGCCATGACATGTCAAGAATCGAATTCCGCGACGTAAGCAAGCGCTATGCGCCCAACCTGCCGCTGACGATCAACCGCGCCAACCTCACCATCGAGCACGGCGAGTTCTGCGTGTTCGTGGGTCCGTCGGGCTGTGGCAAGTCGACCCTGCTGCGCATGGTGGCCGGCCTGGAGGACATCACCGGCGGCGACCTGCTGATCGGCGGCGAGCGCGTGAACGACCTGCCGCCGGCGCGGCGCGGGGTGGCGATGGTGTTCCAGTCCTATGCCCTGTACCCGCACATGACGGTGCGCGAGAACATGGCCTTCGGCCTGAAGGTGTTCGGGGCCAACGCCGCGGAGATCGACCGCAAGGTGCGTGAGGCCGCCGAGGTGCTGCAGCTGACGCACCTGCTCGATCGCCTGCCCAAGGCACTGTCGGGCGGCCAGCGCCAGCGCGTGGCCATCGGCCGCGCGATCGTCAAGGAGCCGCGCGTGTTCCTGTTCGACGAGCCGCTGTCCAACCTGGACGCCGCGCTGCGGGTGCAGACGCGCCTGGAGATCGCGCGCCTGCACCAGCGCATCGGAAGCGCCAGCATGATCTACGTGACGCACGACCAGGTCGAGGCGATGACGCTGGCCGACAAGATCGTGCTGCTGCACACCGGCGCGCTGATCGAGACGCACGGCTCCATCGCCCAGGTCGGCTCGCCCATGACGCTGTACCACCGCCCGGCCAGCCTGTTCGTGGCGGAGTTCATCGGCTCGCCCAAGATGAACATCCTGCCCGGCCGCCTGGAACGTGGCGACGTGGCCGATGCCACGCTGCAGGTGGGCCCTGCCCGGCTGGAAGGGCGGGTCGATGCGCGCCGCATCACCACGCACTCGCCCGTCAAGGTGGGCTGCCGCCCCGAGGACATCGTGGTCGCCCCGCAGGGCGCGGCCAACAGCCTGGACGGCAGCATCTCGCACATCGAGAAGCTGGGCGAGGCCTCGCTGCTGTACGTGGACCTGGGCCACGACCTGCCCACCGTCACCGCCCGCGTGGACGGCACGGCCCGCGAGCGCGTGGGCGAGCGCATCACCCTGCAGCTGCCACCCGACCGCCTGCACGTCTTCGACGGCGACGGCGCCGCCTGCGAGCGTACCCTCGAGCTGCCGGAATGAGCCTTGTGCCGATGGCGGCGCGGCCCACGGCCGCGCGCGATTTCCGCCGCAGTGTCATCTACCAGGTCTACCCGCGCAGCTTTTGCGACAGCAACGGCGATGGCATCGGCGACCTGCCGGGCGTCGCCAGCCGGCTGGACCACCTGGCGCAGCTCGGCGTGGACTGGGTGTGGCTGTCGCCGGTCTATGCCTCGCCCAACGACGACAACGGTTACGACATCAGCGACTACCGCGCCATCCTGCCCGAGTTCGGCACCATGGCCGACTTCGACGCCCTGCTGGCCGCCATCCACGCACGCGGCATGCGCCTGATGATGGACCTGGTCGTCAACCACACCTCCGACGAGCACCCCTGGTTCGCGGCCGCGCGGCAGGACCGCGCCAGCCCCTTCCACGATTACTACATCTGGCGCGAGCCCGGCCCGGACGGCGGTCCGCCGACCAACTGGGAGGCAGCCTTCCAGGGCAGCGTGTGGGAGTGGAACGAGCCCACTGGCGAGTACTACCTGCACATGTTCAGCCGCAAGCAGCCGGACCTGAACTGGGAGAATCCGCGCGTGCGCCAGGAGGTCCACGACCTCATGCGCTTCTGGCTGGACAAGGGCGTCGATGGCTTCCGCATGGACGTCATCAACATGATCTCCAAGCCCTGGCGCGCCGACGGCAGCCTGCCCGACGCGCCCGTGGTGGGGCCCGGCTTCCTGCAGCCGTCCTTCCCCATGACCTGCAACGGCCCGCGCCTGCTGGAGTTCCTGCGCGAGATGCGCCGCGAGGTGCTGGACCACTATGACACCCTCACCGTCGGGGAGGCGCCCCTGGCCACCGTGGAGGTTGCGCGCGCCATCACCGACCCGGCCACCGGCGCGCTGGACATGCTGTTCCAGTTCGAGCACATGGACCTGGACAGCGTGGGCGGCCACATCAACGGCAAGTGGGCGGCGCGCCCGATGGACCTGCGCGAGATGAAGGCCACCATGGGCCGCTGGCAGGACGCCCTGCACGGCGGCGGCTGGAACAGCCTGTACCTGGGCAACCACGACCAGCCGCGCCAGGTCTCGCGCTTCGCAGACGACAGCCCCGCCTGGCGCGAGCTGTCCGCCAAGATGCTGGCCACCTGGCTGCACGGCCACCAGGGCTCGCCCTACGTGTACCAGGGCGACGAGCTGGGCCTGCCCAACGTGGCCTTCGACCGCATCGAGGACTACCGCGACATCGAGTCGCTGAACTTCTTCCGGGTGGCCACCACCGGCCGCGGCATGAGTCCTGGCGAGGCGCTTCGCGCCATCCACCGCAAGGGACGCGACAACGCCCGCACCCCCATGCCGTGGGACGGCGGCCCGAACGCCGGCTTCAGCGCCGGCGAGCCCTGGCTGCGCATGTCGCCACGGGCTGGCGAGTGCCGCGCCGACCAGGCCCGCGCCCGCGAGGACTCGGTGTTCCATCACTACCGGCGCCTGATCGCCCTGCGCCGCGAGCTGCCGGCCCTGTCCGATGGCCGGTACGAGCAGTGGCTGCCTGGCGATCCGCACGTGGACGCCTACACGCGCACCACGCCCGGCCAGCGCCTGCTGGTGGCCTGCAACTTCACCGGCCAGCCGCGCACCTGGACGGTGCCGCCTGCGCTGCAGGCCCTGCCCGCGCACGTGCTGCTGTCGAACTACCGTGAGGGCACCGCCGCGCCCGGCCGGCTGCGCGCCTGGGAAGCGGTGATCTACGCGCTGGGGTGACGACCGCGCTCAAAACGCCGACCGATCACTGAACACCAGCCGCACCGTGCGCAGGATGATGTAGAAGTCCAGCCCCAGCGACCAGTGCCGCAGGTAGTCCAGGTCGTGGCGCACGCGCGCCTCCATCTTCTGCAGCGAGTCGGTCTCGCCGCGCAGGCCATTGACCTGGGCCCAGCCGGTGATGCCCGGCTTGACCTTGTGGCGCACCATGTAGCTCTTGATCTGCGAGCGATACAGCTCGTTGTGCGCCACGGCGTGCGGGCGCGGGCCGACGATGCTCATGCGCCCCTGCAGCACGTTGAAGAACTGCGGCAGTTCGTCCAGCGAGGTGCGGCGCAGGAAGGCGCCCAGCGGCGTGATGCGCGCGTCGCCGCGCTGCGCCTGCCGGATGGTGCCGCCGTCCTCCACCACCGTCATGGAGCGGAACTTCCACACCACGATCTCCTCGCCATCCAGCCCGTAGCGGCGCTGGCGGAAGATCACCGGCCCCGGCGAGGTGAGCTTGACCGCCAGCGCGATGGCCAGCAGCACCGGCGACAGCCCCAGCAGGATCACCACGGACAGCACGATGTCGCTGGCGCGCTTGGCCAGGCCGGCCGGGCCGCGCAGCGGCGTCTCGCACACCGAGATCACCGGCAGGCCGCAGACCGAATCCGCATGCCCCTGGATCAGGTCGGTCACGAACATGTCGGGGACGAAGTAGACCGAGGCGGTGGTGTCCTTCAGCGCATCGAGCAACGCCTTGATGCGCGGCTGCGAGGCCATGGGCAGGGACAGGTAGATCAGGTGCACGCGCTGGGACTTGACGAAGGCGGCGATGTCCTCGAGACGGCCCAGGAAGCGGTGGCTGCCGGCGGCCCGCCCGTCCTGCCGGTCGTCGAAGCAGCCCAGGAGCGCGATGCCTGCCTCCCGCGAAGCCGCCAGGCGGTCGGCCAGGGCCCGGCCCTGCGGGTTCAGGCCCACCACCACGGCGCGCAGCGGTGGTCCCTGCAGGCGCACCAGGTGCGGCGCCGCGCGGCGCAGCCCGGCATGCGCCAGCAGCACCAGCGCGGGCGCCAGCCAGGCCCAGTGCAGCAGCACGCGCGGCGAGAGCTGGGCCAGGGTGCCGGTGACGAGGCCCAGCGCCCCCAGCAGCGCCAGCATCCAGACCCAGCCCGCCAGCACCTGGGCCGCGACCTGGCCCAAGCCGGCATGCAGCGGCGTGCGGCCGGGATACGACAGCGCAAAGGCCAGCACCGAGGTGAGCAGCCAACCGGGCGTGAGCGCGCCCTCGTGCCACCAGGCCAGCGCCCACAGCGACAGCACGGCCAGCCCCGGCTCGAGCAGTGCCTCCAGCGCCCGCAGCAGGCGGCTCTCGCTGTGCCCGTGCGGCGTCATGGGGTCAGGGCGGGAGGGCTGGTCAGCTTGGCCACGGCCTGCGCGCGGTTCGACACGTCGAGCTTGCTGAAGATGCTCTTCATGTGGTTCTTCACCGTGAACTCGCTAATATGCAGGATGCAGCCGATCTCGGGGTTGGTCTTGCCCATCGCGACCCAGGCCATGATCTGGCGCTCGCGCTCGCTGAGGACGCCCATGGGCGGCACCAGGGCCGCCAGGGGGTGGCGCCGGCCGGACCAGGGCGCCGCGCCCTGCGCTTGCAGGCGGGCGGCCTCCGGCAGGGGCGGCATGCGGCGCAGCGCGGTGTCGATGAAGGGCACCAGCAGCTTGAGTGCCTGCGCCTGCGAATCATCGGCGCGGGCCCGCCAGGTGAGCGCCGCGAACACGCGCTCGCCCGGCGGCGCGGCCTCGCGCGTGCCATGGACCAGGGCCGTGCGCAGACAGCCCAGCGCCGGGTCGGGCGCGACGGCGGCCACCACAGGGGGCGCGCACAGGCTGGCGCAGCCATGCACGTCCACCTGGCAGGGCGCATGCTGCGCGGCGACCCAGCAATCGCGCAGGTAGTGCACCAGCGGCAGGAAGCGCGCCGTGCGCGCCTGCCGGGTGCGCAAGCCGGGCAGGCTGGACACCAGGTCGATCTGCACCGCGCCCGCGCGGAAGTCCCCCCAGGCCGCGATGAACAGCTCGTGCGGCAGCAGGGACTGCACCTCGCCGCGCAACCAGCGCCACAGGTCCTCATGGGTGGCCAGGCCGGCCCCTTGCGCAGCCACGCGCAGGAACTGCAGCGGATCGGCGGGCTCGGCGGCGCAGGAAACCGGCATGGTGGTCGAGGGTCTGGGTGGGGACGGTGGAAGGGCCATCGGTGGCCGGCGGATCCCGATCGTGCGTTAGCCGGACAGGAGCGGCCTGTAGGTGCCCGGCGTACGCAGGCGTCGGCCACTGTCGCGCCTGCGGCCGGGCAGGCGCGACTACACTTTGAACGCCGTTTGCCTGACCCTGCCGTGGACCGACCGCCCGCCCCTGACGACGCCTTCGTGAAGGCTTTCCTCCCCGGCCGCCACCATGCGCAGCGCCTGCGCGAGGTCTACCGCTCGGCGGGCTGGCCCTGCCAGGATGCGATCGAGCTGGAGCTGCTGGCGGCGGGCCTGCTCGAGCGCGTGCGCGACGCGCACGGCCGCGAAACCGTGCGACTGACCGACGAGGGCGTGCGCGTGGCCGCGCGCCAGGTGGCGGCCAACCGCGCCGCGCTGGCGCAGCATGAGGCACTGGTGCGGCAGGTGGCCTTGCAGCTGTCACGCGCCGGCCGCATCGCCTGGCGCGAGTTGCCGTTGCGCGCCCAGGTGCCGGGGCCACAGGAAGGCGAGTCCCAATGGGTCATGGCGCGGCCCGATGTTTTTTCCATCCGCAACACCTCGGTGGCGGACTACGTCGAGCCCATCGTGCACGAGGTCAAGGTGCGCCGCGCCGACCTGCTGGGGGACCTGCGCAAGCCGGCCAAGCGCGCGGCCTACCTGGACCTGGGCGAGTGCTGGTACGTGCTGGGGCAGGACGCCAAGGGGCGGCCCATCGCGCAGCCCGAGGAGATCCCGGCCGAATGCGGGGTGATGCTGGCGCAGGGCGAGCGCCTGGTGGTGGCGCGGGCCGCGAGCCGCCGCAGCCGCACGGCGCTGCCCTTCGGCGTGTGGATGGCACTGGCCAAGGCCACGCCGCTGCCCGTGGAGGAGGACCGCGAGGCGCAGGGCCTGCTGCTGGCGGCGCCCGCCTCGCCAGGACCGCAGGACGAGCCGCCCTCCCCTGGCGCCCGGACCTGAGGCACGCGCCTCAGGTCGGCGGCGGCCGCGCGCCCGGGTCGTCGGGCTCGGCGGGTTTCCACTCGGGTGCGAACTCGGGCTCCACGGGCAGGCGGGAGGGATTGGGTTCGGGCGCCTCGGGGTGGTGGTGGGGCGGCTGGCCCGGGGCGGGCGCCTCGGGCTCGACGGGATGGGTGGGCATGCGGTGGCGGGCCGGCGCCGGTCTCAGGTGTTTTCCTCCGCGATGCGCCGGGCCTCCCGCCGGATCACGGTGCTGGGCTCGTGCGTGAACGGCAGCTTGGGCAGGCCGATCAGGTTCTGCAGGCGCGCGTGGGCGCGGTCCATGTCGGCGCCGACCATGGCCAGCGCCACCTCATGCCCCGGCTCGTTGCGCGCGATCTCGAGGTAGGCGGCGCGAAAGCGCTGGTAGTCGGCCTCGGCCCGCTGGGTTTCCTGCTGGGCCGCCACGATCCTGGCGTATTCGGTGCGGGTGTAGCGCATGGTCGTTCCCCGTGAGGACGTTCACATTTCACAGGCATCCCATGCTAGGCAGCCATCCAGGTACAGGTGTACGGGAACTGCAACAAAGGTGGCTCGGCCAGGGCGCAGAGGGCGCGGCGAGCCCGGGCCGGACGGGGCGTCAACCGCCGAGGACCAGGTCCATGTACCGGGGCAGGCACAGGCGCCGGAAGTCGTAGCGGTCGATGATGTCCTGGCGGGCCTGCGTCCGCAGCGCAGCGAAGGCGGCGGGCCGCGCCAACACCTCGCACACCTGGTCGGCGAGCTGGTCCGGGCGGAAGAAATCCACCAGCAAGCCGTTGCGCCCGTGCTCGACCACCTCGCGCACGGGTGCGGTGTCCGAACCCACGACCAGGGCCCCCAGGCTCATGGCCTCCAGCATCGACCAGCTCAGGACGAAGGGCACCGTCAGGTACACATGCACCGCCGACACGCGCAGCAGGGTCACCAGCGTGTCGTAGGGCACACGGCCCACGTAGTGCACGCGCGAGAGGTCGATGCGATCGCGCACCTCGTCCAGGAAGATCTCGCGCCAGGTCCGCCCCTCGGGCGCCGCCGCGCCGTAGCTCACCTCGTTGCCGCCCACAATCACCACCCGCGCCCGGGGCCGGCGCGCCAGGATGCCAGGCAGCGCCCGCATGAACTGGTGGTAGCCGCGCATGGGCTCGAGGTTGCGATTGACGAAGGTGATGACCTCGTCGCCCTGGCGCAGGACGGTATTGCCGCGGCCCAGGCGGATCCAGGCGCTGGGGTCTGGCGCCAGGCGGTCGGTGTCCACGCCGTCGTGGATCACGTGCAGGCGCTCGCGCAGCACGGGCGGAAAGCCCTGCGCCTGCCACTGGGTCGGCGTGATGCCGGCATCGCAGGCCAGCAGGCTGGAGACCAGGTGCAGGTTGCGCACCACCAGCCGCTGGCGGGCGCCGGGCTGGGGCGGGAACTCGGGGTCGAAGCCCACGTCGCCGCCGCTGGCGCGGTAGTACAACTCGTTGAACCCCAGCAGGCGGGCTCGGGGCAGCACCTGGCGCAGGAACATCATTTCGCCCCAGCCCGTGTGGCCCAGGACCCGGTCGGGCGTCCAGCCACTGGCGTGCAGGCGCTCGACCTGCGCCGCCACGGCCTCCCCGCGCAGGACCGCGCTTTCCGTGCTGGCGAGCCAGGGATGGAGGTCCTTCGCGTTGCCGCAAGCGGGCTGGCAGCGGGTGTTGGGCACGCCGGCGAGCAAGGGCTCGGCACGCGAGGACAGGGCTTGCACCTCATGGCCTGCGCGCAGGAGCTCGGGGGCCAGGCCGCGGAACTGGCCGGGGAAGTTCTGGTGGACGAGCAGTATCTTCACGACGAATGGAGTACTTTGGACGTACGCCATCCTGAGGCATCCCGGCCGCTCTTGCAAATGGCGGCTGCCCGGGGGCCGCTCAACGCACCACGTCGATCTCCGCGTGGAAGCGAAAGCCCACGCTGCGCAGCGTGGTCACGGGCAGGTCCAGGCCGCAGGCGTCCTCCACCTTGCGGCGCAAGCGGCGCATCTGCGTATCCAGGCGGCGCTGGTCATAGGACAGGTAATCCCCGCCCAGCGCCTGCACGATGGCCTCGCGCGTGACGCACTCCCCGCCCGTGGCCAGCGCCTGCAGCACGGTGTAGTCCTGCGCGGACAGGGCGATGGGCGCAAACCCCGGCGGCACCAGCTGCGGCGGGGAGCCACGCAGGGTCCAGCGCGGCGCGGCCTCCACCTGCAGCCGCCGCGCCAGCGCCATGACCGTGGCGGCGAGTTCCGCCAGGTCGGCGGTCTTGGGCAGGTAATGGTCGGCGCCACCCGCCAGCCCGGCCACCTTGTCCCCGGTGCCGCCGCGGGCCGTGAGCACGATGATCCCGGTGCGGTGGCCGGCCGCACGCAGCTCGGTCACCAGCGACAGGCCGTCGCCATCGGGCAGCCCCAGGTCGACCACCGCGATCCGGTGCCGCCCGGGCGCGAACGCCCGGCGGAAAGCCGCCAGGCTGTCGCTGGCCGTCACGCGGCAGCCCTGCGACTCCAGGAACTCCGCGAGTTCCTCGCGCAGCACAGGCTCATCTTCAAGAAGGATCAGGTCAACCATGGGAAGGAAGGAACGCGGGCCGGGCACGCCGCCCGACGCCGGCACGGGCGAGCATAACCCCCAACTCAAGAGCAGGTAACCTTCGCGGCATGCTGTTGCGCCTATTCCTCGTGCTCATGCTGGCCAGCGCCGCCCAGGTCCAGGCGGCGCCCCGCATCGTCCTCGACCCGGGGACCCATACGGTCCCGCTGGCGGGAAGGATGGAATGGCTGCGGGATACGCCAGGGCAGCTCGACGCCGCGCAGGCCCAGGCGGCCAGCGGGTGGCAGCGCCTGGCGGCGGACCCGGGCTTCGGCTTCACGCCGGCCGCGATCTGGCTGCGCTTCGAGGTCGAGCAACCCCGAGAGGGCCGGGCCAGCTGGCGGCTGGAAGTCAACAACGCCTTGCTCGAGGATGTCCGGCTCTACCTGCCCGCCCCTGGCGGCGGCTGGACCGCCTGGCAGGCCGGGCGCAGCGTGCCCCACAGCGAGTGGCCGCTGGACACCCGCAGCCCCGTCTTCCGGCTGGACCTGCCACCCGGCACCCACCCGGTGCTGGTGCGCCTGGCCACGCGCAACTCGCTGTCCACCAGCATGACGCTGTGGGAGTCCGAACGCTTCTACGCGCGCGCCCGCAACGAGGCCTTGCTGTGGGGCGGCTACTTCGGCCTGTATGCCCTGGTGATCCTGATCCAGTTCGTGTTCTGGCGCTGGACGCGCGAAGCGCTCAGCGGCTGGTACGTGCCCTACGCCATCCTCAACTGCCTGGGCGTGCTGATGTCGACAGGCTATCTCCAGGACGCACTCAACTGGCATGGCCCCGTGGCCACCACCGTGCTGGGCCTGGTCATCTGCGCCGTCCTCTATGTCGGCGCCAAGTTCTCATCCGTCCAGCTGGGGCTGGACCAGGTCATGCCACGGTTCAACCGCGTAGGACTGAACACGATGGCCCTGCTGTCCCTGGTCACCAGTGGGCTCGTGCTGGCAGGTCACTATGCCGCAGGCGTGGTCGCGGCCCAGGCGCTGTCCCTCGCCCTGCTGCTGGGCCTGACGGGGGTGGCCCTTGACCTGTGGCGGCGCGGCCATGCGCCGGCGCGGTTCTTCCTGGCCATCTTCGGCCTGTTCTACCTCGGCGTGGCGGTGCGCTATGCGCGCAACCTGGGCTGGCTGGCGCCCGGCTTCATCACGGACTACAGCATCCAGATCGGCTCAGTGGTGCACCTGATCGTGATGTGCCTGTTCATCGTCCACCGCTTCAACGCGGTGCGCCGGGCCCTGCGCATCGAGCAGTCGGCGCGCCAGGAGCAGCGCGATTTCGTGGCGATGGTCTCGCACGAGTACCGCACGCCGCTGGCCATCATCAGCACCTCGGTGCAGCAGCTCGCGGCCAACCTGGATGCGCCGCTGGACAAGACCCTCAAACGCTGCGCCAACATCCGCCAGGCGACCCAGCGCATGACCGAATTGCTGGACACCTACCTGTCCGCCGAGCGGCTGGACGAGGCCAGCCAGTCCCTGCAGCTGCAGGCGTGCGACCCGCGCGAGGTGATCGAGGAAGCCGCCGCCGAATGGTCGCCAGAGCGCCTGCGGCTGTCGCTGCAGCAATTGCCGGCCACCCTCCTGTGCGATCGCTCCCTGGTGCGGGTGGCCTTGCG
>JACCDY010033630.1_pt1 | contig 20254 bp, 16 predicted proteins | sample 7446391 | NCBI WGS metagenome assembly JACCDY01 (sample SAMN15323451, study PRJNA562643) | freshwater metagenome | isolation source: river surface water | place: USA:Blue River Watershed | collected 2017-08-18
AGGGGGTAGATGGTAGGGGGTAGGGGGACTATGGACTATGGACTATAGACTACAGACTATTAATTGGAAGAATTCAGTTAATTCTGGATAACAGTTCTTCGAGGGTGGCGATGTCTTTGACGGATTTATCGCGGCGCCAGCGCACGATGCGAGGGAAACGAACGGCGATGCCGCTTTTGTGTCGGGTGCTGCGATTGATTCCTTCGAAGGCGAGTTCGAAGACGAGTTTGGCGTCAACACTTTTTACGGGGCCGAAACTTTCACGGGTGTGGAGTTTGATCCATTTGTTGACTTCTAGAATTTCAGCGTCTGTGAGTCCGGAATAGGCTTTAGCAAAGGGAACGAGTTCCTCACCTTTGTATATGGCGAAGGTAAAATCGGTATACAGGTTTGCGCGACGGCCGTGTCCGCGTTGGGCGTAGATTAGAACGGCATCAACAGTGTCTGCGTCGATTTTCCATTTCCACCAATCGCCGCGTTTACGTCCAATTCCGTACTGAGAATCTCTGCGTTTGATCATGAGTCCTTCGCTTCTTATTTGGGAGGATTCATTTCTTATTTTCTGGAGTTCTTCAAAGTCTTTGGGATGAAAAACGGGACTGGGCTGTATGTGAGTGTTTGGTGAAGGGAATAGATTGTCTAGTTGTTGTCGACGATGGGAAAGGTGTTGCTGGCGAAGGTCTTGTCCGTCTATTTCGAGGAGGTCATAGGCTAAAAACACGACGGGGTAGTCTGTGAGCGTTTTTTTTCCGGGGGACTTTCTTCCGAGTCTTTTTTGCAGGTCTTGAAACGGTCGTGGGAGTTGAAGTTCAAAGTCCCAACAAAGGATTTCCCCATCGAGTGCGCCCGAAAAAGCATCCCAAGAAAGCATGGAGGAAGCAAGTTCAGGAAATTGGTGGGTGATGATGTCTTCGCCGCGTGACCAGAGGTTTATGGAGTTGTTGCGTTTGATGATTTGCGCGCGGATGCCATCCCATTTAGGTTCTATTTGATAATCTGCAAGTGGATGAATATCTGTTGATTGAGGATCTTCATTGAAGGGAGATGCAAGAAAAAAAGGGTATGGTTTGGTAGAGTTTAGATGAGGTTTTGGAGAGATGATGAGGTCTTGGTAGTTGGTGTTTTGCACGGTCCAATTTCCCATCAATCGGAGGTTGAGCTCGTCTTTTTCGATGCCTGTGTGAGCGTGTAGGGCTTGAACGAGAAGTCCTTGAGAGACGCCAAGTCGGAAGCCGCCGGTTAGGAGTTTGATGAATGGTAGTTGGTACCAGGTATCGGGTACCGGGTAGTTGGGAGAGGGTAGGGGGGTTGGGGAAACTGAGTTTTTGAGGATGAGGTGGATGGTTTCGGCGAGGTCACCTACTACGGAGTAGGATTCTTCGAAGAGCCAATCGGGGATTTGGGCGGTTTTGATGGCCCATTGTTTGAGTTCGGATAGTTTGACTTGTCGTTTGGGTCGGCGGCCGGTGAAGATGGCGATGACCATGAGTTTGTCAGGGTCTGTGGCTTGGTTGAAGTAATGGGTTAGGGCTTGCACTTTGCGAGAGTTTTTGGTTGTGGAGTCGAGTTCGTAGAAAAGTTTAGAAAAGAGATCAGGAACTTCGAAGAGGTGCATGTTGCGAATTTCGCAAATTTTAGGGTGGGAATTTGCAAATTTTGCAAGAGCTTAGAAAATTGAATGACTTAACTTTGCACCATGAAAATCACGTTGGTTGCGGGGGCGAGACCCAACTTTATGAAGATAGCTCCAATCCTTAGGGCAATTGAGGGGGCGGCGAGTCGTGGGGAAGATATTCAATATCGATTGGTGCATACTGGTCAGCACTACGACAAGGCAATGTCGGGTAGTTTCTTTGAGCAATTGGGAATTCCTGAGCCAAACGTGAATTTGGAATGTGGAGGTGGAAGTCATGCAGAGCAAACGGCGGCTATTATGGTGGCATTTGAGAAAGAGTTGATGGCGCACCCTTGCGACTGGGTGGTGGTGGTTGGAGATGTTACTTCTACAATGGCCTGTTCAATTTCAGCTAAGAAGTTACATATTAAGGTGGCGCACGTAGAGGGAGGAATCAGAAGCGGTGATATAACCATGCCCGAGGAGGTCAATCGTTTGGTTACAGACAGCATCACGGATGTGTTTTTTACCACATCGGAGGTGGCAAACGTTAATTTGAGAAAAGCTGGGGTATCAGAGGAGAGCATTGTTTTTGTGGGTAATACCATGATTGACACGTTGTTGAGGCATGAAAATGATTTTGTAGCACCTGCATTTTGGGAGGCTGAGTCTTTGAAGAAGGGTGACTATTTGGTGATGACCTTGCATAGGCCATCGAATGTGGATGATGCTGATCAATTGAGGTCTATTTTCGAGGTGATTGATGAGGAATTGAAAGATCATAAAGTGGTTTTTCCGGTGCATCCGAGAACCCGAAAGAATATGGAAAGTTTTGGAATTAGGCCCAAGAATGTGGTGATGGCTGAGCCTTTGGGATATTTTGAATTCAATTATTTGGTGAAAAATGCCAAAGGGGTGATTACCGATTCAGGGGGAATTACAGAAGAGACTACAGTGATGGGTGTTCCGTGTATCACTATGAGGAATAGCACCGAAAGACCGGAGACGGTTGATATTGGTACCAATGAGTTGATAGGAACCGACCCTGAAAATTTGAGAAAAGCATTGAAACAACTGCTTTCGGGCCAATGGAAACAAGGAAATATTCCTCCAATGTGGGACGGTAAAACTGCTGAGCGAATCGTGGAGTGGTTTTCTCTAAATTTGCAAAAATGAAAATTTCCGTTAATTGGTTAAAATCTTTGGTTCCGGTCGAGGAAAGCGCGCAGCAAATTGCTGATCGATTGTCGGTTTCGGGACTGGAAGTGGAGCATATAGAAGAGTGGGAGAGTTTGCCTGGAGGATTGAAGGGATTTGTTGTTGGACAGGTACTTACCTGCGAAAAACACCCTGACGCCGATCGGTTGAGCGTGACTACGGTTGATGTTGGAACGTGTGAACCCTTAAATATTGTTTGCGGCGCACCAAATGTGGCGACGGGTCAGAAAGTGGTGGTAGCTACGGTGGGCACGGAAGTTAGAATTCCCGGAAAAGAACCTTTTTCCATCGGAAAAAGTAAGATCCGCGGTGCTGTGAGTGAGGGCATGATTTGCGCTGAAGATGAGATGGGACTGGGTGCGGGGCACGATGGAATCATGGTTCTTCCTGATTCTGTGGAAGTTGGAACTTTGGCAGCAGATTATTTTGGAATTGAACGTGATACGATTCTTGAAATTGGATTGACAGCGAACCGAGGAGATGCCGCTTCTCATTTGGGAGTTGCTCGCGATGTCGCTGCCTTGTATGGGGCAACCGTATTGGAGCAAAAGGCACTTGATTTTCAGGGATTGGGCTCTGCTTCGAAGAGCATTGTTATAGAAAATAGCGAACTGTGTCGCAGATATGTAGGAGTGAGTATTGAAGGGGTTGAAATTAAAGAGTCGCCCGAATGGTTGAAAAACCGTTTGAAAGCCATTGATATTGAGCCCAAGAACAATGTGGTGGATGCCACTAATTATGTGTTGCATCATTTTGGGCAGCCTGTTCATGCTTTTGATGCTGATTGTTTGGGAAAAGAAGTTTATGTAAAGTTGGCTTCCGGCCAGAAGGCAGTTCTTTTGGATGGCAAGGAGATTGAATTGAAAACTTCAGACTTGGTGATTGCAGATGATCAACATGTTCTTGCATTGGCCGGGGTGATGGGCGGAAAATCATCGGCGGTGAGCGGTGAAACCAAGAATGTATTTTTGGAAATCGCACATTTTCATCCCACTTATGTGAGAAAATCAGCCAAGGCGCATGTGATTAATACGGATGCTTCTTTCCGGTTTGAAAGAGGAATTGACGTTGAGAACCTTCCCAATGTGGCTGGGTTCTTGTCAGGGTTGATTTTGGATATTGCCGGAGGACGCTTGGTTGGAATGACGGATGAATATCCTTCGAAAAGAGACAAGAAAACCATCGATTTGAGTTTGGGAGCATTGAATCAATTTGCAGGATATACCTACGAAGTGGCAGATGTGGAGCGGATCTTGAGCAGTTTGGGATTTGGAGTTCGAGGTGCGAGCGAAGGACATTGGATGGTGGACGTTCCGGGTTGGCGCAACGATGTGGAGCAGGTGGTTGACTTGTACGAAGAGGTGATGCGGATATACGGTTACGACCGAATTCCGATGAGTGGAAAAATGCAGGTGTCGTTGGGTGATTTCAGCGGAATGGAGCGCAAGAAAAAGGAGAATATTACGCGCAACTATTTGGTTGATAGAGGTTTATTTGAAGCACAAACGAATAGTTTGGTATCGCCTGAATGGTATAATAGTGAGAGTTTGGTTGGATTAAGCAATCCTTTGAGCGCGGACATGTCTGTGATGCGGGAGAGTTTGATTCCGGGTCTGTTGCAGTCGGTGGCTTACAATCAAAACAGGCAAGCCCGCAGGGTTCAGTTGTTTGAATTCGGTCGTGTATACGGGAAGAGCGATTCCGGAGAGTTTAAGGAAACGCCGGTGTTGGCCATTGTTTTATGGGGCTCGAAAGATGTGGAGTCTTGGGAAGGCCGCGAGGAAAAGGTTGATTTTTTCAGCTTGAAGCGTTTGGTTTCTGGACTTTTGGCGCGTTTGGATAGTGGTTTGTCGGTGGCAGATTGCGAAATCAAGCGTGTTTCTGGGGCATGGATGAAGAAAGCAGATGTTTCGGGTGAAGTATGGTCAGTAGAAATACCGTTGAAGAAATTGTATAAGTCTGGCCGTAAGCAAGTTCGTTACGAAGAGGCATCGAAGTTCTTCCAAGTGAGGAGGGATTTGAGTTTGGTGGTAGATAAAGCGGTTGGATTTACTCAATTGGAAGCGTTGGTAAAGTCTTCTAAAATGAAAAATATGGTTGAGTTTAAGGTTTTTGATGTATTTGAGGGCAAACCTTTGGATGAGGGCAAAAAAGCCATTTCATTGAGTTTTGCGTTTAATAAGAAAGACGAACCCATGAAAGAGGGCGAAGCCGATGCGAGTATGGATCGACTGATGAAGTCTTTTGAAGAAATGGGTGCGTTGATTCGCAGATAAAATCAAAAATGTGAAAACCATAACCGTAGATATTGGAAATACTCGATCTAAATATGTGGTTTGGGATTCCCAGGGAGCGATTATTGAAAGCGGTAGCGACGAGTTGATGGTCAGTTTGTTGGCGAGGTTTCCAAATTCAAAGATGGTTGTGTCTTGTGTGGGAAAGCTGAATGAAGTTGTGCCTAGTGAAGCGAAATTTTTAGAAGTAGGAGGCCGTTTTCCTTTTGAAATTGGTATTGAGCAACCCCATACTTTGGGTGTTGATCGATTGGCAGGCATGTTGGGTGCTTTTCATAAGTTTTCGGAAAGCGATTTGTTGGTGATTGATTTGGGAAGCTGTGTAACCTATGATTATTTGTATTTGAAAAGCGATCATGGATTGCCGATTTATGCGGGTGGTGCAATTTCGCCGGGGTTGAGATTTCGATATGTGGTGATGTCTGAACATACGGCGGCACTTCCATATTTGGGTGATGGGGTCGCAGATTTTTTTCTTGTTGTGAATGATGTAGAGAAAAACACCGTGACTGCTATGCATTCTGGAGTGCTTTTGGGTTTTTTGGATGAAGTTTCGGGAAGGGTGGATCGATTTTTTAAAGAATATCAAGATGGATTGGTCGTTTTTACGGGTGGAGATGCGGAGATGATATATGAAAAGTTGGGTAATCGCTGGAAATCAAAGATATTTGTGGAACCGTGGTTGGTTCACTACGGACTTTATCATGCGTTATAAATTAATTGTTGTCCTCATTTGGTGTTTTTTTACTTCTTCTGAAGGCTTTAGTCAGGGCAGTAGTGGGCAGAATTTCATCAGTTCACCGTATAGTAATTACGGCTTGGGAGATTGGACTCAAACCAATCTTTACAATTCATTTGGGGCACATAGTACATTTTCTGGATTGTACTCCTATTCGATGATGAATCCTGCAACTTTGGGGAACGTACGTTTCACTACGTTAGATGTTGCGAGTAATTTGAGGTCAGGAGCTACGACTTCGGGAGATCAGAGACAAGAATTCTTGGGGGGTAATTTTGAATATTTGAGTTTGGCTCTTCCGGTTTGGAAATACTTGAAAAGAAAACAGGTAGGATTTGATTCGGCAAGGAATGCAAAACTTTGGAAATACACTCCTTTCGGAGCATCAACTGCAATTACATTGAGACCCGTCACCACAAAGGGTTATTCTTATTTTTTGGACAATCAACAGGTTTTACCCACGCGCACCAGTTATACCGGTTCAGGCGGAGTAAGCCAATTGATGTGGAATACAGGATTCAGGTTTAGTGATCATTTTATGTTGGGTTATGGAACAGGATTTCTTTTTGGAAACACTTCCGAAAAAGCACTGTTTTCTATACCAGATAGTTTGGAATTGGGTTTAGTAGAGGATTCTCGCACCTTGGTTTTCAGAGGTATGCAACAACAAGTGGGCGCTTTAATCCAATTTAAAATTGATACTACCTATCACAAAATTGGTGGCTATTATGAGTGGTATGGCGATGTCAATGCCATTCAGAATAGGTTGACTCGTACCATGGCGTACAATGTGAGTTTTACCTCACCGTTAGATACCATCATCAACGAAGTTGGTGTTAATCGAGGATTGACTTTGCCTCCAGCTTTTGGGGTGGGTTATACCATTCGTTTTCGAGCCGATATTCAATTAAGCGTAGATTATCGGAAGCAACTTTGGTCTAAATATGATGCCTTTTTTGACAACAAAAAAGACTATCAAGACAGAGAGGATTATAATTTTAATTTGATTATCAATCCTTTAGATTATAAACTAGGCAATGTCAAAAAAATGCCAATTCCCATTCGCTTGGGATATGGATTGACACATTCTCATATTTCGTTGAATGGTTCAAGATTGGAAGAGCAGCGGTATTCTGTGGGTGTAGGAATTCCTATGATTCGCAGATACTTTGACAATTCTGTAATCACGAATATGATTCACGTGAATCTACAGTACATGACCCGCGGCGCTGGTTTGGCATATCCTAAAGAACAATTCATCACCTTGGGCATTGGGTTGCAATTGGGTGATATTTGGTTTGCAAAACGCAAATATGATTAAAAGTTTTTCTTTGGTAATGTTGGTCTTCGCTGTGGTTGCTTGCAGCGATTTAGATACTAGTGCATACCGAAGAAAACGCACACAAGATTCCATCGCCACCCGTGAATACGCCGAAAAGGTAACCATTGAATACACAGATTCTGGGTATTTGAGGGCACGAGTGTTTTCACCGGTCTTGGTGGCTGTGAAACAATCGGGAAGTCAATTCATTGAAATGAACAAAGGATTGAAAGTTGATTTTTACGATCCAGATGGTTCCATTGCGAGTTATATGACGGCCGAATATGGTATTAGTTATCCAGACAAAAAAGAGATAATTGTTCGGAGAAATGTTGAAATTCTCAATGTCAAAGGTGAAGTTTTAAATACCGAAGAACTGCGTTGGGATCAACGAACTGGGAAAATCATTACTGATCGATTTGTAAAAATCACCACTAAAGATCAAATCATAACTGGCCAAGGATTGATCAGTGATCAATCATTTACTGACTGGGAAATATTAGAAGTTTCAGCGACATTAAACGTTCCACATGATCAAATACCACGTCCTCGCTCTGTTGTCCCTGGTCGCGGCCGCTATTAGTGCGGTTGAGATTCTGGTAGTTTTTAGTAAGAATCCAACAGGATATTTATCTGATTTTGAATTTTGGTTATTGACGGGTGTCTTTGCTTTGTCAATGGTGATGTATTTCCGTGTGAAGCGGGAGCGCAAGAAAAAAATTGGGTAACTACTTCTTTTTATCTCCAGAAAACCAACTGGCTACAAAGCCTGTAAATACGCCAAAAAGACCTAGTCCGGCGGTCATGAGTATGGCGGCAATGATGCGTCCTTCGGTGGTGACGGGATATTTGTCACCGTATCCAACAGAAGTGATGGTGACATAAGACCACCAGAGTGCGTCTTCGGCGGTTTTGATGTTGCTTTCTGGGGATGTTTCTACCTGAAGAATCATGATGGAGGAAAACAGCACAAGCATGATTGCGAGAATCGATGCGAACATGAAGGTGCCTTTCATGTGGTGGTGGAAGATTCGGTGTAAGATGTGAGAAATGCTTCGGTAGGCTTTGATGACACGGATGATTTGGATTACTCGAGCGATGCGTCCAAATCGACCAATACCGACGGTGGGGAGACTGGCGAGGAGATCAATCCATCCCCATTTCATGTATTTAAGTTTATTGGGTGCTCGAAAAAATCGAACGAGAAAGTCAATGAAAAATATTCCGCAGGCGAAATAGTCAGTAATGATGATGAGTCGGTGAATTTCTTTGGGTAGCTCGATGAGCATATCCACAATCAATATCCCCAGAACATAGAAAGAAAGAACGAGAACCAACATGTTTAAAAAGTTGAGACTTTCGGTTGCAATGAATTGCTCGAGAGATTCTCCGGGGGTTCGGGTTCGACGACGAAACATGCCGCAAATATATGAAATGTGAATTTTTAAAGTTTTCCACATACATATTAACATTTATACATACTTCTTGGTATATTTGCTCCATGAGTAAAAAATCGACCCGAGAAAACATCCTCAGAAAATGTTTTGAAGCTGTTGAAAAACAAGGATTTGAGGCTCTTAGAACGGATAAAGAGATTCAAAATTTAAGTATATCGAAGGGGGCATTTTATCATTATTTTCCGACGAAATTAGACTTGGGATACGCCTTGATTGAGGAAATAATCAAGCCAAAATACGAACAGAAGTGGTCAACCTTGTTGGAAAATGAGTCGGAAATAGCTTGGGCTTTACACAGTTTGCTGGAAAAAGAGAAGGCCACCGCTAGCGAACAATTGATTTCAAGGGGCGATGTTCTGTACAACTTGATGTTGGAAATGAGCGGGGTTGATTCACAATTTCGACTAAAGTTGGATGAGGTTTTAGAGATACAAGTGAAGATCTTGCAGAAAGCTTTATTGGCTGGAAAGAATAACGGACAATTCAAGTCGGGAATGGACTCACGTTCAATGGCTTATTTGTTGATAGGACAGTTGCACGGATGTTATGCAATAGCCAAAACGCGCGCGAGCAAAGAGGTTTTTATTTCAATGGTTAGCGCTTTGCAGCGTCAGTTACAGGAAGTGTTATATGCACAAGACCCCTCGCTGATGAAGCAAAGGGTCCTGGTTTAAGATCGGAAGAAAGTAAGAGTAATATTTATAGATGATGCTCGGATTTAGAAAAGTCCGAGCATTTGTTTTTTAGAGCCATAGTCTTGAATGAGGAATTTGTTTCTCGCCGATTGTCCGGTTTTGCTGATAAGGGTGCCATTTTCTTTGCAGGTTTCGAGCCAATTTTCGGTAGAATACACCCAGTGGGGCGCTTCACTGAATACCACGCCGCTCATTTGGGAACAGATAACGGCAATTTTATCTTTTAGGGTATGAAAAATGATGGAATTATCGGTGGTAATCATGGGCGTAAAAAACAATTTGTAACGCGCTCCCATATATTCATCAACATAAGGATTAAGTTTTCGACCGAGTTCAGCCTGTCTGTAGACCAAGTTGATGAGTTGGTCGTATTCCTTTAGAACATTGAGGAAGGTGCGGTCATCGGCGAACATTCCAGATTCTTTGTAGTGATAAATTTGGTAGAGGGTTGAATATAGGGTTTCATATCCCCAGATTTCATGCGATGCGATTTTGAGGTATTTTTCGGCGAGTTTCATCCATTTGAATTCATTGGGCTTTGCCTGAAATTTCGTTTTATTCAATTCAGGTTGTTTGAGAAATTCCCGGTTCCAAATGAAGTTTTTGAACTGGGCCAGTGCCGGAAACCACATATAGTAGAACATAGGCACCTCTTTGGCACCATACATTATATGTGAGTGATTTTGGTGGATGCAATGATCGAGACGCGATTCAAGTTCCGTATAAAAATCGTCTGAGGTATAAGTTTCAAAATTGAGGGTTTTTAATTGTCCGCTGAGCCAATTATTGTCAGCGTGTGAGAATTTATTGAGATCAATATTGAACTCTTTGGCGAGTATAATCATTTCGTCGGCTCTGAGTGACTGCGGATTTCTGAGTCGGCGGTAGGCCGCATCCTCCGAAATACATAGCAAATCAGCCATGATGGTTGCCGTTCTAAATCCCAATTTGCGGGTTTTTTCAGTAAATTCTTGAGTAAAAGTATGTGCCATAAGCTTTATAAAAGTGTTTGACCCATTAGACACCAATTTTTTGGACATCCCCTAAAAAAAATTTCGATTTGCGAAAAATGCAAATTCTTTTTTCCGGGGGATGTTGAATTTGCGAAAAATGCAAGAGATACGAAATCAATGCGTTGCAACTTTGCATCGAACCTTTATTCAAATCTTATGAAAAACTCGTACACTTTAAAAATCGAGGGCGTGATGCCCGTATCAAAGCGCCTCAAAAGCATGGCAATGGCATTATTATTAGGAATGGGTATTCCGCTGAAGGCCCAGACCTTTCTGGATGATTACATGCAGAAATTTAAAAAAATTCAACCATCTCAAGGATATTTAATGGAGAGTTTGGCTCCGCGATTTGAGGTAAATGATTTTTCCTCTGATCATCAAATTGGCGAGGCAGATTATCTTGTGGGAGGCGAGGCGGTTAGAATGGCGTTGATTCAGAAATACGGACTGGCGGAATATGATTACAGAGACAGTCTTCGGAGGGAATTGGAAGCCAAATATCTGGCTGAAGATGTCATTCCTATTACTATAGTTGATATGATGTTTCAGAAAATCAATCCCATTTTATCAAGTGCAGGTCGATTAGAATACGATGATGACAGCAATTTTGTGTTCAATTTAACCGGATTTACTGGCAATAAATTCAAGGATCAATACATGTTAGTGGGTCACATTCCGGTGGAACAGCTTCGATGGGATCAGACCAAGTTCGTAATAGATAGCAATTTAATTCTGAGTAATTTTTCCGGACAACCTTCAAAACTAGGTTGGACCATGGTTGTAGATGGAAAGGAATTTCCGATACAGTTGAATGTACCCATGGAATTTCCTAAAAATTTGGCAGGATATAAATTTGAAATTAAAGCTGAAGTTGATTCTGGGAATGTGCGGTTAAAGGGAATTGGAACACCGCTGTGGCAATCATCTATGGTAGTAAAATTATGGGCGAAAATGTCACGTAAGGTTAATCCGTATCATAGTGATTTACCTAAGGTAGATGATCAAAATATCAGCATACATTTCTTTGAATTAGATGGAGTGAAAGCGCCTTGGCGAAAGGCCATGTACACTATTCACAAAGGTTTGGACGAATTTGGTAAGCCAAGAATTTGCATGGCCAAGCCACTAATTTTGGTTGAAGGCATTGATTACGGTTACAAGAATTATCCGAAGGGATTGAGAGACAATAAATACGGAGAAAATGGTTATGTAGACCTTCTAAAGGGAAAGACTTGGAATGTTCCGGCCCAATTATGGGAAGACTGGGAGTCCATCAAAGATGCACCGCAGGTAATTGATCGATTGAGGAAAGAGGGATTTGATGTGGTTTACGTTGATTTTTACGACGGTGCGGAAGACATGAATTACAATGCAGAGGTGTTGATTGGAGTGATGCAAGAGTTGCAACGCTTATCCTGTGGAAATGAAATGCATGTAGTGGGTGTCAGCATGGGGGGAACAGTTGCGAAGCGGGCTTTGCGCTTAATGGAGCTTCGCAACATTCCTTCTTGTGTAACTAGTTTTACTTCGTTCGATGCGCCTTACCAGGGTGCCAATTTACCACTCGGACTACAGCACGGGGTGCGTTATTTAAGAAATTCAGTTGGAGAATGCAATGATCTATTTCATCGAGTATTGAGACGTCCGGCAACATTGCAATTATTGTCTAATCACGAGAGTTCCAATTACAGAGGTGCCGAATACCGCAAACTTTGGGTTAGGGAGGATTCGTTGTACGGGGGTTACCCCAAAAAGCCTTGGTTATTTGCCATAACCAACGGCAGCAGCGGAGGAAAAGAAAGCCGTCAGAAATATGATAACACCACCTTATTGGAACCCGGCATGACCATGTCGAGATTGAGTTTCAACTTCATGGTTGCCTTGGGAATGGTGAATAACTACATCTACGATATTTATGCTGAGAACTTTTATGATCGTAATAAAAATGAATATTATTCAGGAAGAATTCATTTTTTGTCAACCTTTAAATCGCACAAAGACAATCATTTATTCGATCATGTTCAGGGTTCTTATGTGAAGAAACTGGGTTTCATGCAAAGTTTGACAAAGATTCCATTTTTTAAAGTTCCCTTTTTAACTGAGCAAATGTGTTTTGTTCCAACCGTCAGTGCTTTGGATATTACCAAGGGCAATTCAGATGTTTCAGAGTTGAGTTTTGGTTTGAAAGACAGTGTTTTTGGACAAATATTGACTCAAGATTTGAAAACACCTTTCCACCAAGTTTACATACCCAATTCAAATCAGCCCCATGTAAAATTGGACAATTCCAAGGGAGGCAATATTGAGTGGTTGATAGGAAAATTGAAGTCAATTTCTCCATCGGAGATGCCTGTAGTGTTGAAGTATGATTATAATGTAAGAAAAACTCACGAGCGTGCTTTTGCCAATGTAACAGTGAGGGGAGAGGCTTCTTTTGAAATAAACGGTGTGGGCAATAATCCTAAAATTAGCACTTCCGAAGAGAAGCAAAACAAAACCTTTGAAGTTAGAGATTTTTATGTTGGACAATGCGGAGGGTCTTGGTGGCAGGCGTTTGACAGTTCTACTTTAGGATTGGGGCAACATATACAAGCTACAGTCTTAAGGGTTGGTTCTGGAAGCAGAGTAGACTTAAACGACCGAAGCAAATTTTTGGTGTCGGCAGGAAATAATAAATTAATTTTAGAAAAAGGCAGTCACCTGCAAATTGATGAAAATGCATCTTTGGTTATTGAAAATGGATCACAAGTAATTGTTGAGGAAGGTGCTGAATTGATTTTTAAGAAAAAGGGTCAATTGATTTTAGATGGTCCGAATGCCATGTTGCACATTAAAGGTGATTTAATCTTAGATTCTGGAGTGGTTTTTGAACCCAAAAAGAAATGGAAGCAAGAGGTTGGATTGGTAAAATTCTCGGCACATGGATACGGTTATGGAAATGCACAGATATTGTCTAGAGATGAAAAAGTTGAATTGATCTTCAACGGAAACGGTAAGAAGGGCTCAAAGAATTTGCAAATCGAGGGAACGGTTGATTTCAGTGGAAAGGCTGGTGGTAAGGAGGTGAGGAGTTTGACAATTGATCGTTCTCAGGTTTGCTTTGCACCGAGTTCTAAGTTATTCACTACTAGCTCATTGATTTTGACGGAATCGAAGTTTGACAAGGTTGAATGGGCGAGTAAGACAGCGGGAATCATTCAACATCATGGATCCTACTTCTATGCAAAGAATGTTGAATTCATGCATATGGATACTGCATTGATTTACGAATCAAAGTCAAATTTAGAGGTTGCAAATTGTGAATTTGAGGAGAATTGGGTGGGTTTGTATTTGAATTATTATAATCCCAACGTAAGAAACTGCAAATTCGAGAAGAATCACAACGCGTTGATTGTGAATATGATTATCAAAGATTTTAGCGTTCAAGAATGTGAATTCAAAAAGAATCAGACGGGATTGAAGATGATGAATGATCGTGTTTGGATGGGTAAGGGTTATGTTGAAAGTAGTTTGTTTCAGGAAAACTGGATTGGAGTTGATGCGCTGAAGGTAGACCTTACGTTAAAGTGCAACAGATTTGATTCAGATGCTTATTCTATTGTTCATTCGGGTGGTTATTTGAGAATGGATCATGACTCAAAATGGCAGAACAACGGGTTATTGAAGTCGGTCATTGGCGGATACAATGTTTTTGTGAATCCAAAGTATACTGGCATCAAATTGGATAACTCTGAGCTATTCGCTGATGGTATGAATTATTTCTTTTACAACAAGAAAAAATATGCTGGAACTTCATTCATTGAAGGAAGGGCATACGTTGATGAAAATGCCGATTATTACAACAATCAGAATGGAGAGGTTTCATTGGGAAGAAACATTTGGAAGCCTATTTCTGATGAATTTGTAGCTGATAGTTTGAACCTTCAATTTGTGCGATTACACAGGAATGCCGATGGAAGTGGTGTTGTAAAAGTAACGGGAAAATTGGAGAAGTCATATCCTTCAGAAGCATGTTACAGTGCGAAAAAGCCTGAGGATTTGGATGGGATGAAGAGCAGCTCGCCGAATGGAGGGTCATTTGTTGGGGATGAGATTGAAGCACCTAAATGGAAGGTAGTAAATGGCTTGGTTGTACTAGAGGTTGAGGAAGAGATGTTAGTGGAAGTGTACAACAGCAACGGTGTAAGGGTTTACCGTGGAAGAATCACACCTGATACTTCTGAAATACCCTTAAGTACGGGAATTTACTTTCTGAGCACTCAAGTAGGTGGAAATATCACCACTCAAAAGATTGCAGTGTTAGGGCAGTAATTCTTGGTAGGTTAGACCGAAGCAACAGAGTGAAATTGATTGGTGGAGAGATGGTTGCTTCGGTTTTTTTAATAAATAAGCGGTTAAAATAACATACAGTTGAAAATGAAGGGGTTATCACTCGGTTGGTTAGTTGTAATTTTGGAGAATGAAATTAACCTTTTGGGGTGCAGCTCAACAAGTAACGGGAAGTATGCATTTGGTAGAGTTGGAAAGCGGCACGAAAATTTTGATAGACTGCGGACTAGATTACGAGAATAGAAAAGAGTTTGAAGATAAAAATGCTTCTTTTCCCTTTAAAGCGGCAGATATTGATTTATTGATATTAACACATGCACATATTGATCATTCTGGAAATGTACCGAACTTAATCAAGCAAGGATTTTCTGGAAGGGTATTTTGTTCGGGTCCAACTTTAGAATTGAGTGGGTATTTGTTGCAAGACAGTTTAAACATCCAGATGATGGAAGTAAGAAAAAAAAGGAAGATTTATTTCCGAAACAAAAAGAAGAAAACTGCCAAGGGTGGAGTTCCAGAAGCCTTATACAATAAATCTCACATTGAAGATTTTGTGGAAATGGCTTATGCAATGGAACCTGGTCAAGTTTATGAATATAATGAAGAATTGAAGTTAGAGTTCTTCCCGTCGGGACATATTTTGGGAGCGATAAGTGTAAAAATCAGCGCTTTTGAGAACGGTGATTGGATTCATTTAGGACTAACGGGCGACTTAGGAAATACCAATTCTAAATTGGTTCCTGATCCACAGTTTATGCACGGCTTAGATTATTTGGTTTCAGAAAGCACTTATGGCGGTAGAAAGCACTTAAACGAGCCCGAAAAGGCGGAAGAGATAATGTTGAGAGAAGTGATGGATACCTGTGTGGAGCGAAAAGGAAAATTGGTAATTCCTGCTTTTTCTGTTGGCAGAACACAGGCTATTTTATTCACTTTGAATCAGTTGTATCAAGATGGAAAATTCCCTAAAGTTAAGGTATTTACTGATAGTCCTTTAGCCATTAAATCTACCCGAATTTATCAAAATTACACTGAGTTTTTGAATGAAGAAGCACAAGAATTCTCCAGAAAGCATGGCAGTTTATTTAGCTTTCCGTTGTTGCATGTGGTAGAAGATGAGCGTGAAAGTGAATATTTGAGTGTTTTACCTGAGCCTTGTGTTATTGTATCGGCGGCTGGTATGGTAGAAGGAGGTCGAATTCAGATGCACGTTCGGAATAACGTTGGACACCCAGAAAACACCATTTTAATTGCTGGATTTTGTGCAGAAAACACGTTAGGAGATCGATTGTTGAAGGGACAGAGCTTTGTTGAAATCAATCAAAAGGAACGTCCGGTGCACGCTGCAATTAGACGTACTGATGTATTTTCAGCACATCCTGATCACGCGCAATTGGTAAACTATTTTGAAGAAACACAAAAAAGGGGCAATCTTAAAAAGCTGTTTTTAGTACATGGAGATAAATATCAGATGCAACTATTGAAAACGGATTTGGATGGAAATGCTGATTTTGTGAATGTAGAAGTTGAGACGCCTTTGCGTGGACAACAGTTTATATTGAATTAAAAAGGTATGGGTACAGCAGGGATTTCATTTATTTTTTTAAGTATAATCTTGCTGTTTTTGCTATTTGGTTATTCGTTAATTAGCGAATTGCGACTTCGCTTTGCGCATGTAGTTGGTACTAGAAAACGAGCAATTTTACCTACTGTGGTAGTTGGGAATTTAACCGTTGGAGGGTCTGGAAAAACCCCTTTTGTTCAATATTTGTCTCATAAACTGACTAAGAATGCTGTTTTATTGAGGGGATATAGAAGAAAAACCAAGGGTTTTATGGAGGTAAATTCAATGCATGATGTTCTTGATGTGGGTGATGAGGCATTGGAACATTTTCAACAAGAATTGAAGGTTTTTGTGGGTGAAAATAGAATTGAGGCGGTAGAAAAGATTCATCAAACAGATAATGATATTGAATTAGTCATTTTAGATGATGGTCTTCAACATGTTGCATTGGAACCCCATTTCGGTTTGCTTTTGACGGATTATCAGCATCCGTTTTGGAATGAGAAATTTTCGATTCCATTCGGAAAATTGAGACAATTTAAAAGTTCGGCACATAGTTATGATGCCTGGGTGGTAACAAAATGTCCGTTGAATATTTCTAAAATAGAAATGGAGGAAATAAGATCTAAAACAGAACTGCCGGTCTTTTTTGCTAATTACAAAACGAGTAAATCAAAGCAATGTTACGGTGCAACTTTTACAGTGGTTGAAGGATTGAATTGGGGATTGATTACTGGAATTGTAAATGGTAGGAGGTTGAGACGAACACTTGAAAGCAGAGATTTGAATGTTGTTAGACATTGGGAATATTCAGATCATTATTTGTTTGGTAAGGAGGATTTATCTCGTTGGATTGCTGAAAGTAAGGATGAAGGAATAGTTGCTTGGATTTGCAGCAGGAAAGATTTCATGAGAATGAAGACATTGTTAAATGAAATTGAAGTTGATGTTCCTATTTTTGAGGTACATACGGAAGTCGAGATTCTTAATTCTGAGGAAGAAATATTGTTAAATTTGATTAGAGCGAAAACACACAAATGAAAAAGAGAATATCCTATTTGTTGACATTGTTGGGTTTGATTTTGGGATCATGTAAGCCATCTGAGAATATAGTTTTTGAGGAGTTTCAAGAGGTAAATGCAAGTGGTTGGAATTGGAAAGACGGCAAGACTTTTGAATTTGAAATCACAGACGATCAGCATTATTATACATTACTTTCTGGATTGAGAGTAACAACTCAATATTCGTACAGCAATATTTGGTTGATTTACAGTATAAAGAGTGGTAAAGAGGAAAGAAAAGAACAGTTTCAAATGGTCTTGAGTGATAATTTGGGAAAATGGTTAGGTGATGGAGTGGGTAATTTGATATCCTTTCAGCAGCCATTTTTGCAAAATGTCAAATTCAAGAAAGGTAAATACCGGATTGAGTTTAATCAAAATATGCGCGACGAGAATTTGGAAGCTGTAAATAATATTGGATTTCAAATTGTAAAAGGACCATTGATATTGTAAAGGAAACGTGAGGAGGAAATATGGTTATAAAAGGATTCGCTTCTGCTTTGATAGGGGTAGAAGCAAAAACAGTTACGGTTGAGGCAAATGCAACAACCACCCCCGATTTTGCAACATTTATTATAGGATTACCGGATGTTTCGGTGCGAGAAAGTTTGTTTAGATGTGATGCGGCTATAAGAAATTCAGGCTTTCAGCCGTTGAGGCAGAAAATTGTCATTAATCTAGCACCTGCGGATATTAAGAAAGAAGGCAGTTCTTATGATTTACCTATAGCACTAAGTATGTTGGCTGCGGCATTTCAGATTGAAGCCGAACCGTTGGAAAAATTTGTTGTTTTGGGTGAGTTAGGTTTAGACGGTAGCGTATTACCTATTCGAGGTGCTTTGCCTATGGCGATTCAAGCTTTGAAAGAGAAATTCAAAGGGGTGATTGTTCCTATTCAGAATGCTTTAGAGGCCGCTATAGTCAAAGACATTGAGGTTTATGGGGTACGCAATTTGAGAGAGGCAGTTGATGTACTTGAAGGTCGGGGGAACATCAAAAGGGCAATTGCTGATCCCCGAGGGGATTATGAAGCAGCTATTGAGGAGGTTGAGTTTGATTTTTCTCAGGTAGTTGGACAGGAGCATGCGAAGCGAGCATTGGAAATTGCCGTTGCCGGCGGACATAATGCGCTGATGTTTGGTCCTCCAGGAACTGGAAAAACCATGATGGCGCGTTGTTTGCCGGGAATTATGCCACCAATGAGTTTGGTGGAGGCTTTAGAGATTACAAAAATTCATTCTATTGCGGGGAAGTTGGGTGAGAATGCTAAATTGATGGCAAAAAGACCATTCCGTTCACCTCACCATTCATTGACAGAGCACGGATTGATTGGTGGTGGGAATCACGCATTGCCAGGAGAAATTACTTTGGCTCACAATGGGGTGCTTTTTTTGGATGAAATTCCTGAATTCAAGAGACCAGTATTAGAACTTTTACGACAACCTCTGGAGGAACGGAAAATAACGCTGAATAGAACAAAATACTCGATAGATTATCCGGCGTCGTTTATGCTAATTGGAAGTATGAATCCTTGTCCGTGTGGTTATAACGGTCATCCGACCAAGGAGTGCACGTGTGCGCCTGGGAATATTGCGAGGTACATGAGTAAAATTTCTGGACCGTTATTGGACCGAATGGATATTCACGTGGAGGTTTCATCTATTGATGCGGAGAGGGTTGTGAATGGTGAAGATTCAGAAAGTAGTGCGGAGATCAGGAAGAGGGTTGTTCAAGCAAGACAATTCCAGTTGGAAAGGTATAAGAAGGCAGGATTGAGTTTTCGAACGAATGCCGAACTCACGGTTAACCATGTTCGGGAGGTTTGTAAAATACCTCAGACAGCGGAATTATTGTTAAAGGCGGCTATTCAGAAATTGGGATTGAGCGTAAGAGCTCATGATCGAATATTAAAATTGAGCCGAACCATTGCTGATTTGGAGCAATTGGAAGACATTCAATTGGAACACGTGGCCGAAGCCATCCATTTAAGAGGATTAGATAGAGAATCTACCGTGAATTAGCTACCTTTAAATTCAGGTTTGCGTTTTTCATTGAAAGCAGTTACACCTTCTTTGTAATCTTCAGATCTACCGGCAATTTCTTGGCAATATGCTTCGTATTGGAGCATGGTGTCAAGGTCAGAATGTGCAGCTTTATTGAGCATTTGCTTGATCATACCAATGGATTTAGTGGGAGCCAATGCATAATACTGAGCAATTTGATCAATGGTTTCATCAAAAGTTTCATCGGTACAAACACGGTTGATCAATCCCCATTCGAGGGCTTGTTGAGCTGATATTTTTGGTGCCATGGTTGCCATTTCAAAGGCTCTTGCGGGGCTAATGGCTTTTGGCAAAAAGTAACTGCTTCCGCTGTCTGGAACCAAACCAACATTAATAAATACTTCAATGAGAGAAGCTTTTTCATTTGCAACGATAAAATCACAGGCTAAGGCCAGAGACGCTCCAGCGCCGGCTGCTACTCCATTAAGTCTGCAAATGATGGGCTTGGGGAGTTCTCTCATGGCTTTAATGATGGGATTGTAGCGTTTGTATAGACTATCGGAAAGAGATCTGTTTTTGGATCCTGCTATTGCTTTTAGGTCTTGTCCGCTGCAAAAAGCTTTTCCTGCGCCGGTGAGAACTATAACGCGGACTTCAGAGTCTTTTTTAACTTCCTTTAGAACTGCTTGGAGGTCATAGCTCTGTTCATCGTTGAAGGCATTGAAAACATCGGGTCTGTTTAAGGTAACGTAGGCTACGGAACCCTTTTTTTCGTACAAAACGCAGGTTAAGTCCATGGTTCAAAGTTAAGTCAGGGAATTTAAATGTGCTATTAGAGAATTGGAATATCGAATAATTAAGACTAACGCCATAAACTATAGACCCATTGATTGATGAAAACAATTGCAATGCCCATGGTGAATCCAGCAATTAATTCAATGGGGG
>JACCDY010385008.1_pt1 | contig 20254 bp, 20 predicted proteins | sample 7446391 | NCBI WGS metagenome assembly JACCDY01 (sample SAMN15323451, study PRJNA562643) | freshwater metagenome | isolation source: river surface water | place: USA:Blue River Watershed | collected 2017-08-18
GCGTTCGCAAGTCGTGTTAACGACTTGATTAGATCATCAGCATTGTCAGTTGCTGACTTCATAGCGCGACGACGAGCTGCATGCTCTGAAGCTGCAGATTGCAACATCGCGTTAAATACTCGAGCCTCAATGTAACGAGGTAGCAGCGCATCAAGCACTACACCTGCATTAGGTTCGAATTCATACATAGGTAGTAATCCAGCTGGTGCTGGTGCATCGCTTTCAACAACTTCTAGAGGAAGCATGCGCTTTGCCAATGCATTTTGGATAAGCATTGACTTGAACTCTGTAAAGACGATGTGGATCTCATCCACGCCAGCTGCATCTGTTTGTGCATCAGCGATGAAGGCTTTAATCAACGCATCAGCAACTTCCTTAGCGTTTTCATACGTTGGATTATCTGAGAATCCTGTCCACTGCCCTGCAATCTGACGATCACGGAACTTGTAGTAACCAACAGCTTTACGTCCAACTAGGTATGGCTTAACTTCAAGACCGCGCTCACGAAGAAGGGCTGCAAGTTGCTCCCCTTCCTTGATCGCGTTATTTGAGTACGCGCCAGCCATTCCGCGGTCTGCAGAGATAATTAAAATCGCTGCGCGGATTGGTCGTTCAGAAGCTGTTGTTAATGGGTGGTTTGTTGAAGAGTAAGTGGCAACTGCAGATACCGCACGGGTCAACTCATTTGCATAAGGAGTTGAGGCTGCGACTCGTTGCTGCGCCTTGACGATACGAGAAGCAGAGATTAACTCCATAGCTTTCGTAATCTTTTTAGTCGCTTTAACGGATCGCATCCGTCGGCGATATATGCGAAGTTGGGCACCCATGGGTTACTTCTTCACCGCCGGAGGAACAAACTTAGTGATCTGCTCTGCATCTTCCCCATCAAGGGCTTCAGCTGGAGCTTCATTGACAACCTGTGCTGCTGATGACTTGAACTGCTTCTTGAATGAAGCGACCGCTTCCTCCATCTTTGCAATGGTGTCATCATCTAGCTGCTTAGTTTCAGAGATTACAGCGTTGATCTCCTTGCGTTCGCGAGCGATAAAGTCGAGAAGCTCTGCTTCAAAGCGACGGATATCTGCAACTGCAACATCATCAAGCTTTCCAGTAGTACCTGCCCAGATTGAAACGATCTGACGCTCCAATGAGTATGGTGAGTACTGACCCTGCTTAAGTAGTTCAACCATGCGTGCACCGCGCTCAAGCTGAGCCTTTGATGCAGCATCAAGATCTGAACCGAAGGCAGCGAATGCTTCAAGTTCACGGTACTGAGCAAGGTCAAGACGTAGACGACCAGCGATCTTCTTCATCGCCTTGGTCTGCGCAGAGCTACCTACACGAGAAACAGATACACCTACGTTGATCGCTGGGCGAACACCGGCGTTGAAAAGATCTGTTTCGAAGAAGCACTGACCATCAGTAATCGAAATAACGTTTGTAGGAATAAAAGCAGAAACGTCATTTCCCTTTGTTTCGATGATTGGCAAACCGGTCATTGAACCGCCACCTAAATCATCGGAAAGCTTTGCGCAACGTTCTAGCAAACGTGAGTGTAAGTAGAAAACATCGCCTGGATACGCTTCACGGCCTGGTGGACGACGAAGTAGAAGTGAGACTGAACGGTACGCCTCAGCTTGCTTTGATAAATCATCAAACACGATAAGAACATGCTCGCCCTTGTACATCCAATGCTGACCAATTGCAGAACCGGTGTAAGGAGCTAAGTACTTGAAACCTGCTGGATCTGATGCCGGTGAAGCAACGATTGTTGTGTACTCCATTGCGCCAGCTTCTTCGAGTGCGCCCTTAACAGCTGCAATCGTTGAACCCTTCTGACCAATAGCTACATAAATACACTTAACCTGCTTCTTCTTATCGCCAGATTTCCAGTTTTCCTTCTGGTTAATAATTGTGTCTACAGCAACCGCTGTCTTACCTGTCTGACGGTCACCGATGATGAGCTGGCGCTGTCCGCGACCAATCGCTGTCATCGCATCGATCGCCTTAATACCAGTTGCGAGTGGCTCCTTAACAGGTTGGCGCTGAACTACAGAGGGAGCCTGTAGTTCGAGTGCACGACGTGCTTCAGATTTGATCTCGCCCTTGCCATCAATTGGATTTCCAAGTGCATCAACGACGCGACCTAGGAAACCATCGCCCACTGGTACAGAGAGAATCTCGCCAGTACGACGAACAGATGTTCCTTCTTCAATTCCTGTTGTGCTACCCAAAATAACGGTACCGATTTCACGGACGTCAAGGTTGAGTGCGAGACCGAGTGTGCCGTTCTCAAACTGCAACAACTCATTCGCCATTGTTGATGGCAACCCTTCAACACGTGCGATTCCGTCACCTGCTTGGCTAACGGTTCCCACTTCGTCGCGAGCTGCAACGCCTGGATCGTATGACTTAACGAAGTTCGCTAAGGCACCCTGAATCTCTTCAGGATTGATCTTTAGGTCTGCCATGTGTTTCTCCCTTTATTTGCTTCCAGCAAGAGCGCGTGCGGCTCCAGCCAAACGATTTGAAACTGATCCATCAACGATTTCATCTGCAAACTTCACTGAAACTCCACCCAACACAGTTGGATCGATCTCAATATTGATACGTACTGGTTGTCCAACCTTGCTATTTAAAGTTGCAGCTAGACGATCTTGCTGTGCTTGACTTAATGGGGCGGCAACACGAACCAGAGCAATCACTCGGTTACGACGTGCTGCTAGCGCTGCTTGATAATCAGCAAATGCTGATTCAATGCTGCGCCCTCTCCATGCATTTACCATCTGTGAAACCAGCTTTACAGTTGAACCAGATGCGCCCTTGAGAATGTCAGCAACTAAGGCCGCCTTGGCATTCGTAGCATCTGATGTCAGCGCTTTACGTAGCTCTGTTGAGCTAGCAAAGGCTGCTGCAGCTGTGAAAATCTCATCTTCTACCCGGTCTAACTCGCCTGCAATATTGGCAGCTGATGCTTCCGCCTCGATTGCTAGCTGTTCTAGAACAAGTACAAGATCCTTTGGTGCCGACCAGCGCAGGCTTGATAACTCGGTAACTAAACCAAGTGCAACCGCGCCAATCTTCTTGCTAAATATTTCAGAGATAAATGCTGCCTTTGCCTTTCCATCGCGAGATGGATCGGTAAGTGCGCGACGTACAGCAATGTTTGTGCTGAGAACATCTGCAACAAAGAAAAGCTCAGAGCTCAGAGCAGATGCGCTGTTTGCATCTGCGCCTTTGACGGCAGCATCAAGTGATGCACGTGAAGCCACAAGTGACTTACGGCTGCTGCCTCCGAAGTGAGCTCTCATTATTCCTTTACCTATTCTCTACTTAGATTTTTCTAGATCTTCAAGAAAGCGATCAACGATTCGTGATTGACGAGCTTGATCATCCAAAGCTTCGCCAACAATCTTTGAAGCAAGTTCAACTGCAAGTGCACCAACTTCATTGCGAAGTGATGTAACTGCTTGTTGACGTTCTGCTTCGATTGAAGCGTGTGCTGCAGCTGTAATGCGTGCAGCTTCTTCTTGCGCCTTGGCACGAAGATCTTCAATGATTGCCGCACCTTGAACACGAGCTTCTTCACGAAGTGTCTGTGCCTCTGATTGTGCCTTTGATAGCTGCTCCGTGTATTGAGCCAATGCGCGTTGTGCCTCTGCCTGTGCCTTTTCAGCACGCTCGATTCCACCTTGAATTGCATGGGTTCGAGCTTCAAAAGCCTTCTCAAACATTGGAACTACAAACTTGCGAAGCGTTAAGAAAAGAAGGGTGAAGGCGATCGCACCAACCACAAGCTCAGCTGTGTGAGGTACGAGCGGATTCAACTTCTCTCCCGCTGCTAAGTTAACAAATTGCATCAGTTGTCCTTAATTTTGCTTAAAAATAACGAATTAGAGAACGAATGCTAGAACGAGACCAAAGAGTGCGAGAGCTTCAGCAAGCGCGAATCCAAGGAACGCGATTGGCTGTAGAACGCTACGTGCTTCTGGCTGACGTGCAACGCCGTTGATGTATGCGGCGAAGATAAGTCCAGTTGCTACACCGGGACCAATTGCTGCGAGGCCGAAACCAACCAGGTTGAGTGTGCCTTCCATTTATTTCTCCTTATTTTCCTATTAGTGCTCGTCGGCAAGGGCGCCGGCGATGTATAGAGCTGCGAGCAGAGTAAAGATGTACGCCTGCAAGCATTGGACCATGAATTCAAAGAAGGTCAGCACAATGCCAATTGCGAAGGCAAATGGGCTGATCAACTTCAAACCAATAACACCTTGAAGTAGATGTTCTCCACCCAAGATAAACACGAGCAACAACAAGTGGCCCGCAAACATATTTGCAAAGAGACGAAGTGAAAGCGTTAGTGGGCGAACTACAAAGAAGGTAAGAATTTCAAGTGGAGTAATCAAGATGTATGCAGCCTTTGGAACACCAGGCATAAACATGATTTCCTTGAAGTACTTAAATGCGCCTTGCTTTCGAACTCCAACGTAGTGGAATACCAAGTATGTAGATATTGCCAAGATGTACGGGAATGACACTCGCGACATCGTTGGGAATTGAATAAATGGAATAATTCCAAAAATATTGTTTACAAGAATAAAGGTGAAGAGCGAGAACAAGTAAGGAACAAAGCGCAAGAAGTCATGCCCGATGACCTCTTTGGCTAAGTTCTCACGCACAAATGAGTAGACAGACTCGCCAGCAAATTGGAACTTGCTAGGAATAATCGATGCTTTACGTGAGGACAAAATGAAAAATGTTGAAATCAAAATTACTGAAAACAAAACCAGAAAAATTGGCTTAGTTGTGTATGGGTTGTCGCCGAAAATTGGAGGAAGTTCGAAGTCGTTGCTGCTAGGTGGGACGAAACCCTCACCCTCTGCGGCAGAACGCAATTGAACGCGCACGCATACTCCTCAAAATTGATAGGGCGGGAAGACGGGGCAACTCTATGGGAGAGGGGTTATTTATGAGAAATCGAAATGAGCCCGAGGGCTGTGATGTTGAGCGTGGCCGAGGGGGTTATTCGCGGCCGAATCGGAGCCAGATCAGATAGATCGCCCCGCTGATTCCTACGAGTAGGCCGGTCAAAGTGAAGTACCCAGTATTGAGCCACTTATCCAGGGCAACTCCGATGCCTCCCCAGAAGATCAACCCAGAAAGGAGGTATCCAAAGATGGACCACATTGCATTCTCTTCACGGTTAGCCATGGGAACTCCTTGTCTCGGGGTGATAAATCTACTGCTGCTTGTTGGACTCAGGAAGGGGCAAATGTAGGCGAAGTTTCATGTAACTAGCAATTTCGCCCCATAGCCACGCGATGGTCAGCGCTACAGCGGTGATCCCAAAAGCTGTGCGGTTGATGGTTTCTCGCTCTGTGAACTTGGCGATCGCCCATAGAAGTAAACCTAAACCAAACAACTTAGCAAAGTAGGAAAAGAGCGCCATCGCCATAGTGGAAATGGGATCTAAGTTGCGAGTCATTCTTGAAACGGCGATATGAATAACAAAGAAGATCACTACAACAAACTGCGCAAGTAGAGCGCCCCAAAAACCACTTAAGCCTTGAATAAATGAAGAGACGGCGATCGCCACCAATCCAACTATTAATGTCGGAAGAAAGGCTCCACGTAGCAGCAGCGATTCATTACTTTTTCCAGTCATGTCAAAACCTTGTTCTTGGTCTTCATGACCGCCACGCTAATACCAATCAAGACAACTACGGTAATCAAGGCAACCCACCATGGAGCAAATGCTAAGACCGTAACCGGAAAAGCAATTGTTGCCGTCCACAAATACAAAATTACCGCGGTCTTATTTGTTGAGTTACCTGCACTGAGCAAGCGGTGATGTAAATGTTGATTGTCAGGTGCAAATGGAGAACGTCCAGCTTTAACTCGTCGACCAACAGCCAACAGTAAATCTAAAAATGGAATTGCAAGAACTGCAAATGGAAGTAAGAGAGGAAGTAAGGTAGGCCCAAGTGATTCAGCAGAAATCGCGTTGGGATCTACTTGACCCGTCAATGTAATTGCTGCAGCTGAAAGGAGTAATCCCAACAACATCGATCCGCTATCGCCCATAAAAATCTTTGCCGGATTGATGTTGTGAGGCAAGAAACCCAGGCAAATACCCACTAAAACCGCGGTTGTGAGCGATGGGGCACCTGCTCGACTAAAGCCGTAATCAACTGCAAGCAAGTAAGCAAAGGCAAAGAATGCAATACCTGAAATCGCAACGATTCCCGCTGCTAATCCATCCATACCATCAATGAAGTTAACTGCGTTAATAACTACCAAAACGATCAAAACTGTTACTAACTGACCAATGCTTGGTGGCAAGGTGATGACACCATTGATCGGTAGCCACAAAATCTGGATACCGTAGATAAGCAAAATTCCTGCAACAAATACTTGTCCTGCAAGTTTTGTTAACGCATCTAATTGGAAGCGATCATCGGCCATTCCCAGAAGCACAATCGCAGTCGATGCTAAGAAGATTCCTTGAGCTTCATGGCCGAAGGATTTTCCAACCAATGGCAAATGATTAACAATTGCAAAGGTAAGAGCCATCGAGGCCCACATCGCAACACCGCCCCAACGCGCAGTGGGAACGCTGTGAATGTCTCGATCACGGATCGCGGCAACAGCACCAAATCGAATCGCTTGGGTGCGAACTAGCGGAGTAATGAGGTAACACAGAGCCGCTGAAATCAGCAGCGTGATCATGTACTCGCGCATCGAAGTGGTTTACGCCTGGTAAATAGGAAAACGAGCGGTTAAAGCATGAACTTCAGATTTAATCGCAGCATGTGCCGATGCATCATCAGTTTTGATTGCTCGCGAAATCAGAGTTGCAATCTGCTTCATCTCTTCCACACCCATTCCTTGAGTTGTTGTCGCAGGTGAACCAACACGAATACCACTTGTGATACCTGGCTTTTCTGGATCGTAAGGAATTGAGTTTTTATTCATAACAATTCCCGCAGCTCCACAGCGCTCATCCGCAACCTTGCCGGTGACTCCAGTGCTGCGAATATCCATCAGCGCTAGGTGGGTTTCAGTGCCACCAGAAACTGCTCGCATGCCCTCTGCTTCTAACGCTGCAGCAAGTGCCTTTGCGTTTACGATTACATCCTTTGCATACTTTTGATATGCGGGTGTTGCACACTCTGCAAGTGCAATTGCTTTTCCAGCAACGGCAGACATGATTGGACCACCCTGCATTCCAGGGAAGACCGCCTTATCGATTGCTGCAGCATGTTGCGCTTTTGCCAAAATCATTCCACCACGTGGTCCTCGCAAAACCTTATGCGTTGTAAAGGAGACCACATCTGCATATGGAACTGGTGATGGGATTGCTTTACCTGCAACTAAGCCAATGAAGTGCGCTGCATCCACCCACATGATCGCACCGACCTCGTCGCAGATTTCGCGAATCTTTGCAAAATCAACTAGTGATGGATACGCGGTTGCTCCTGAACAAATCATCTTTGGCTTTGTACGAATTGCTTGTTCGCGCAATTGGTCGTAATCAATCAATTCGTTATCTTGGCGAACTCCGTAAGACTCGATGTTGAACCACTTTCCAGAAAAGTTAACTGGAGAACCATGAGTTAGGTGACCACCATGTGCCAAGTCCATTGCAAGAACGGTGTCGCCAGGCTTTGTGAATGCTTGATACACCGCAACATTTGCAGAGGCACCTGAGTGCGGTTGAACATTTGCATGCTCTGCGCCAAATAAAGATTTTGCGCGATCTATTGCAAGGTATTCAGCCTTATCTACCTCTTCGCAACCACCGTAGTAACGCTTTCCTGGATAGCCTTCGGCGTACTTATTTGAAAGGGTCGAGCCAAGTGCGGCCAGAACTGCACGTGATGTGAAGTTTTCGGAGGCGATTAACTGCAGGTTGGTCTGCTGACGCTTGAGTTCAGATAAAAGAACCGCTGCGATCTCAGGATCCTGCGAGGTTAAAAGGTTGAAATCTGGGCCATAAAAGGTTTCGGACATGTCCAAACCCTATAGGGCGAAGGGCTTACGCGCTCGTAGCGCCAGGAACGATTGCCTGAATTTCAGCTAGTGAGACCGCTCCAATACGCAGTACCCGCACGCCGGTTTCATCAGCCTCAATCACAGTCGAGATCGGACCCTTGCGCAGCTTTCCATTATCAAACTTCAGGGCAACATCTGAATCCAAAACCAAGACATCGCTTAATGATTGTGGGGCGGGCATCGACTTTCGAGCCGCACTAGCAATCGCAAGTGGTCCTGTTTGTGACACTAAAGCTTTTGCAAACTTTGCTTTCGGAAGTCGAACACTTACTCGATCGAGTTGATTGTTATCTCCAAGATCCCAGCTAAGACCAAGTTGTGGTCGTAAGTTTAAGGAAACCATTCCAGGCCAAAACTTTTTCATCAAACCTTTTATTTCAGGGGTTACTTCGCGAATAATTCCTTCGGTAGTTTTGACACTTCCGACAATTACTTGTGCGGCGGTAAATAGTGGGTCTCCACGCAAAACATGCATTGCTCGCACCGCATCCTGTCTAAAGGCATCACAAGCAAATGCATAACTATGCTCCATAGGAATAACAATGATGAAACCATCGGCGATTGCTTTAGCAGCCTTGTTAACATGACGAGAAAGTTCGCCCTTTTTAAGATCAATATCCTTTGCCATAGCTACCTCCTCACCGCACTTGTCCAACGTGGTCGTCCTACTAGGTCATCATGCAGGGCAACCTCTGAAAAATCTACTGACAGCGCTGTTGCAATAGCTGCGCCTTGTTCTTCAGTGTGTTCAATAACTAATACTCCCCCGGGCTTTAAGAGACGAGCTGCGGCTGTGATGAACTGTTGTGGAATCTCCATTCCAGTCGGTCCACCAAACAAGGCGATGTGAGGTTCAAAACCTGCAACATCTCGAGGTAGCTCCTGTGAATCAGGTACGTAAGGAGGGTTAGCAATTACAACATCGCATTTAATACCAGGTAAAACATCAACGACATCGCCTTCAACAACACGTACATTTTCTGCAATCACTGAAACATTTTTCTTGAGCCAGAATAATGCTTCTGGACTTTTCTCTACTGCGATTACGCGAGTAGTTGGTGCCTCTGTTGCAATTGCAAGTGACAGTGCACCCGAACCTGCACCTAAATCAATGACACTGACCGGGGCCGGCAAATTCTCGATGTGTTGCAAAACTGCTTCTACCAATAATTCAGATTCAGGACGAGGAACCAATACACCAGGACCAACTTCAATGTTTAAATATCTAAATCCTGCAACGCCTATTAAGTACTGCAATGGTTCGAAGTTCAGACGCCGATCTAACAGATCGTAAAACTGCTCCTCTAAGACATCTTTATCTTCAAAGGCAAGCAAGGTTGATTCAACTAAGACAGGGTTGTGAAGATCCATACGTGACAGGCCCAATACATGTGCCAAGAGATGTTCTGCATCAACTTCAGAAATACCAGATTCAGCTAACTGGGATTTAGCATCCCGAAGAATTTCCTTAATTTTCATTCAAGCCACACTGCGCATTTTAGTTTGCGTTAGCCAAACGTGCCGCTTTGTCAGCATCCAGCAGAGTTTGAATCATGTCATCTAAGTCGCCATTAAGCACCGCATCCAAATTATTGGCCTTGTAATTAACTCGGTGATCACTAATGCGGTTTTCTGGAAAGTTGTATGTGCGGATACGTTCAGAACGATCAACTGTACGTACCTGACTCTTACGTTCAGCAGATGCTGCAGCTTCAGCCTTCTCCTGGGCGTCAGCTAGCAATCGTGCACGCAAAATACGAAGTGCAGATTCCTTATTTTGTAACTGGCTCTTCTCGTTCTGACATGAAACAACGATTCCAGTTGGCACGTGAGTTAAACGAACTGCAGAATCAGTTGTATTAACTGACTGTCCACCTGGACCTGATGAGCGATACACATCCACGCGCACATCATTCATATTGAGCTCAACATCGATTTCTTCTGCTTCTGGAAGTATCAAAACACCAGCGGCAGATGTGTGAATACGTCCTTGGCTTTCAGTCTCTGGAACACGTTGCACACGGTGCACGCCACCTTCAAACTTCAGACGTGCGTATGGTGACTCTCCAGGTGCAGCAGTTCCCTTTGATTTGACCGCAACAGAAATATCTTTGTATCCGCCCATTTCGCTTTCGGTGGCATCAATTATTTCAACTTTCCAATTGTGCTTTTCTGCGTAGCGCATGTACATGCGCAGTAAATCTCCAGCAAACAACGCTGATTCATCTCCACCAGCACCGGCTTTGACCTCCAAAATGACATCGCGATCATCATTGGGATCACGAGGCAGCAATAGCTCTTCTAACTTTTCAGCAGCAGCATCACGTGCCGCCTCTAAGGCTGGAATCTCAGCAGCAAAATCAGGATCAACATCTGCAAGCTCTGCTGCAGCCAATAAATCATCTTCCGCTGACTTCCAAGCTTTGAAACCTGCAACCACTGGACCCAATTGCGCATAACGACGTCCTAGCTTGCGAGCATTTGCTTGATCTTCGTGAATAGATGGATCAGCCATCTTTTCTTCAAGTTCGGCATATTCACGCACCATTTCATGTGCTGATGCAAAGCGATCATTGCTCATCGACTGCTCCTTTCTATTTCGAATCTGGTCAATTTAAATTGTGGATTGGGAAATAAAAAAACCGCGACCGCAACCGTTAAGGCTGCAGTGCGGTTTCTTTAGAAAGCTAGTTCTTCTTACCGAAGCGCTCTTCGAACTTAGCCACGCGACCACCAGTATCAAGGATGCGTTGCTTACCTGTGTAGAACGGGTGGCAGACTGAGCAAACTTCAACATAGATTGAACCGCTAGCAACTGTTGAGCGAGTTACAAACTTCTCGCCGCAACCACACGTTACTTGGGTCTCTTTGTACTCTGGGTGGATCTCTGGCTTCATGGTTATTCCTTTTTTCATGTTTGGGTCCTGCTCCTATTACTAGGTTTCAGGTGAACCAAACGGGTGGTTAACAGGCTCATAGGGTACTTCAGCCCTTGGCCAATGGCGAAATCCACTCAAATTTAGGCTTAGATGAGGGGGTGCCCAAGCATTTCCATCCCACCAAGACGAAGTTGGTTGAAACGACCGTCCAACTTCTTCAAACAATGCCTGCAGAAGAAATATCGGTGGATTTAGTCCTTAGTATCTCAAAAATTTCTAAAGGTTCGATGTATCACCACTTTGTTGATCTCAGCGATCTACTTGATACAGCGATTACTGAAAGGTATGCAAAGTGGGTGGACCGTAGTATTGAAGTAATGAGTCAAATTTTGACCAATGGATCAACTCCAGATGAAATTTATCAAGGACTGGTTAAAGTTACTCAACAAACTCAGAGCCCTCTTCAAAGAGGTGAGCGAATGCAGCGTGTTCAAGCGATTGCTAAGACTAATGGCAACTCTCGTCTGACTGAAATGCTCTCTTCTGAGCAAGAACGATTAACTGAAGCACTGACTGACATTATTTTTGAATCCCAGCAGCAAGGCTTTGTTAATGAAGCTTTAGATCCTCGATCTTTGGCGGTCTTTATTCAGTCTTACACTCTTGGCAAGATTGTGGAAGATTTCTCGAGTACTCCGATGGAAGAAGAGAAATGGAATCATCTCGTTAACTTATTTACGAAAAATGTAGTCATAGCTAAGCCGAAATAATTGAAAGAAAAACCCCTCTCCACTAGGGAAAGGGGTTTTTACATATAAAAGTTTTAGCTTAAGTGTTACTTACTGTCATCAGGTCCAGCAGTGGTCTTCTGAATCTGCATCAAGAACTCGACGTTGGACTTTGTGCCCTTCATCTTCTCAAGCAGCAGTTCGAGCGCTGCTTGTGGCTCTAGTGCGTGCAATACGCGACGTAGCTTCCAGACAATGTTGAGCTCTTCTGAACCCATAAGGATTTCTTCCTTACGTGTGCCTGAAGCAACAACGTTAACCGCAGGGAAGATGCGCTTATCGGCCATCTTGCGATCAAGGATGAGCTCCATATTTCCAGTTCCCTTGAACTCTTCGAAAATAACTTCATCCATGCGAGAACCTGTATCAACAAGCGCTGTTGCAAGAATCGTTAGTGATCCGCCATCTTCAATGTTACGAGCGGCTCCGAAGAACTTCTTTGGTGGATATAGCGCAGCTGAATCAACACCACCGGAAAGGATGCGGCCTGATGCAGGTGCTGCAATGTTGTATGCGCGACCAAGACGTGTAATTGAGTCAAGAAGAACAACTACATCGTGACCTAGTTCAACAAGACGCTTTGCGCGCTCGATTGCAAGCTCCGCGATTGTTGTGTGGTCATCAGCTGGACGATCAAAAGTTGAAGCAATAACTTCACCCTTAACGCTGCGCTGCATATCTGTAACTTCTTCTGGACGTTCATCAACTAGAACAACCATCAAGTGACACTCTGGGTTGTTTGTGGTGATCGCATTAGCAATTGATTGAAGAACCATTGTCTTACCAGCCTTTGGTGGCGAAACAATAAGACCACGTTGACCCTTACCAATTGGTGCGATCAAATCGATAACACGAGTTGTAAGGACATTTGGCTCTGTTTCAAGGCGTAAACGCTCCTGAGGATAAAGAGGCGTGAGCTTTCCAAATTCAACGCGGTTGCGTGCTTCTTCGGGAGACATTCCATTAACTGTTTCAAGGGTGATCAAAGCGTTGAACTTCTGCTTTGTTTCACCTTCTCGTGGTTGGCGAACCTGGCCGGTTACAACATCTCCCTTGCGCAGACCATTCTTACGAACCTGCTGCAATGAAACGTAAACATCATTTGGCCCTGGCAGGTATCCACCTGTGCGGATAAATGCATAACTTTCGAGAATATCTAGAAGTCCACCAACTGGTACGAGAACATCATCTTCGCTAATGACCGGCTCACGCTCTTCACGGTGGCCACGGTCTCTGTTGCGATCGCGGTTACGATCACGTCCGCGTCCATGACGATCGTTACGATCAAAACGTCCGCCGCGGTCGTTGCGGTCATTTCCACGTTCATTATGTGATTGTGAGGATGAATCATCATCTCCATCATCATCTGAATCTTGAGAGTTGTTTGAAGGCTTTGACTCCTTCTTGCGGTTATTACGCGCTTCACGACGTGCTTCGCGTTCAGCCTTTGCAGCTTCGCGGTTCTTCGCCTGTAAATCAGCGATCGCTTCTACTAACGCGTCCTTCTTCATCTTTGCTGCGCCATCAACACCGAGTTGTGTAGCTACTGTCTTCAATTTTGGAAGGGTCATCGCAGCAAGCTCAGGACTGTTTGAACGAACTGGTTCAATTTCTGTTGTCATGTATATCTTTTCGCTATTGGCTCTGGTCTTTAACTAAAAGTTTTAAACCTTGAGAACCTGGATTTTTGTTTTTTGGCTTTTTTTCTTGAGATTATCTGATGTGTTACTGGCTACTAGATGAGCCGTTCAGATGGGGAAAGGTTAGCAGGATTGAGCAGAATTCTGCAAAATGAGGGAAATTAAGCGGTAACGACCGCGACCCCAGCGCGTGAAATGCCCAGTGGAATCATCTGGAACTTCTCCCCTGCAGCACGCTCTAACTCTGCCGCTTCAGCATCTCCACCTGTGTGCAGAACTAAAACCGTTGGGCCTGCACCTGAAATAAATGCGGCAACACCAGCTTTGCGAAGCTTTGTCATCAAAGCAAAGCTCTGTGGCATCGCTTCGCTGCGGTAGCCCTGATGTAAATAATCTTCAGTTGCCCCCAACAGCAGATCTGGGCGGTGCTGTAATGCCTGGATTAAAACCGCTGTATTTATTGAGTTACGAACCGCATCCTGGTGTGGAATTGATTCAGGCAACATCTTGCGCGCCTTTGAGGTTGAAAGCTCAGTTGAAGGAACAAAGGCAAGCGCACCAATTCGTGGATCTACATCGATGCGCAGTGATTGTGCTACAACACTACCGCGATGGCTTTCCTGCCAAGCAATATTTGCGCTTCCATAAATTGCAGCTGCAACATTGTCGGGATGGCCTTCCATCTCATTAGCAATATTCAACATATCCTCATGGGACATACGTTCATTGCCTCCAAGAACCAGTGCGCGAGCAAGTGCTAATCCACCAACGATTGCTGCGGCAGAAGAACCAAGTCCGCGACCATGTGGAATCACATTGAGCTGACGAAGTGAGATTCCGCGAGGACGTCCACCTAAGAAATCAAATCCTTTGTACATCGCTTTAATTACTAAATTCTTATCTGTTGTTGGCACAGCATCTGCACCTTCGCCGGTCACATCAATATCAACACCCGACTCATCCATTACCTGAGCCATATAACGATCATGCATATTCAACGCTAAACCTAGGCAGTCAAAGCCAGGGCCCAAGTTTGCACTTGTTGCAGGAATTTGCACCTGCATTGGTTGAGCTTTAAATGTTGGCTTCATTTTTTATGCAAGTCCTAAAGCTTTTGCTGCGACCTTTGCATTAACTGGAACAACGACAGGCTTCTTTGCAGCCTCTAATGCATAAGGGATGTCCTTTAATCCATGGCCTGTCACGGTAATAACTATTGTCTTGTCTTTAGGCAGCTTGCCTGCCTTCTTGTACTTAATGAGACCTGCAAGACCTGCAGCAGATGATGGCTCAACGAAGATGCCCTCTTTAGCTGCAATTAAGCGGTAAGCGGCAAGGATTTCGCGGTCAGTTACTGAATCAATTACGCCACCTGAAGTATCGCGTGCATCAACTGCTTGCTGCCACGATGCTGGATTTCCAATGCGAATCGCAGTTGCGATCGTCTCCGGATTCTTAACAATTTTGCCCTTAACAATCGGCGCAGATCCTGCTGCTTGGAAGCCGTACATCATCGGTAGCTTTGTTGTAAGCCCATCCTTGTTGTACTCCTTGTAACCCTTCCAGTACGCGGTGATATTTCCTGCGTTACCAACTGGAAGTGCGTGAATATCTGGCGCATCGCCGAGCATGTCTACAACTTCAAAGCTTGCAGTCTTTTGTCCTTCAATACGAAATGGGTTTACTGAGTTAACAAGTGCAACTGGATAATTTTCAGAAAGCTCACGTGCAAGGGTTAAACAATCATCAAAGTTGCCGTTAACCTGCAAAATTGTTGAATCATGAATAACAGCTTGTGCCAGCTTTCCCATTGCGATCTTGCCCTTTGGGATAAGAACGGCAGGACGCATTCCAGCTTTAACTGCGTATGCCGCAGCAGATGCTGATGTGTTTCCAGTTGATGCACAGATAACAGCCTTCGCGCCGTCTTCCGCAGCCTTCGAAATCGCCATAGTCATTCCGCGATCTTTAAATGAACCAGTTGGATTTAAACCCTCGTACTTAATCCACACATTGTTGCCAAGAAGTTCAGAAAGGTTGCAGGCATAAATAAGTGGTGTTCCGCCTTCACGTAATGAAACGATCGGTGTATTGGCACTAACTGGAAGGCGATCGCGGTACTCCTCGATAACTCCGCGCCATTGATGTGCGCCAGCTGAACTCTTTTTAGAACCGGAGTTTTTTCCAAAAAATGCCATCAGTTCTGTGCTCCTTCGACGCGAATCACGCTTTCAACCTTGCTCACAATATCCATCTTCTTTAACTTTTCTACACAAGCATCTAAAGCATCCTCAGATGCTGCGTGAGTTACAACGATCAATTCAGCATCTTCACCTAGGCCTGCTTGGCGAACTGTTTGGATAGAAACATTTTCACTGGCGAAGGTCTGTGCGATAGATGCCAAAACACCTGATTTATCAGCTACATGCAAGCGTACAAAGAACTGTGATTTAACTGCGCCGATAGGTGCGATATCTAAATCTGCGTAATCTGATTCGCCATAGCCAACAGTTGAATATGCAGCATGACGTGCAACGGCAACTAGATCACCCAAAATTGCAGATGCGGTTGGAGCACCACCTGCGCCACGGCCGTAGAACATCAACTGTCCTGCAGCTTCAGCTTCTACGTAAACTGCGTTGAAGGCGTTACGAACTGAGGCCAGTGGATGTGAAAGCGGCAAAATAACTGGGTGTACGCGAACTGAAATCTCATCTTTAACAGTTAATTCGGCGATAGCAAGCAGTTTGATCACACTGTTCATGGACTTTGCTGCAGCAACATCATCTGATGAGATCTTTGAAATACCTTCGCAGTAAACCTCGTCGATAACTACAGTGCTATGGAAGGCAAGGCTTGCAAGTAAGGCTGCCTTTGCTGCTGCATCATGACCCTCAACATCCGCTGTTGGATCTGCTTCGGCGTAGCCAAGTGCTTGTGCTTCCTTAAGAACCTCACCAAAGGCGCGGCCTTCTTCATGCATCTTGGTAAGAATGTAATTTGTTGTGCCGTTAACAATTCCCATGACGCGAGTGATTTGATCGCCCGCTAGAGATTCACGCATTGAGCGAATAATTGGAATCGCACCCGCAACCGCAGCTTCGTAATAAAGATCAACACCTGCGGCATCTGCTGCGTTGAAGAGTTCATGACCATGAGTTGCAAGTAAAGCTTTGTTGGCAGTGATGACAGATTTGCCATTCTTAATCGCTTCTAGAATCAAACTCTTTGCAGGTTCAATTCCGCCCATCACTTCAATGACAATGTTGATACTTGGATCAGAAACAATTGATTGAAGATCAGTTGTGATCAATGATGGATCAACGCCTTCACGTGGACCGGCGTTGCGAACGCCAACCTTTGAGAGTTTAAGGACCGCACCTGAACGCTCTGAGAGCTCCTGCTCATCATCTTGAAGCAGGCGAGCGACCTGGCTGCCAACAACGCCGCAGCCGAGCATGCCAATCGATAGTTGCTTAGCGCCCGAGTTCATGGGCTTATTCTTTCACAGATGGGTTGAACGGCGTTAAATATCCAACGCTAAAAGATCTTCAATACTCTCTCGGCGAACAATTACGCGAGCTTTTCCATCTTTTACTGCAACAACTGAAGGACGAGGCACATGGTTGTAGTTACTTGCCATGCTGCGTCCATAAGCACCCGTTGCAGGAACAGCTAGTAAATCCCCCGGCACAATGTCTTCAGGTAAATCAATTTCGCGAATGATGATGTCGCCAGTTTCGCAATGTTTTCCAACTAAACGACTAGAAACTTTTTTAGCTGTACTGGTGCGATTGGCAATAATTGCTGTGTACTCGGCACCATATAGAGATGGTCTGATGTTGTCGCTCATTCCACCATCAACTGAAATATAACGGCGTTGTGAACCATTTTCTAATGTCACAGCTTTCACTGTTCCGACTTCATACAAGGTAAACATCGTTGGCCCAACAATCGCCCGTCCTGGTTCGATGGAAATCGTAGGGAGTTGCAGATTAAAAGCGGTGCAATGTTTCTTTACCGCTGTCGCAAGGACTTGCATTGCCTCAAATGGATCAACCGAGACTTCATTCTGTAGGTATGCGATTCCATATCCGCCGCCCAGATCTAGTTCAGGTAGCTCTTTTTTAAACTCATCTCGGTACTTTGCAAGAAATGCAACAAAGCGCTCTGCCAATATTTCAAATGATTCAAAGCCAAAGATTTGCGAACCGATGTGCGCATGAAATCCGCGAAGTTCAATTGAAGGATGGGTGTGAACCGCTGTGATTGCCGCCCATGCCGCACCACTTGAGATTGAGAATCCAAACTTCACATCTTCATGAGCGGTTGAAATTGATTCGTGTGTGTGGGCTTGAATGCCAGGTGTTAAACGTAGAAGAACTCGCTGCACCTTTCCGGCCTTTGCAGCAACTGTTGCAACACGATCGATTTCATACATAGAGTCAATAACAATTGTTTCTACGCCAACACTAATTGCCTTTTCGATTTCGGCAAGTGATTTATTATTTCCATGAACTTCGATTTTCTTTGGATCAATGCCACCAGCAAGTGCTACCGCCATTTCGCCACCGGTGCTGACATCGATTCCGATACCTAAATCCTTAATCCATCGCGCAACTTCGGTGCAAGTAAATGCTTTTGATGCGTAATACACAGTGCCGGCTTTTTCGCCAAATGCTGCTTTTAGCGCTTCATACCAGGCTAAAGCCCGAGCACGAAAATCAGCTTCATCAATGAAAAATGTCGGTGTGCCAAACTCTTTGGCTAACTGTTGTGCAGTAATCCCTGCGATTGAAAGTTCAGAACCCGTCTTAACAGAAGAGGACCACATGGTTTACATCCTCTCCGGTGAACTAACACCCAACAGATCAAGTCCATTGTGAACTACTTGCTTTGTTGCAGAACACAGTAATAGACGTGCGGTGTGCAGCGCAGATAATTTCTCATCCCCCATCGGCAGAACACGGCAATCGTTGTAGAAACCGTGATAAGTGCCAGCTAATTCTTCAAGGTATCGTGCAATACGGTGAGGTTCGCGAAACTCAGCCGCATTTGCTACGACACGAGGAAACTCTGCCAAGGCTCCGAGTAACTCATTTTCTCGATCATGAGAAAGCTGCGACGGGTCAAAATCCTTAAGTTCGAGTGAGGCTCCGAGTTCTTGGGCGTTACGCAAAACCGCAGCGATTCGCGCATGTGCGTACTGCACGTAATACACAGGATTCTCATTGGTGTTTCGCTTCAAAATATCTAGATCCATCACCATTGGTGTATCCACTGGATACCGGATCAATGTGTAACGGGCGGCATCTACGCCAACCTTTTCAACCAACTCTTCAAGGGTAATGATTGTTCCTGCGCGCTTAGAAAGCTTTACCTCTTCGCCGCCTTCCATAATCTTTACTAGCTGACCAATTAACACATGAATGTTGTACTCAGGATCATCGCCAGCACATGCTGCCGTTGCCTTTAAGCGACCTATATATCCATGGTGATCTGCACCCAGCATATAAATGCAGATATCAAAGCCACGTTCACGCTTATTGATGTAGTAAGCGGTATCTGAAGCAAAGTATGTGAGCGAGCCATCACTCTTTGTCATGACGCGATCCTTGTCATCACCAAAATCTGTGGTTCGTAGCCAGACAGCTCCATCTACCTCAAAAACATGGCCTTGTGCCCGAAGCTTTTCCATGCCGTGTTCAACCGCGCCTTGCTCATGCAAAGAACGTTCAGAGAACCACACATCAAAATGTGTATTAAAGGTATCGAGAACTCGCTGTTGATCCTTGAGCTGTAGTTGATAAGCGGCTTCACGAAATGCAATTACACGATCTGCTTCAGGTAAATCTTTAATATCTGGGTTGAGTGCAACAACCTCTACCGCCAAATCTTTAATGTAATCACCTTGATATCCATTTTCAGGGACTGGATTTCCTAGTGCTACAGCTTCAACAGATTGGCCGAAGTAATCCATTTGATTTCCGCGGTCATTAATATAAAACTCACGTGTTACTTGGGCACCAGCTGCAGTCAAAACACGACCTAACGCATCACCCACCGCAGCCCAACGGGTGTGACCTAAGTGCAATGGCCCTGTTGGGTTTGCACTAATAAATTCGAGATTAATCGTTACGCCTGCGAGCGCACTTCCTTTTCCATAATCCTTTGTTGCCTTCAGAATGGTTTCAACAAGTGCGGCTTGGCTTGCACGATTCAAAGTGATATTAATAAATCCAGGTCCTGCGATATCAACCTTCAAAATTCCTGCAACACCATGCAATTGGTCAGCAATAATTTGTGCGACCTCGCGCGGGTTCTTCCCTGCAGGCTTGGCCAACTGCAGCGCAATGGAAGATGCATAATCCCCATGGGAGCGATCCTTGGGGCGTTCCAGCTTGATCACATCTGGGGCGCTCCCTGTGAAAGCCCCAGAATCCAGGGCTCGAGCAATTGCAGCCTTCAGCGCAATCTCTAGCTGCTCTACCTGTGTGGACATTGGGCAAGGTTATCGCGCAGCCGCGTGGGCGTTACCGAATCGTTAGATAAAGGGGTGAGATTTCTGAGCAAATCTAGTGACCTTTCGCAGGTATCGGACTACTTTTTACACACGTTGTGCCCTCCACATCTGGCCGAAATAGCTCGGCTAGGGGCAAGACACCTTTGAAAGGTTCGATATATGAAGAAGCTTCGCTATGCGCTCACAGCACTAGTAGCTGTGTTCGCACTCGTACTAACAGGTTGCTCAAGCTCATCAGATGAATCAGCTGACGGTTTCGTCGGTGTAATCCTTCCTGATGCAGCATCATCAAACCGTTGGGAAACTGCTGACCGCGGATTCCTACAAGCAGCATTTGATGCAGCCGGAGTTAAGGTTGATATTCAAAAC
>JACCDY010434628.1_pt1 | contig 20251 bp, 14 predicted proteins | sample 7446391 | NCBI WGS metagenome assembly JACCDY01 (sample SAMN15323451, study PRJNA562643) | freshwater metagenome | isolation source: river surface water | place: USA:Blue River Watershed | collected 2017-08-18
AATATGAATCCAGAAGATGAAACTATTAGTGAGGATACCACAGAATATAATGAACGTGAACTACTCGAAATGTTTAGTATTCGTTATAATCTGTGTGAAACACTTGAGAATTTTAGAAAAGAGATGAAACGCGAATGGGAAGAATTGAAAAAACCTATTGCACCGACTAAAATGACCGCTACTCCTGAACCAATTAGAGGTGGTGGTGCTGGTGGACCAGATATCGATGATGCTGAGACAGAAACACTTGATGGTACAGTAGTAGATACTGTATCTGAACGTATCCCTGCCTGGCTTCGTGTGAAACCTGACCCTCTACAAATTGAGCAAGCAAAACGCATTGCTCTAGAATGCTTATCAGCTGAACGCATGGACAATTATGATTCATGGCTAAAAGTTGGTTGGTGTTTGCGCAATATTGATTCCAGTCCTGAGATGTTCAAAGTCTATATGGATTGCAGCGCAAAATCACCAAAAGCAAAATTTAATAATATAGCAGAGCTGCGCTCCAAATGGGATAACAATTGGGGTCGCACTGAAGAACAAAAAATTATGTTAACTCTCCATTCCCTACATGCATGGGCATTGGAAGATAACCCAGAACAACACAAAAAAATTGTTGATGATGATATCATCAATGAAATCATGTTCTCGCCTATCACTGAAACTCACACAGCTAAACTATTACATACGATTTATAAAGGTCGTTATGTATCATGTTTGGATGTGGGTAGACAGGCAGCATGGTTTGAATTCAAGAATCATGTATGGAAAGAGATTGCGAAAGCGGTCCCTCTTCGTATTGCAATTCATGAAACATTTGCCAATCTTGTAAATCAGGCCGGTCAACGCTTCAAACTTAATATCCAATTCATTGACGATAATGGTAAGGATTTGAAGAATAATGACCAACTCCGTAGATATAAGGAGATTCTTGATTGGAATATGCAACTAAACAAGACTAAACCAAAGGATAATATTATGCGTGAATGTGAGTATATATTTCACCAAGAACGCTTTTGGCTAAATCTAAATAAGAATCCTTATCTTGTTGGTTGTGCAAATGGAATTATCGACCTTCGTGGCAGTGACCCTGAAAACCCGCGAGTCGAATTCCGCCGAGGATATGCTGATGATTGTGTCAGCTTCCAAGCAGGTGTTGTTGATGAACACCCTGCAATTGAATATAAACCATGGAACCCCGAAGACCCTATTAATGAAGAGTTAGATGACTTCTTCGCAAAGGTCTTCCCACGTCCAGATTTGCGTAAATACGTATGGAGACTGTTAGCATCCTGCCTTGAAGGTCAGAATAAAGAGCAACGTTTCTATTTCTGGCTCGGTATGGGTGGTAATGGTAAATCTAAGCTTCAAGCGCTTATGCAATTTACATTGGGTGAATATGCGGATGATTTGATGGCACAAGCTTTGACCAGAAGACGAGCTGATGCAGATAAACCCAATCCAGAACTAAAACGACTTATCGGTAAACGCTTTATTGCTTTGCAAGAGCCTGACCCAGATGAGCCACTAAACACTTCAGTAATGAAACAAATGTCAGGTGAAGACCACCTTATTATCAGAGGCTTACATGAAGCCCCTATTTCAATTAAGATTGCAGGTAAAATGCATCTTATGGCAAATAAATTACCACCCATTCATCAATTTGATGATGGTGTAGCACGACGTATCCTTGACTCGGTGATTCCATTTGAGTCTAGATTTGTAGATCCGTCAAATCCAGATTTGAATCCCGCTAAACATATTTATCCAAGAGATTATGAATTGGATAAGAAACTTATTCGTTGGCGCAATGTATTCTTTAGTAGACTTGTACATATTTATCAAACTGAATATTTGAAATTCGGTCTCGGTACAATTCCTGCAATCGTCTCAGCAAAAGGCCGCGAGTATTTGGAGGCCTTCAATTCATATGCGAAATTCCGCAATGATTGTATTCGTAAGACAGCTGCAACTATTGGACACGAAACATCTCTTATTGAGATTCAACGAGCATATTCTATTTGGCAACGGGAATCTGGTACACGTAAACTTGCCCCTCAGGACTTGAAGAATAGTCTTGAAAATGATTTCGATAAAGCCGACATCAAAGGTGCTAAAATCATCTGGAAACATATTAGAGTATTTATGTCACCAGAGGAAGCAATTGCATTCGATAATGATTGTGAAGAAGGTAAAATTTAATAACTGACTTTAAAAAATATTTATTTTTTTTTAGGCAAGACTTGTTACCATTGAATATATGAAGAGACCCAAAAAGACAAAGAATACTAAACTAATCATAAAAGTAGAAATAGAATAATTAGCCTGTTTAGTCAAGACCATTATGGATGTTAATGAAAAAAACAAGTAAGAGAATGCTAGTGCTGCTAAAATATAATCCTGCATAACAATTAAATAGGGTTTTCCTGAGCTCTCAAGATTTTTACTACGTTTACCAGTAAATTCTGTATCAATTGCAGTAACTTGTTCTTTTGTTTGTTGAACCTCTTCCTTCATTTTCTTTTCATCTTCTTGTAATTGTGCCAAATATTTATCCATATTTTCATTTTGTGACATTGAGTTAATTAAACCCTCTACTTCTGTAGCTTCAGCTTCTGCTAGTGCTTTCAAGTCATCAAATTGCTTTTTAAAATTAATAGTATCATTCAAATAATTAAATGGCTTATCTTTATATATTGGATTATCGGGCACACATTTATTCAAATAATTATTGTATCCCTGTGAAAATTGTCCAACATTTGGTCTGCATTCCGAAATATTAGTATCTCCCATCTGTTATTTCATATGTAATATTGCTAGGTAAAATATTACATTTGAATTGTTAGTATTTTATTTTTTTTATTTCTTTTTCTGAGGAACTCTTAAGTCTCTCATTTGCTTCTGGAATGAACCAGCTCCAGCGGATATTCCACCAGCAATATTACCAAGCGTTCTAGTAAATGTATTTGGCATATTGGTGATTGTCTGCTGGGTTGATTCATATAACTTCTTGAATGTATTAACAGCTGAAGGACAATCTGGTGTCGGGATAGGAGGACCAGAGAAACGAGGGAAGTCCTTCTTGTTCCAGTAACGCTTATTACGTAGGAATTCAGTGTAATGACCACGATTGACAATTGTCATTATTACAATAACAATTAGCCAGAACGTTACAAAACTGATTAATGGGGTACCAATTATACCCATACGCCACATACTTGTAAGGAGTGTAAGTATAAGGACAACAATGAAAATTACTTGGTAAACAAATAATGTATCTTCACGATTGCCGGATGACCATTGATTAATTTCATATTGACGTTGAGCAAGGTCACGGTCGTGTATTAATGAATTAGTATCACGCTTCATACGTTCAACAGGTTCTTGACCAAACTTTAAGAGGTCCTTATTACGCTGATAATAATAATAAGTATTCTTCTGTGTATCAATAGCACGGTCTAAATCTCCAAGTGTCTTTGCGATATTTTCATCCTTATCTGCAAATACCTTATTCATTACTTCATCCTGGTTCTCGGATAAATACTGGTCTAGATTACCTGACTTTTTGAGCTCATTTAAGTTAAGAGCTAATGCAACATCGATATTTTGCATCGCATCTCTACTAATTTGTTCTGCACGAGTTCCCATATCTACATACTCATTAGATATCCACCGGAGACTTACTGTGCCTTGTAAACATAGAAAAGAAGACCAAGAGCAACAACATCAAGGAAGAAATATAATGATAAAAGATTCTTATTAGCACGCGCTTTCTCTTGAGTGTATTCAACCATACGCTTACGAAGCTCAACAGCTGGTACTTCCTTACGAAGAATATTAGCATGCTCCTTCAATGTATCGAAATATCTCTGAATCTCACTATTAGAATCATTAATATTGGTCTGGAAGTTCTGTGTTGTTGCATATTGACTATCCGCAATAGCATTAGCAATTTGTGATAAATCTTGTAATTTGCGATTTAGACGTACTGTTACCTTTGTGTATTCTTCAATTGTACTTATCACACCAGTACTACCTGCCGTAGCATTTGCAATATTTGAAATTAACTGTTTAAATGCAAACTTGTAACGAGCTAAATAGAAACAATATTCAGCACGAATATATCCCTTAATTTGATTTGTCTTTTCCATGTACTCCTTGATAATTGCATCCTGACTCTTATTTTCAATGTATTGCATTTCAGGCTCAGCCGGAATCACTTTACCCTTTAAATTACGAATACGGTCATCCAAATAGGCTTTAGTTAACATACCACTGTCGTCTCGATTACTTGCTGAAACTGCAGGCTCCATTACTGAAGTACCATCGTAAGCCTGGTCTAATTCACTTATCGTAAATTGAGTATTATTTGTCGGACAAATAGTTGACATCTCTATATCTATCTATTTACTTAGGTAATCAATTTACCTAAAAATCCAAACGGCAATAAACTAGCAAAGAATTTAAATACTGATACAACCGATGATACTGCTTGGAATCCTACACTTTGAACTGTTGCAACAACACCAGTATCAGGAATACCAGCTTCAGCAATATCACTCATTGACTTCAATTTATAAACACCTAATCCCGTTCCTAAGAAAAATACAATAGAAATTACTATCATAAATGGAATAGACTGCTTCCTTAATGGTCTCTCCAACATACCCCATGTTTGATGATAACTTACTGCATAATCTTTGGTCTCCACCATTGCATCACGTGTAAATGCCGTAGAAAGATTATCTTTCTCTTTTTTTAATTCATCTTTCATTTGATTAATTGCTGTTACCTTCTCAGTCACCTTTGAAGCATAATCAGCAACATTCACTGAACTTGTTATCTTCTTTCGCAATGCAATTAATGGTTGATAAACTGTAGTTTGATATAATTCATATTTACCCTTAATAGTATTTATTGGACTATCAATTGTTGCTTTGGCATTAGCAGCTGGTGAACCATCGGCATTGGGATTTGCAACCACATTTGAAACACCTCCGCTTTTCACATATTCTCCAAGTACTTGTGCTGCAGATGATAAATCTGCCGCAAGACTATTAGAAACTGTTACGGGGTCAGAGATATATTTGTCCAAAATCTTTTTCTTATCTAAAATTTTCGTTAGTTCTGCCTTCTGCTCCAATTGTAATCCAGAGTAGATTGTTGTTGTATCTTCCGTTTTAGGTTTATCAACCTTTTCTGTTGTCCCACTTTCAAAAAATTCAAATAATGCCGGCATATATCTACACCTTCATGATAATTAACGTCGGGATTTAGAGGCACACACTATACACAATTGATTCTCCAACAGTTTCACTAGGACGTGTAATCTTTACAATATCTCCTGGTACTAGTCCCAGGCAACGCGTTACAACATCATTGTGATACCGCAAAATTGGTAGCTGCCCCTTAGATTTACAATTAATTGCTTCCAATAGTTCACTGTGCTTGTCCTGAGGAACAACCTCGAATTTTGGCTGCAAAACATGGTCGAGCGGATTATTTACCAAACGATACAAATAATAGAAATGTACCTTAAGTTTACGTGTAACCCAATATTTCATAGCAGCTTTATGATGAGCATCCTGAATCTCATCTTGGATAATTACAAAGAACTCTGATTTTGCTAGTTCTTCATCAGACAGTTTCAATTCATCAATAAAAGTATCCAAGAATGCCTTTGTACGTTTAGGAGGATAATACAATACATGGCAAATGGTCTTGTTCTCTGTATCCGTTTTCTCAACACGAAAATCTAGAGCATGATTTTCTGGGTTCGTCTTACTATACATCAATTCCACCTCACGAGTTGAGAATCTCTCAAAAGGTGTAATATTGTATCCACGACGATTCAATAAAGACAATACAGTTAGGCGTGAACGATATAGCGCATCAATCAATTGGAATGACATCTTGACTATTCACCTCTAACGGTATTTATACATATCAATTTTAGGCACCAGTTTATCCCATCTTATTTACTGTCACACGACTATTAGCAATTGATACTTCTGGAGGAGCCGGGGCTGCCTGTTGTTTACGTCTTGATATACGTAAACCAGTATCTATTGGTCTTTCACTAGGTGCAGGCATCAACCCCTCAGCTGCCATAGCACGTGGACTTGTATCAACTATTACAGTGGGACCTGAAGGCATCATTGCCTGATTTGCTTGATTTGCTGCTGCTGCAAATACCTGTGGTTGTTGTATTGCGGTATTAACTAATACAGAAGCCATTTGTTCAGATGTCATCATCGGCATTGGTTCAACAACACGTGGTGATTGAGCAGCAGGTGCTTTACTGCCAAAGACTTTTAAGGCGGGTGTTGGAGGGATTGCACCGGGTAAAATCTGAACTTCTTGTTCATCATCAGGAGCAACTAATGCTTCTTCTTCATTTAATGAACCCTCCACTATTTTCTCATTCGCTGCTGCACGAGCCTCCTTTGCTGCTGGCGAATCAGCCTCCTCTATACCTAATGGTCCTGTACCAGTTAAATCACGTGTCATCGCTGAATTCTCTGGTACAAGCGTCATACCTACAGATTTAGCCAAGGAAGCTAAATCCTGTAAATTAGGAACGGGCTTTTCCGCTGATAAATCAGAAGATTCGGGGTTCATTAATTCAGGAACATCAATTTCTGGTAACTTGAATTCAGGTAATATTGCGGTTGAACCTTGGTTCGCGTTAGGAACAATTAGGAGATTTTTGTTCGTAATTTTCTGGAAACCAGATGTTGGAACAAATCTCATAGACATATTACCATACGTTGCCATCTCTTGTTCAAGAACTTTCATACAATATGGCATTTCGACTTGTATAATAGGAGCTATCTGTTTTTTATTTGGTGGAATCATTTCCAAAGTATCAGGTGAATTACCAGCATATTTTATTGGTCCCTGGCACAATGGACATATAGCAACATTAAGTTTTTTATTATAAATTGGAACAGTACCACAGCCTGTACAGATTGGCATTTCAACACCATCAGAGCGTTTCATTAAGGTTTCACGTAAAAATCCGATTGTACCATGAGTAATAACTGTATCGCGTTCAAGTTCTCCAAAACGAATACCACCTTCATTACCACGCCCACCAGTTGGCTGATGTGTCTTTGCCTCTCGTCTACCAGTTGTACGTGCCTGCCATTTATCCTCAACCATGTGCTTCAAACGCATATAATATGTAGGACCAATGAAAATAGCTACCTTTAATTGTCTACCAGTAATACCATCATATAATATTTCATTTCCATATTTTTCAAATCCATATTGAGACTCAAGTACTTTACCAATTGATTCAGCAGGATTACCATCATTCATGAAAGTTGTTGCATCACCAATTGCGCCATGACAAGCTGCTGCTTTACCAAGTAATGATTCTAAAATCATAGCCATAGTCATACGACTTGGAATAGCGAGTGGATTGGAAATAATATCAGGAACAATTCCATCTTTTGTCCGCGGTAAATCTACTGAAGGAATAATAGCACCAATAGTACCCTTCTGTCCATGGCGATTCGATTTTTTATCGCCTAGCTCAGGTACTCTATCTTGTACAACACGAACTTTTACTAGTCGAAGACCCTTATTATTAACAGTTACAATTACAGATTCAACAGTTCCCCGTGTCCAAACCTTAGGAGTCATTGAAGCATCTTTGTATTTTCCTTTTTCAAGCTGATAATAACCACCAACAATTACAGTATCTTCATCAACATATTCACCAACTTTTACAATACCGCGTTCATCTAGCTTCTGATAGTTAAGTCCAGGTCTTAAATCAAGCCAGGAACCAATATTTGCTGGATTTCCAATACGTTTCTTCAAGCCAGTGGTTTCATCATCTTCTTCGAAGAACTCGTAGGAGCGATAAGCAATGGTTCTGAAAAGACCACGTTCTAAAGATGATTTATTAATAACAAACCCATCATCTCGATTATATCCTCCATGTGTAGCAATAGCAAGAATTACATTATTACCATAAGGGAGTTTACCTTCACCCAAATAATCATAATATAATGTTCTTGCTAATGGTCCATCGCCATAACAACTTATATGTCCAGAATTATCATATCTATTTTGCCAATTAGATGCGTAAATTGAAATTGATTGTTTTGATTGTGAATCACCAAGCTGGTTACGAGGAGATTGATTGTGATTTGCAAATGGAATAAGAGTTGTAATAGCTGATAAAATGGTTGAAGGATGAATTTCTACATGAGTTGTTTCAGCATCAATATGTTCAGGATAATTTGCAACTAAAATTTCATTATGTTCATATGGGTCAATATATTCAATTACACCTTTATGGGGTTCTAATTCACGTAAATAATCTTCAGCTGTTGGTTTTCCTTCACGACCCTTGAAGGGGTCTTCAAATAATGACACGGATACATCAGTGCCTATGCGTGCTGGATGTGTTCCCATTAATAGTTGTCTCCATGTCTTTAATGAAGCTATTTTTTCCACTGGCATTTGATGGTCAGAATCAATCATAATTAATGGTCTTAATGGACGACCTTCATCAGTGTAAATGAAAAGTTTTCTTTGATTATATGAGAATCCAATTCCAATAAATGGTGGAAGGAAGCCTGTATGTTTAAATGCTTTAAGGACTTTTAGGAGTATAAGTGGGGTTGAAGTATAGCCGATAATTCCATTATTAATGGAAACAGGGACAAAGAAAGCTTTTTGTTCAGCGGTTACTTCTTCACAAGTAAGAACACCACCACGTGTCATTAACCAATCTATTAATGGTCCTGGTTGCATACCAGTGCTAATAGTAGCAAGAACAGTAAGATTCTTTGTAATACCAATTGAAGCACCACTTGGTGTTTCATTAGTACAGAAATATCCGTATTGACTTGTATTTAATTGACGAGGACCAACTAATTTTTGACTAGTATCGAAGTCAAGAACAACACGTCTACAATGACTCATGAAGTCAATATAACTGAGACGACTGAGGGCCTGAAGAACACCTGTTTTATCTTCACCGAGTCCTGAGCCCCATTTTCCTTTAAAACCTTTAATGAGTAAATCACTAATAAATCCTTCTTTGAAGATACGACTTCGATTTCCATCAGAGAAGATATTAGCAAAGCTAGTGCCGCTGTATAATGTTGTATGATAGTTATATTCTTCATCAATTGCAAGACGAATAGCTTTAATCCAACCTTTATAAGAATTACTGAATAGGTCTTGTATAAGGAAACCACTTGTTAAACAACGAGAATTACGAACATCATCGCGATTTGTAGAATTTTCAAATCCATAATTAACTTTCAGGATATGACGTACACATTCTGCCAAGTAGGTAGCTCTTGCTCCTGGTTTATCCAATACATGATTAAATAAACGATTTCTCAAAATATCTAAGACAGTTGCAACGGAGAAACCTTTAGTGAGTGTTTTAATATATTGGATTGCTAATGTAGTTGTTGTAAAAGGATATGCATTAATGATAGTTGGAACTAATTTATCTGCCATGAATTTAGCATCAGCTGCATCCAAATCAGGGAAAATCATTTTAACAATTGCTTCGTCACTTTGTATTCCTAGTGCACGGAATAAAACAAATACATTAATAGGAGCACGAACCATAGGGAGTGTCACATAAATTACATTATTTTTGCGCAAAATACTGAATGAAACAAATTCAATCTTACGAGTCTCTGGGCCTAAAGAAGTTACATTAGCATATACACTGATTTTCTCATCTTTATCTTGTTTTGTAACATAAAGTGTATTGAAAGCCTGTTCTTGTCTTCCAATAAGAATCTTTTCTGAACCATCAACAATAAAATAGCCACCATAATCGTATGGGCATTCACCAGCTTCTGTTAGAAACTCTCTAGGTTTATTATGTAATTTACAATAACGACTATGTAACATAATAGGAATTTTGAATAAACGGATTCCTTTAAATTCAATTGTTTGTGCATGTGGTGTAATTGTTTTATCTGCATTTACTTCATTGTATGTGATATTAACAGTTATACCAACTTTTACATCCGCAGCATAAGTTAAATTACGAAGACGTGCTTCATTGGGAAACATGAGTCGAACATCATTAGATTGGTCTAGGTTGACTACAGGTGTTCCAATTTCTATATCATCACCGTTAATACCACCAACATATATTTCAACATTATAAACATATTTATTAGTTTCACCTTCAATATAATTTTTAACATTTCTGATTGGATTTTTTGACCTGAAAATTGCAGCTAAATCAGTCGATAAAAACTGGTCATAACTATCAATATGATGTTTTGTATATGGGTATGGTTGTGTTGTAAAAAATTTATGCAACACATTTTTGGCGATTCTACGCCCTATGTCATCCGTTGTATTTATACGAGAAGTCATTATCTAAATTCTACTGACTTTCCTTATATTTTGATTGAGATTTAAGCACCATTATTTAGGCAGATGGTGCTTTAACACTTGTAACATCAGTCTTAGGGATATCACGGTTAATTGCACTAATATTTATCTCAGGTACTCTAATACTTCCAGCCTGATAACTAAATGCAGGTTGCGTAGGGTCAGGTGATGCCGGGGGAGGTAAACCTTTAAAAGAGGCAACTTGGTCATATAAAACACCTGATGGATTCGATGAATCGAGTGGTCTAAATGCCATGGCTAAAGGTGCTGAGCCACCGCGCATCCGTCTGCGAGTTAGACCCTTGCGTCCACGACGGCCTCCCTTCATATATGTAGTTGAACCAATAGGAGTTGCGCCTTGAGGTGTTACAGCATTAGAGCCAATGTCAGATGCCGGCAAAGGGAAACTTGGTTGATTGCCACATGTTGAAGCTAATGCAGGTGCAGGTACACCAACATCAAAACCCTTTTCAACATAAGGTAAGAAGGAACCATTAGCCTGGTATCCAGCTGGTGTTGTTACCCCAGGAAGTGCAGGGGCTGAATAAACACCGGGTTGAAGACCCGACCATGATACAGGTGCAGGTTCGCTACCTCCACCGCGCTGTTTCTTAACTGACATAGCATGCTCAATAGCCGCTAGCGCGTTTTTATGAGGGAATGGACGCCCAAAAATACGCTTCCATTCCTTAGCATATGCTGTCACAGCTGATGACTTTGATAGTTTTTTACCATGAACTTCTGCAGCTAATTTACGACCAATTGACTCAATATTCTCAAATGAGCGCCGTAGTTCAGGTATGCTCATTGCACTCTTACGCTTTCCTGATGATTTGCGAGTTTTACGTGCCATTACTATTATAGAATTAGAATTATATAATAGTAATTGTATATACAATATTAAGAATTATATATTAAAAAATCCCACCAGAGTTATTACGACGATTATTAATACGTAGACTGTTATTAATACCCCGATTAACTGAACCGACAGCTGATTTAGCAGTATTTACTGTACTTGTAACAGCCGATTTGGCTGCATTCACAACACTTGTAACAGCAGAAGTTACATCATCGACACCGGGAATACTTGGCATAGATGGGACAGGTACACCTGAACCCCCGAAGAATGATAACATATAACTAAGGAGGAAGAATAGTGCAATACCTAATACTAATGCCGGGGCAATAAATGCAGATGTTTGATACCATGTTGCTAAACGGTATTCATGATGGAAAGACTTGTAGTGATGAGAAACACCGAAGATGAGAAGTGCAATAGATAGACCAGTTAATACATGTGGACCGAAACGTGGTAAAACAGCGAATACCACTGCACCGGCTAACAACATAAGTAAAAGGGACGGCAAAAAAAGCTCCATATCTACACTTATGTTATAATAAGTATTTCAGAATGCATCACCCAACTCTAAATCTTATCAATCAAATCAACATGAGTAAGGAAATGTTTACGACAACAATAACGGCGTAGACCAACATCCTTCATTGCCATACTTTCAGCCGTTACCGGAAGTGTAGTCGTGTCAAGATATAGCACACCATTTTGTAGTCCTCCATCACGCTTACGGTATTCATTTACACGCTTTTGATAAAACCGCCATTTATCTGCCAGCATATTTCCACAAGTGAAGCATCGAATTGGAATAATCATTTTCTTATTCTACCTGTACAAAGACTATTAGGGATATGCACTCAATTTTTAGACTGACCTATGCGCTCATAGTTGTGCGTTTATGATGATTAAATATATATCCGGCGATGAATAAGAAAAATGACTAGTGTTCTATTCAGTGGTGGTCTAAACTATCAGCGTAACAACCCCCTTCAGTCTGAGATTCGCGGTCTTCGTCGTGAGATTGAGGAAGTTCGTGGTCTAATTAAGGACCTTCATGTCCGTCTTGATAGGGCAGATATCCCTGCTCTTCCTGAGGAGGAGACTGTTGCCTTCCAGCTCGCCCGTGCTGCTGAGGCCGCCGCCGCCGCTGCTGCTTCGGCTAATCGAAATACATTCTCAGCATCGGCTGCAGCATATGCTAGAAGAGGCTAGAACCAAATTCTCTAACAACAAAACAAAGACAATATATTGTTTTATTAAGCCTTTGTTTTAATTTTCCTAACAGTTGCTTCTGAGACATCAATTCCATCATTATGTTTCAATCTAAATACAATTTGTTTAATTGGTAAATTTGGATATAACTGTAACATATTTTCAATTGACTGTTTATCTTCATCTGAAAGCTTAGCCTTTTTTGAAGTAGTAGCAACTGTGGGACTAGACCGTTCAAGACCATTAGAGGTCTGTACGAGTGTATTACTAGCAGCTGATGTTTCAGGGGCTGCATGATGATGGTCATGGCATGCTGCGCACAAAACCATTAGGTTAGACGCATGATTATCACCACCTTCTGCTCTCGGCTGTATATGATGTACTTCAAGGCCTGCAACCGCTGAGGAGCCACAGATTTCACACGCACGCCGCACTACTACAGAATTCCAGGCCGACCGCGGTGCCTCTTCCTCTGAAACAACTCCTAATAGTTTTCTCCGAATCTTATGAGCTTTATCAAGGAAAGCTAAAGGAACATCCATTGCTTTTGCAACTTCAAGACCATAAAGACTAGACCCAGCTCCGGGTTCAAGATTGCGATGATAAACCAATTTACCAGTATATGGGTCAGTAGTGACTTTGAGATGCCAGACTTTTAGGGATATATCTTCGGGGGTAGGAAGTACATCTGTTAGTCCATGTAAATGAGTTGCAAAAATATATGATGAACCACGTTCAGCTAACCATTCAATGCCAGCGGCAACAAGAGCTTTAGCAGAAACAGATTCTGTTCCTGCACATAGTTCATCACCAAGCACCAATGTTCTTTGGTCAGCTGCGCGCAAAATATCTCGCATTTCGGTCATTTCAACAGCAAAAGAAGAGAGACCAGCCCACAAATTATCTTGATTCAAAATTCGCGTGAAAAGGGACCTGTAGGGTGAGAGTTCAAATGTCGTGGCCGGCACATAGCATCCCGCTTGAGCCAAATGTACAGCGATTCCAATAGATTTCATAAGTGAAGATTTACCTGATGCATTCATACCATAGACGAGCCAACCATTAGTGGAGCATGTAGAGCCAAGTTCAACGTCATGGGCGATATAACGCGTCTTCTGTAATAGTTCTTCTATTAGTGGGTGGCGCAGACCCCGGGTCTTTAAGCCTCCCTGAAGACCAGGAAGAATTGTAGGGCGACACCAATTGCGTGCTTTCGACTCAGCAGCCAAACCGATAGAAATATCTATTGCAGCAACTGAAGATTCAATCTTCGACCAATGTTCTTCGGTTTCTTTACAAAACTGTTTACACACATCTGGTACTTCAAGTGCCATCTGAATCTGAAGACGCTCTCGAAGACCAATTAGTCTTCCATTCATACGGTTTAGCCAATCAGATTCTATATAACCCCCACTACTTTTCTGTAGATGTATTGTGAAATCGCGCTGTTCCTTCGGCAATCTATCTAATTGTGTTTTTCCTGCAGAAGTTACCATAGCTCCCTTAAGAACACCCAATGCAGTCTTAGTACCTGTTAATTTATAAGGAACCTTCTCAGCTGATTCATACCTTATGCCAGTCTCTGATGCTGCTAATGCACGCAAAACTGTTAGGAAGGTTGTCAGCTCTTGCTCCTCCACCTTTATCTGCTCCAATAAGGCGCCTATCTTTGGATGCTTTGATACAGGTAAAAAAGGTTGTCCTGAAGCTGCAGCTTCCAAATCAAAGTTTGATTGTAAACTGACAGAAATATGCTTAATAGTCTCTATCGGAATAGAAAGAGTATCAATATCTGTTAAAATAGAAGCAATATCTTCGATTGCTAGATATGAACTCTGGAGGTTTAGAAGTTCGGGTGCTCCAATATCTGCACACAACATTTTTCTATGAAGACGAGGAAGGTCGTAGATTAGTCGAAGATTTTTAAATATTCTATTAGTTTGACTATCAGGAAGTTCAATCATTTTATCAATCTGATAGAGACGTTCTTCAATAATCTTCGAAGACGCGGAAGGAGTAAGTAACCTAGTTTTGAGTGCTCGTTTACCGAAAGCGGTTGTAGCGGTATACTTGAAGAGGTCTAGTACTCCACCTTCGGTGGAAGGAAGAATTTGAAGTTGATTGAGAGCATGATTTCCAAGTAATAGAAGAGTATCAGGGGACCATGTAAGTGTTTGTTGAAGTTGTTCAAAACTAGAAGGCTGATAATCTTCAATGAAGCGAAGAAGCGAACACAGTGCGCGTTCAGTATGCTCTGTTAATCCTAGATACTGTCGAACTGATAGAAGACTTTTAGGGGAGAATAGTCGTTGAAGATATTGTTCTCTGACTAAGGGAACTTCCAACGAACCTTGGTCTGCTGCTGAACGTATATGCATTGTGTTTGATAGTCGCTGATAGTCAAGTTGTTTCCGAAGAATATCTTCAGTTGGAGGAATTCCAGAAGAGCGCCAGAAAATTAGCAATTCACGAGGAGCAAAAACACTTAGGAAGTGAAGAAGTTCGTCTGAAGAATATGCTTCTGGTGTTCCGCGCATTTGACCAGTAGTTATATAAGTTGAACCTGTACTGAGGTCGAATGAAGCTGCACCATACTTCGGAGCAGCTGTAGCCGATGGTTCAATCCATAGAGAAACTACAGTAGGAGCTTCAGAACCACTCAATGCTTCAATATGTGTTCCTGCTGTCAAAATACGCGCAACCTTCCGTTCAACAACTTTACCATGTTTATCTTTGTATTGATTAACAACTATAACTGTCCATCCAACTGCTGTCAGTTTACCAGCCCATTTATGAAGTACATAATCGGGGAAACCTGCAAATAGACCACATGTATCAGGACCATCAGGTCGGTCGTCTTTCTTAATGGTAAGTTGAATGCCGAGGAAATCAACTATTTCTTTGACATTAAACGCTGTTTTACCATTAGAGTATTGAATATCGTACAATTCATAAAATGAACCAACTTGTAAAAAAACTGCTGTTCGTGGACCATATTGCTTTGTATAAGTGGTCCAAAAACGCTGATAATCTGTATACATTTTTTGGTTGAGCGAAACTGTGAATCTGACTATTAATAAATGTTAGTTAGGCTTTAGATTGATGCGGTGAGTAATACACACGATTTAGCCCATATTTGTCAAAGCATTTATTTAGAAATTTCATGCAATCAGGGCAAGGATGTGACTCTGTCCAGGTCTTCGGCTCAAATCCATATCGAAGAACAACGAGTGTTAATCCTCGGAGTTGACTTATATCACCAAGTTTCTTAATTACTGCAACTTCAGCGTGAATTGTCATATTATTAAATCCGCTACCACTCGTACGAGTCCCTATTCGATTCTTAGCCATTGCCACTATACGCTTACCGCGCATTAGTAATGCAATATGAACATTAATATTTGCCTTCGTCTTATGACGCCGTGCAACCTTCAAAAACTCGTCAAAATATTCTTTGCGCATTTTTATTATTATTTTTGTAATCACTCTTTAATTTTCAAATTTATATTAAACCATTATAAGGTACAGGGCCCGTTTCCTGTATTTCATTATCAAACTTCTCCACAATATCCCTTACTAGTACTGCTTGTGCTGTCTTATCCTCAATAGTATGGCGTCTAACACATAGACCTACATCACGACTGAATTGACATCCTTTTGTTTTATTACAATCATCTTCCATTAATGCTGCACACACGTCTGGAATTTCAGATGTAACTACATCAGTAAAACCTTCACGTGCAGCCTTCTTCTGTCCCATCATCACTGAAATTAACATTAAAGCTATTAAAGCTAATGCTGTTACACGTATTATGGCTTCCATTTCTATATTATAACATCTTTTTCCCTACAATAAGACTGTCGGCATATATCTGTCGTAAAATAGATTCTGGTGCCTTACTTGTTGGTTTAATTAATTTCTTTTCAATTAATACCTTCTTCAGTTTATCTAAAGGTAGATTCTTAGCATGTTTTACTGCATGACGTGTTTTCTTCACACGTCTTGTAATTGATTTAAGAACAACCTTACGCTTACCTCCACCTGTTTTTGTTGAGCCGGAAGTAGTTTCCATAGTAGTATTTGTTGCACCACCTAATTTCTTTTTTAATAGTACTTTTGCTGTGCGATTTTTAGATTTCAAAACAACCTTTGTTGCTGAGCCACCAGTTGTCACAGGTAATTCAGGGCCAGGTGGGGTATTCGACTTTTGTTGCTGCTGCTCCGATGCACTATTACTACCACCCTTCATTGTATTTGGTTCTGCCTGCTGGTCTACTTTTGTAATATTAATCACTGGAACCGGTGCTGCCACTTGCGCATCTTTATTGCCTCCATTCTGTTTCCTTGTTCTACGAGCCTTAACAATCGGAGATAACATAGAATTTGATGCAGACATAGATTGAGTCGGTACATTTATCGGCACGTTTTCAATATTCGCCCCACCATTCATTACCCTAACAGTCTTAATATTTGGGTCCAACATTTAGTAATTCCTATTGAATATAAAGAACAAAAACAATGTAGTAGATAGTCGATACATTTATCGCCCTAAAAATTTGATTAAATTATTGGCCGAAACCAATTATTAATTTGTATTTTATTGCCATTAGTATGTCACTTCCGTCCTTTCGACACATTTTGACGTCCTATTTCAATCAGAATAATGGAAGACAGATTATTAGTAATCAGATTGAATCATTCAATCAATTTATTGAGAAAGATATTCCAGAAATTATTCATATGGTAAACCCGATTCTTGTTCGTGGTTCACCAGATACACCATTAGTAGGTCCTCGTTCAGCACTTGCATCAGCAATTGGTGTAAGTACTACAACAGCAAATGCACTAATGGGAACAGGGGCTTCATTGCCAAAAGCCGAAGTGGCTGACAATGATGAAGATGAGACTGAAGATTCAGCTGCCGCTCCTGTTCAGGCAAAAACATCAAATGAATATGAAATCAGTCTTGAATTTGAACGTATAACTTTGCGTAAACCAACAATCTTTGAGAATAATGGTGCTATTCAACCCATGCTCCCTAATGATGCTCGTCTACGTAATCTTACCTATGCTGCACCCCTAAATGTCGATGTAAAAGTTACTACAACTTTCGTCGATAATACTCGTGGTGGTATTCGGGAAACACGTACTCGTCTATTCCCAAATGTACATTTAGGTAAGGTCCCTGTAATGGTCGGTAGTAAATTCTGTTTGCTCAATGACCAACCCAACATTCATCCATCCATGATTGGTGAATGCTCAGAGGACCTTGGTGGATATTTCATTATTCAAGGTGGTGAACGTGCTATTATTTCACAGGAACGTATGTCAGAAAATCGCCCATTTGTTTTCCGTAACAATCGTAACTCTACACGAGATATGGAAGTTGTTGAAATTAAATGTATTGGTCCTGATAATGACCAGGTTCCTAAAAGTAATGCAGTTCGCATTGTATATCATCCCAAAAATCCACAACTATTGCTACTTAAGGCAAATGTCCCTCGTGTTAAGACTGAGATTCCTTTGTTTATTCTGTTCCGCGCACTTGGTGTTGAAGCAGATAAAGATATCATTGACCTTATTCTTGGACCCGATGGCGACAATACCTTTAATGGTGTGTTGACAGAGTCTATTGAAGAAGCTGCTGAAGTGAAGACACAAGCCGATGCTTACGCATGGCTCTCTCACCATTTCATCACTTGGTCAGTACGTAATCAACGCAATGTAGCTATTCATGAAATTCTCGCCGAAGAACTTTTCCCCCATATCGGTGGAACAGACAAGGACTATGAGAAAGCTTGTTTCCTTGGACATATGGCACGCAAAGTACTTTGGGTTGCATGGAATCGACTACCAATTGATGACCGTGATGCTTATCCAAACAAACGTGTTGATATCCCTGGTTTCCTTTTGGCTGACCTCTTCCGTAAGACCTTTACAAGTCGTATGGTAAAAGATATCCGTGCCTCTCTCGGTAAAGAAATTCATAGTGGCTCTTGGCGTGCTAACAACAACTTTGAAGAGATTGTTAATATTAATAATATCCAAAAGATTATTAAATCAACAATTCTTGATGTAAATCTAAAATCTTCAATGGCCACTGGTAACTTTGGCTCTTTGAAGGTCGGTGGAGCAGCAAAAATTGGTGTAAGTCAGGTACTCAATCGTTTGAATTTCATGTCTGCAATTTCACATTTGCGTCGTATTTCAACTCCTATTGAGAAAACTGGTAAACTGATTGCTCCCCGTAAATTGCATAATACACAGCAACAATTCATTTGTCCCTGTGAAACCCCTGAAGGTGGTACTGTAGGTGTAGTAAAGAACTTTTCATCAACTGCCCTTGTATCCATTTATTCGTCTGCAGCAGTTGTTCGCGACTGGCTTCAGACATATGGGACTCTTAGGGCCTTGCGGTCAACTACCTCAGCCGAGAAACAAAAGGAGACTCGTGTCTTCCTTAATGGTGCTTGGATTGGTACATTGGCAGCAAAAGACTGTCAGCAAACTGTTGAAGCACTTCGTTATGCAAAGCGCGCTGGAGTAATCCATCGCTATACTGGTATCATTTGGAAGATTGCATACAAAGAGCTATGGATTACTACTGAAGCTGGGCGTATTATGCGTCCCATCTACTATGCCCCAGCTCTTCGTGAAATTGCTGCTGATAAATCAGGAACTCTTAAGGAACAGGTACAAGTAATTAATGATTGGAATACACTGCTTGAATGGGAGACTCCTGGTCATAATCATCTAATCGAATATATTGATGCAGGTGAAACAGAAGGTACTTACATTGCAATGACTTCTGATGAAGCTATTGCAGAAGGGTCAACTCACACACATGCAGAGATTCATCCATCTACTGCTCTTGGTGCTCTTGCATCCAATATTCCATTCCCTGACCACAATCAGAGTCCTCGTAATGCTTATCAAAGTTCTATGGGGAAACAAGCAATGGGTATGCATGCGCTCAATTATCGTGAACGATTTGATGCAATGGCACATGTACTTTGTTATAATGAAGTACCTCTTGTCAGCCCATATATGAGTAAAATCTATGGTGCACAGAGTTTGCCTGCTGGTGAAAATATTATTGTTGCTATTATGACCTATACAGGTTACAATCAGGAGGACAGTAATATGATGAATCGTGCAGCCCTTGACCGTGGTCTATTCCGTTCAATCTTCTACAGAACTTATAAGGATGAAGAGCGAAAGAATCAATCATCAGGAGAGGAAGAACGTTTCTGTAATCCTGACCCAGCTTTGACTAAACAGTTGAAACACGCAAATTATGATAAACTAGGTGAAGATGGATTCGTTCCTGAAAATACCTATGTTGGTCCTGATGATGTTTTGATTGGAAAAGTTGTACCCCTGCGTACTCCCACTGGCTCTGTTGTCCCCTCGGGGACTAAACGTTACCGTGATGTTTCAAGGACACCACGTAACAACGAAGTCGGATATGTTGATAAGATTTACCGTAATCGTAATGGTGAAGGTTATTCATTTGTCAAAATTCGTACTCGTCAAGACCGTGTACCTGAGATTGGAGATAAATTCTCGAGTCGCCATGGTCAAAAAGGTACTATGGGTATGATTATTAATCCAGAAGATATGCCTTTCAGTTCATCAGGAATTATTCCTGATATGATTATCAATCCACATGCAATTCCTTCCCGTATGACTATTGCTCAGCTAATGGAGACATTGCTCGGCAAAGCATGTTGTATGGCAGGTGGACTTGGAGATGGTACACCATTCAACAAAGTTACTGTGGAATC
>JACCDY010142825.1_pt1 | contig 20214 bp, 17 predicted proteins | sample 7446391 | NCBI WGS metagenome assembly JACCDY01 (sample SAMN15323451, study PRJNA562643) | freshwater metagenome | isolation source: river surface water | place: USA:Blue River Watershed | collected 2017-08-18
ACTACAGTTGCTTTCGTGGGGTCAACAGGTAGTGGAAAAAGTACTTTGGCAGATATTGCGTTGGGTTTATTAAAGCCTCAGCGCGGGGAATTAATTATTGATAATCGCCCCCTAAATGATCTGGACCAGCGAGCTTGGAGGGCTGGTATTGCACATGTTCCGCAAAATATCTTTTTAAGTGATGGAACATTTATTCAGAATATTGCATTTGGTGTTCCGCTTGAGAGAGTTGATATATTGAGAGTTAAAAGGGCTGCAAAAATGGCGTGTCTCTCAGACTTTATTGAAAGTCGGCCTAATGGATACAACGATCTAATAGGCGAAAAAGGCATACGCTTGAGTGGTGGTCAACGACAGCGAATAGGTATTGCCCGAGCGCTATATAAGAACGCGTCGTTGATAATTTTTGATGAAGCAACGAGCGCCTTGGATAATGTCACAGAGCGCGAAGTAATGAAGACAATAAGAGATTTATCAGATAGCGTCACCATAATCTTAATTGCCCATCGTATTTCAACGATTGAAAATGCAGATTTAATATATGAAATTGGTAATGGTGAGGTTCTAAATGCTGGGACATTTAGCGAATTACTAAGAATTTCACCTTCATTTAGGGCGATGGCACTGCCTAGCGATTCTTTATAGATGGAAGTGTTGGTCGGGATTGAACAATGGTACTAATTCTATGATTAGTAGGTTAATAGATAGGGCTTGTCACCCCGCTGTAGCTTATCCAAATCTTGGATATATTCAGCAGGCTATGCGATTTTTTATGACTGCTTTTAAGGGTAAGCAAGCTAGTAAAAACATTGTGTATGGAATTTGGTTAATATTGATGATTGCTATAACAATATGCCTTACTCCATTAGCGATAGTCTTTTATTTAGTTGGTCTTCGATTTATTTCAATTGATTTATCACAGGTGGGTTCAATTGTATATTTGGATTTGATTCTACGAGATGCCATCCTGAATGGCAAGTCTAATCCTCATAACTTTTTCGTAGCGCGCTCTACGTATACTGATGCTAACTCAGTGGCAATTGATTTATATCTAAATAAAGTAACCTTTATTTCATCCCCTTTGATGAAGTTATTGACAACGCCATTCTTCATGAATCGCATATTTCAGGAAAATTCATTTCGCTTCGATACTGCCAATACCTTTGAAGACTTTTCTACAGAACAAAAAGTGTTTGCGCATCAGGTGCAAAAAAAATTCCGCGATGAATTTGGTGCGCCCTTGGTGTCTATGTCAGATGGCCCCCATCAAGAAGCTAGAAAATTAATGCAAGAAACAATCCTAAAGGGAAAAAAGTTTATTGCAGTTCATGTGCGCGATTCTGGATTTTATAAAGACAATAAAAAAACTTCCCGAAATGGCGATATCTCCAACTACGAGGAGGTCTTTAAGTATCTTATTGCACAGGGGTATATGGTTGTACGCATGGGGGATCCAGGCATGGTGCCAATTGATTCCATGGTTAAAAGATGTGGTCCAAATCTTTTTGATTATGCGCATTCCAATCTTTGCTCACCTATATTAGACTGTTTGTTAATATCAGATTGTGACTTTTATATTGGATTGGCCTCTGGCATTTGGTCTCTTGCAATCGTGTTTGAGAAGCCTACTATTTTGGTAAATTTTTATAGTGCTGCGACGGGATTGGGATATGGTGCAAGTGACTTAACCACTTTTAAAACACTGCGATATTGTTCGGATAAAAGTCTGGTGCCTTTTGAAAAGCTTTTTATGCCCCCTTTTTGCTTTAATCCTCCCACTAGAGTGCTCGAAAGCTCAGGGGTTTATCTTGAAGATACGACCTCAGAAGATATTTTAGACACCATAAAAGAGTTTTTAAGTCGGCAAGATTTTGGGGAGAGCGAAGTACAGGCTATTTCAAGAGGTTTTATTAAAAAACAAAATTTTGCATGGGGCGGGGCGGGCAGTTACTCTCATGTCATTTTGAAAAAATACTTTCCCCAATATTTTGAAAACTGATCGCTTGAGAAGTTAAATTTTGATGAGCGGCAACAATAAGAAAAATTATTTTGAAATTACCATTAATCACTATAGGTCTAACTACATACAACGCAGAAGACACAGTAGAGCGAGCGGTAAATTCTGCTTTATCACAAAGCTATCGACCAATAGAAATTGTGGCCGTAGATGATTGTTCCACAGATCAAACTTTAGAGATTCTCAGGTTGCTTTCAATCAAGCATCCTGAGATAAGAATATTCTCCAACCAGGTTAATGGTGGCGTCTCTAAATCTCGGAATCATATATTGCAGAATGCTAAAGGTGAGTTTGTCGTTTTTTTCGATGACGATGATGAGAGTCACCCCGATAGGCTTAAAAAGCAATACCTAAGAATTAAAGAGTATGAGAATCGATATGCCAATGGCGCGCCAGTGATTTGCCATACCGCCAGAGAACTGCATTATCCAGATGGCACCATTAGATTGGAGTCAACCATGGGGGAGTCGAAAGGTGGGTTAGCCCCCTCAGGTTTAGTAGTGGCAAAGCGCATACTTCTCGGCTCACCAGTTAAGGATGGCTATGGGTCATGTGCCACATGCAGTCAAATGGCTCGATTAGCGACCTATCAATCTTTAGGGGGGTTTGATTTAGCTTTGCGCAGGGGTGAGGATACCGATTTTAATATACGCTTGGCTGTATTTGGAGGGCATTTTGTTGGTATAAGTTACCCATTAGTCATTCAAAGAATGACTAAAACTCCTGATAAGAGCTTGGAGAATGAATATGAAAATATAAGAGTGCTGCTAGCAAAACATCGAAATATAATGGAAATAGAGGGTATGTATAAATTTTGCTGTGATTGGGTGGAGATTAAGTATGATTGGTTGCAAAATAAAAATTTTGCTTTTACGGTCCATTTTATTCGGCTCATGTTAATGCATCCAATTTTAACCTTTCGGCGCCTTATCATGGCACTGCCAAATATAAGAGTCAATTTGGCATTTAGCCGTTTTCATTTAAGTGGAAATAAATTTAAATAATAATTAAGATATTTTTTAAGGCGTAATGTGAATTGGGTATTTAAAATCGCCACGAAATCGTTGATTGCAAGACTACCGTTGCCTTATCAAGCCTGGCGCCGGCTTGGTGTATTTCGGCATGGCAGCATGGATACATTTGATTACCCGCTAAGAGTATTTGATTTGCATGTTGCAAGGGCATATCCAGGCAACACTATGCCAAAAAACTCTGTAATTCTTGAGTTGGGGCCTGGAGATAGTGTAGTTTCAGCCTTGCTGGGATTTTCAAAAGGCGTCTCCATTACCTATATGGTAGATGTTGGTTCATTTGCAAGAAAAGACATTTCCTTTTACAAAAATTTTGTCAGCAATATGAAAAAAAGTGGGACTCCTGTCCCCAAAATTGAGTGGTCAAATACAACATTCTCGGAAATTCTTGAGTGCTTTAACGGGCGTTATCTTACAAATGGTATTGATAGTTTGCGAACCATTCCATCAAAGAGTGTAGATTTCATATGGTCGCATTCCGTTCTTGAGCATGTGCGCAAACATGATTTTAAGGAGCTGTTGAAGGAGTTTCAGCGGATTTTAAAGCCAGGCTCTTATTCGTCTCACAATATTGATTATCAAGATCACTTGAGTCACTCCCTCAATAATTTAAGGTTTCCAAATAGAATTTGGGAGTCAAGTTTTTTTATAAAATCTGGGTTTTATACAAATCGTATAAATGCTATAAAAATGCATGAAATGTTTAAAAATGCCGGTTTTACTATCTTAAGAGAAGAGTTTGGAAGATGGCCAGTCTTGCCAATTTCAAGATCTGCAATACATAAAGATTTTCAATTGCTTGATGATGATGAGTTAAGGATTCGCACTTCTCATGTCTTGCTAAAGGCGCCAATGAGCATGAAGTCTTATGACCCCAGTTGAACTAGGCCATACTTTTCCATGTATAACTATAGGGCTAACTTGTTATAACGCGGCTCAAACTATTGGTCGTGCACTTGATAGCATCCAATCTCAAGATTGGCCAAATATTGAGATATTGATTGTTGATGATGCCTCTTCTGATGAAAGTTTTGATATTTTGTCAAATAGATCGAAACATGATTTTCGTATAAGGATAATTAGACACGAAATTAATCTTGGCTGTGCTGCCGCTCGAAATTCAATAATAAAGTCTGCAAAGGGAGAATTCTTGGCTTTTTTTGATGATGATGATGTAAGTGATTCGAGTCGTCTACGATTGCAATATGAATGCATTACTCAATATGAGAAAAAAGTTGGCCCTCAGTATGTCGCTTGCTACGCTTCTGGACATAGAATTTATTCGAATGGCTATGTGATGCCCTTTACTGCAGTGGGAACTAAGGATTCTGTGCCGGTTGGATTACAAATGGCGGATTACCTTTTGTTCTTTAAACGCTTGCCGGGCATATCTTATGGCGGGACTCCAACTTGCTCGCTGATGGCCCGCACTTCAATTTTTCGTAATTTGGGTGGTTTTGATATTGAAATGCAACGTCAGGAGGATGTTGATTTTGCAGTCCGCTTAAGTTTTCAAGGGGGACATTTTATTGGTATTCCCGAATTTATAATTACGCAATACGCAACTGGCGGAAGTGAAAAATCTGCGTCTATTGAACAAAAAAGCGCTTTATACCTGCTTAAAAAAAATATTGCCTATCTACAGGCAAAGGATTGCTATCTCTATATGCAGTTGTGGGTAAGAATGCGTTATTGTCATTTTGGAAATAAAAATGGTGAGGCACTATTTTTTTTATTAGTTTTAGTTCTGCTTTATCCACGAAGAACTATTTCCCATTTTGTAAAATCTGCAACCCATAGATTCCAGCATGAGAAATTAATGAAGGCTTAAATTGAATGTCTGAAAAAAAACGCATATTATTTATTTGTAGAAATTTTAACAATATGGCGGGTGGTGTAGAGCGCATGTCAGCATTAATAATGAACCAAATGATTAATCGTGGCTTTAGTGTGTGCTTGATTACTTGGGATTTAATTGATTCAAAATCACATTATTATTTAGACCCATCAATTAAGTGGGTCCGCCTCAATCTAGGAAGCCCTGAAAGTCCTGCTAGTTGGCGATTAAGATTGCAGCGTCAGTTTGCGCTTCGTAGAGAGGCTAAAAAATTCCAACCAAATGTCGCCATTGGTTTTCAAGTTGGTACTTTTATCGCCGCACGTTTAGCCATGATTGGATTAAAAATTCCAATAATTGCAGCTGAGCGAAATTCACCTGACTTATTTGACTATATAGATAAAAGTAAGTGGCGACGAGGCTTTTCAAATTTAGCGCTAAAAATGGCGGACTGCATCACTGTCCAACTTGAAAGCTATCGCAGTAAGTATCCAGAACTATTGCGAGATAGGATTATCACTATCCATAATCCTGTTTTTTTGTTGAAGCACCCTCCATATCCCAACGAAGCTACGCCCCCGCCTTTGCGAATTCTGAATGTTGGACGACTGTCATTTCAAAAGAATCAAATTTTTCTAATTAATGCATTTTCACTTATCGCCAATGCGCACCCTGAATGGATTCTCACCCTTGTTGGTGATGGAGAAAAACGTCAGGAAATTGAACTTCTTGTCTCTAAACTTGGATTGAGTAAAAGAGTAGAGATAATTGGGGCGGTTATTGATGTTGAAGCTTGGTATCGAAAAAGTGCATTTTTGGCGTTTCCATCACTTTGGGAGGGGTTTCCAAATGCATTAGTAGAGGCATTTAGTCATGGATTACCAGCTGTTGGCCTAAAAGGAACTGCTGGAGTGAATGAATTATTGGTTGACGGTAAATCTGGGATGCTGTCGGATAATGCTGTTAATAAATACTCTTTGGTATTGCAGTATATGATGGAAAATATAGAGTTCAGACGTTATGCGGGGCGGATGGCACGCAAGTCAGTCATTGAATATGATCCTGAGAAGATATTTAATCAGTGGGATGAACTATTTTCTGCTATGGGTAATAAGTAGCACCCATGAAAATTATCTTTGTTATTAAAAGTTTAAATTCGGCAGTTGGTGGTGCTGAGCGGGTATTTTGTAATGTATGTTCTGGGCTTGTGGAGCGAGGTCATCAGGTGATGATTATTACCTTTGACGCATCAGCGACCAATCCCTTTTATTATTTGGACTCTAGAATTTCAAGGTTTACTTTAGCTTCAAGAACTGCTTTCAATACAACAACCATCGCGGAGGTGTTTGTTCGCATGGTGAGGTTACGCAAAATTGTTAGCCTTGAAAAACCAAATGCGGTTGTTGGATTTATGCATTCTTCGTATGTGATTCTAGCCTTTGCGCTTTTGGGAATGAGGACTCCCTTAATTGGTAGTGAGCACACTGTTCGCGAATATTACCAAAAACATTCTTTGCAGTACCTCTTAGTGGCCATTGGAGGTATTTTCTTGGATAAGTTGACCGTACTTTCTAAAAAAATTCTTGAAAGTTACCCATTTTTTTTGAGATCAAAGATGATTGTTGTACCGAATCCAATAGAAGCGGCTATTCATCTTTCAGCTATTGGAGAGAATAAGAATGCTTACACCTTGTTAAGCGTTGGAAGGCTTGAGGAGAGCAAAGACCAATCTACCCTGATAAAGTCTTTTTCAGTACTGGCTGATGCATTTCCAAAATGGCATTTAAGAATTGTTGGTGATGGACCGATGTTTCGGGACCTGAAAAAACTAGTAAAAGAGCTTGGGCTCGAATCTCAAATTTCCATGCCAGGTTTTGTTAGGAATATTAGGTCCGAGTATGAGTCAGCGGAGTTATTTGTTATTCCTTCTCGTTTTGAGGCATTTGGACTTGTAACTGCCGAAGCAATGTCACATGGGATACCAGTTGTGGGCTTTAGCGACTGCCCTGGTACTAATGAGTTGATTGATTCTTTTGAAAGCGGAGTTTTAATAGATCCTGAAGTTGATAGAGTTGCTTCATTAGCATCTGGGTTAAGTGAAATAATGGTAGACCCACTTTTGCGATATAGGCTAGGAAGTGCTGGGCGAAAAAAAATACAGGAATTACCATCGCATGATGATGTATGTGATTTATGGGAGAAGTTAATCTCATCCCTTGCGAGGCCCAATTAAATATGTGCGGTATTGCAGGTTTCCATTCAAATTTAAATTTATCAGAGCAAGATCTTAGGGTTGTTGCCCATCATATGGTGGGACGATTAGAGCATCGCGGGCCTGATGATGAGGGTGTGTGGACTGATCAAAAATCAGGATTAGCATTGGCCCATAGACGCTTATCAATTGTGGATTTAACTACTGCAGGACATCAACCTATGGTTTCGCGATGTGGTCGATTTGTAATGGTTTTTAATGGTGAAATATATAACCACGAAGCAATTCGGCAAGAGATTGAGTGCTTGCATAACGGTTCTTATTCATGGCTCAGTAGGTCTGACACTGAAACTTTATTGGTTGCTATAAGTGTTTGGGGTTTTCGCCAGACGCTTTGTAAGGCAATAGGTATGTTTTCTATAGCTGTTTGGGACAGGGATGATGAGATTCTGTATTTGGCCAGAGACCGCTTTGGAGAAAAGCCTCTCTATTTTGGATTTCACGATGGCGCTTTCTTATTTGCTTCTGAACTCAAGGCCATGCGCGCATATCCGGGTTTTCGTGGTCAAGTTGATCGAGGTGCGCTGAGCATTTATCTTGATAGAGGTATGATTCCAGCTCCGTATTCAATATATCAAGGCATTTCTAAACTAATGCCCGGAACGTTTCTTGGGATATCCAGTAGCGATATGCTGCATCAGCATTTATCAGAGCCAACTCAATATTGGTCTTTGTCCGAAGTTGCGCTTCATGGGCAGGTCAATCAGTTTCAGGGAGGGCCAAGGGAGTCAGAGGACGAACTTGAAAGATTACTTAAACAATCTCTTGCTAGTCAGGTTATGGCCGATGTGCCTGTGGGCGCATTTTTATCTGGCGGGATTGATTCTTCAATCATCGTATCTTTAATGCAGCATCAGTCTATAAAACCTATAAACACTTTTACAATTGGATTTCCTGAGGGCGAATATGATGAATCAGGTTATGCGCGCTCTATTGCATCATATCTCGGAACGGATCATTCAGAGCTTTTTGTAAACACTAAACAGTTGCTTGATGTCATCCCAAGCCTCCCTAAAATTTATGATGAACCTTTTGCAGACGCTTCACAAATTCCAACTTTTTTAATTGCCAAGCTTGCAAGTACAAAGGTAAAAGTTTGCTTAACGGGTGACGGTGGTGATGAGCTCTTTGGGGGCTATAACCGTTATATAAAAGGACCAAATTTATGGAAGGGGTTTAAATTGCTACCTTACCCATTGCGGAAGCGATTGGCAAGGATAGTTAAATCAACGCCCTCCTATTTATTGGGGGAGATATTTGCAAAGCTTGGGACATTTAAGATGCTTAGCAACAATATGTCAAAATTTTCTGAATTGATGTTAGCAAAAGACGTAAATGAAATTTACTGTAGCCTTGTTAATCAGTGGGAAAATTCAGCAGGAGTGGTTGTTGGATCACCAGTTATGCGCGGATCAAGAAATCAGAAGCTTGATATTGATCTTAAGGATATTGAGCATAAGATGATGTTTATGGATGCAGGAAGTTACCTATCGGATGATTTATTGGTAAAGCTTGATAGAGCTGCTATGGCATCTTCCCTTGAGACCCGGGCGCCAATGCTTGATGTTCGGTTGGTCGAATTTGCTTGGTCATTGCCTTTGGCGGCTAAGATTGGTGGCGGCCGTGGTAAGTTAATTCTGCGCCAAGTCTTAGATCGTTATCTACCAACGGCATTGGTTGATCGACCCAAGGCTGGGTTTAGTGTACCTCTTGGATCGTGGTTGAGGGGGCCGTTAAAGGAATGGGCTGAGGAATTATTAAATCCTAAACTCTTAAAAAGTCAAAACTTCTTTAATGTTGATGAGATTAGTCGTAAGTGGAGTGAACATTTAAGTAATAAGCGAGACTGGTCAAGTCAAATCTGGTGCATTTTAATGTTCCAAGCATGGTTAATGGAAGAAAATAATGGAAGTGCCAAATGAGAATTAAATTTAATGTAGAAAATTTTTACGTCGGCTTAAAGACTTATAATTTTTATCTTACCAGCCTCTTCCTCCCATTATTAATAGTTATACCGATTTTAATAGTTGATACATTTCGACCTAAATACGAGGTTCAATCAAGTGTCGTAATGAATGAGCAAATTCTTATTGATTTAAGAGTATTGGCCGGCTACATGAATTCTCAAAATTACTTTGAAATCGGTGGTTGTAAGAAGGTGAAATTTGATAGTCAGATTGACTATAGTGCAGAAATAACCCAATATGGCCATAAAGGAATATTGAAAGTTAGCTCACGTGATTTGGATGAGGCTGTAGAGGCATTGATTTTATGGCATTCATGTTCGATTAGTGTATTTAAACGTACGATTGAGCCTTATGAGTTTGAATTAAAAAATTTAGCCATGATTAGAAAAAGAATTGATTTGAAGTCAATAGATTTAAAGGATATTAATGAGTACTTCAAATTTCGCCAGTTGATTTTAAATTACGAGCTAATGGATTCTTACATTAAGGAGTCTTTTTCATACACTACTAAAAAGGTAGCTATAAATTTAATAAAGTATTTAGTAATCTACTTGGCAGCGTTAGCCGGATTTATGACCTTATTGTTTGTTATATATCCACTCAAAAAAATAAAAGGGTAGGATGGGCTTGCCTTTTAAATTTATAAGATTACCGAAGGACAAGTGGTTGGTTTTAATGCTATTACTATCGTCCGCTTTTCAAGCTCCGGAGATTATTGAATTTATTAGCAGATATATTAATTTTATATGGTTTTATACATATTTTTTAAAGTCAATTCCAATATTATTGTTATGGTTTTTATATCTAGATAACTATAAAGTTATCATTCAAGAAAAATTTATTTGGCCTTTTATATTTGCTTTTTTGTACAGTCTTTTTGAGTTTAATGGAATCCATGACCTCAATAAATTACTTGCATCAGCGCCATCTTTTTTTTCAATATTCGCTTTAATTTTCCTGACCTATTATTTTGGAACAAAAAATAATATTCAATTTTGCTTTATCTGGATTGCTAGAGTAATTCTTTTATATATTGGTTTTTTAGTGCTTGCTATAAATATTTTAGATGGAAAATTTAGTCTTAATTTTTATTTATATCTGGGTTTATTAATTTCAATACCGGCCTCATTTTTTTTAAATTTTGTCTTCTTTTTGACCTCGTTTTTTTGGTCAATTTATTCGGAAAATAGAACGTTAGCTGCAATAGCGCTATTCAATTTATTAATTTACATACTTAATGGAAAAATTTTAAGGAATGGAAAATTATTATTATTATTTATTTTTTTATTAATAATAATTTCGAGTATTTTTATCATAACGGAGGGGAATAAATGGTTCACTGACTCTATTTTATCGGGGAGGGCTGGAATTTGGAGTTATTGGCTTGATATTTTGAATCATAATATTGGATACTCTTTGTTGGGGGTTGGGCTAAGGTCTGAAGACTATACCTTTTTTACTAGTATTGGAAATTCCATCAATAGTATTAATTACTTTGGCCAATTTCATTCTGGATTTATTGCGACACTTGTACGCGGAGGTTGGTTATTAGTTTTTATAAATTTGTTATATATTAATTATTTGCTAAAAAAATCAAAATTTGATATTTATAGTATATATATAACCTATTCAATAATAATTTTTGTGACTTTTAATATGTCTTTTGATTACTTATACCCAAATATATTTGGCCTGATGCTCGTATTTTTTATGATTAGGGATCAGCATAAGAAGGAACTGTTTCTAAGTTGAAAATTTTATATGTTGTAACAGAGGACTGGTATTTCCTTTCCCATCGATTACCTTTGGCCTTGAGGGCTATTGAGGATGGGTATGAGGTTGTTATTGCTACTAGAATCTCAAAATATAGAGATTTTTTTGAGCAAAAAGGGATGCGGGTAGTTAATTTGCGTTGTATGAGGCGCTCTAGCCTGAACCCACTTCTAGAGTTGGTAGCATTATTTGAGTTATGTTGGATTTTCTTAAGGGAGCGTCCAGAGTTGGTGCATCTGGTTGCCCTAAAGCCTGTAATTTATGGATCCTTAGCCTCGAGAATTGTCGGTGTGCGCTGTAAAGTCTATGCCCTCGGTGGTTTGGGCTTTATTTTTTCTTCAAAAAATAGAATAGCCAAAATCTTGAGACCAGTTTTGGTTTGGTTATTTGGGTTTATCTTCAATGAAAAGGGTAGCATCCTGATCTTGCAAAATCTAGATGATTATTCTTTAATGGAGGGTTTGGCGAGAGTCAAGTCACGCAATCTTCGATTAATTCCTAGTGCTGGAGTTGATATGGATCAGTATCTCCCGTCTGAAATTCCCGAGGGGGCGCCAATTGTCATGCTTGCATCTCGTTTGTTATGGGACAAGGGGGTTGGTGAGTTTGTGAGTGCAGCCAAGATATTGCATGAGCAGGGCGTGTCCTGTAGATTTGTTTTGGTGGGAGCTCCTGATCCTGAAAATCCACATTCCGTTCCTATCGAGCAAATCGAGGAATGGAAAAAATCTGGAGTCATCGAATGGTGGGGGCGTTGCGATGATATGTCAGCAGTTCTTAGTCTAGCCAGCGTGGTTTGTCTTCCTTCTTACTATGGCGAGGGTATTCCAAAAGTTCTGGTTGAGGCAATGGCATGCGCTCGACCAATTATCACTACAAAGATGCCCGGATGTAGGGAATTAGTGCGCTCAGATAAAAATGGTTTTTTAGTGAACCCAAGAGATCCCGCTGCACTTGCTAATGCCTTAGCCCTAATTTTGTCCAATAAATCTTTATGCCAAAAAATGGGTTGGGAGGGAAGAAAGATTGCTGTATCTGAGTATTCACTGCTACAAGTTGTAGGCGATACCTTTAGGTTATATGAATATTTATTGGGTAAATAGGGTTTTTGTGGATCAAACCTTAGATTTTGCTCGGTATCATTTGCCTCTGCAAAATGACTATGAATTGAATGAGTACCCTGTTATCTCTATTTGTGTAGAGTAAACTTCCTCAGAGGTATGCCCTAGGATTTTTCTGGAAGTTGAGAGGCTAGGCATTTTATGGTTCTCTTTAGCATTAAAGTTTTTAGTGGTATTCGCATTGCATTTAAGTGGAGGTGGCGGATTGATACTTTTGACAGGGGGATCTGGTTTTCTTGGGCGGGCCATACTTAAGTCTTTGTCTGGGCTGCGGCCTATTCGAGCCGCTATAAGACGGCCAAATTTGTCAATAAGCTTTCCTTGTGGCGTTGAAATTATTGATGCTACCTTATCGCCAGAACAAGATTGGTTAAATGCTCTTTCTGGGGTCTCAATAGTTATTCACTGCGCTGCCCGGGTGCATATTATGAAGGAGTCTTCTTTAGATCCTCTGGCAGAGTTTCGTCAGGTAAATGTCGCTGGAACGCTTAATTTAGCCCTTCAGGCATCCAGATCTGGCGTACGCCGCTTTATTTTTATAAGCTCAATCAAGGTTAATGGAGAGTATACGGATTTAGGTCGCCCATTTAGTTCGGTCGAGACTAACTTCCCAGTTGATCCCTATGCGGTTTCAAAGTATGAGGCAGAAATGGGATTGAGAGCGATATCCAAAGAAACCGATATGGAAGTGGTTATTATTCGTGCGCCATTAATCTATGGCCCAAGAGTTCAAGCAAATTTTAGGTCGATGATGAATTGGTTACAGAGCGGCATCCCGCTCCCCTTTGGCGGTATTACTAAAAATCGACGCAGCTATATATTTATAGATAACTTGGTTGATTTCATTGTTACCTGCATCAACCATCCTGCTGCAGCTAACCAGACATTTTTGGTTTCAGATGGTGAGGATCTTTCCACAACAGAATTATTGCGACGTATGTATTTAGCCTTAGGATTGCCAGCAAGATTATTCTCGGTGCCACCAGCATATATAACCCTAGGTGCTATGCTAATCGGTAGGGGCGATATCTCATCACGATTATGCTGCTCCCTCCAAATTGACATGAAAAAAACTATGAATTTGCTCGGATGGTTTCCGCCATTTAGTGTGGATGAGGGGTTGCGTCAGACTGCGGCACACTTTTTGAGAGTGCGATCTTAAATTACTTTTACTATGAAGCGAATACTTGATTTTTTATTAGCTCTCTTGGTTGCCATCATATTGGCGCTTCCAATTTTAGTTGTAGTCATTGCAGTTCGATTAACCTCATTTGGGCCTGCGTTATATTGGTCTGACAGAGTGGGTAAGGACGGCATACTTTTTGGGATGCCTAAATTTCGAACCATGAAAGTAGGCGCTCCAGTCCTAGCAACGCATCTACTTTGTAATTCCGATCAATACTTAACCCCGGTAGGTTCATTTTTACGAGAATCAAGCCTTGATGAATTGCCGCAACTTTGGAGCATTTTGGTTGGTGATATGAGTTTTGTTGGGCCTCGTCCAGCGCTTTTTAATCAGGATGACTTAATTGCTTTGCGAATCAAATATGGTGTGGATAAGTTAGTTCCAGGATTAACTGGCTGGGCGCAAGTAAATGGTCGTGATGAATTATCTATCCCCGATAAAGTGCAGTATGAAGTAGAGTATCTCCAAAGGCAGTCTTTCTGGTTTGATATGAAGATATTGGGCTTAACCTTTTTAAAGGTGGTTCGGCGGTCTGGGGTCTCTCATTGATTTGAGAGAGAGCATCTTCCCCAACTTTTTATTTCCTGCGCCATTCGCTTTGATTCGACAGTTTTAATTAATAAAATTGGTTACTTTCAGTAGGTTTTTAGATGGGAATAGTTTCTATGTGCCATTAACGCCCATATCACTTCTTATTTTGATATGTAATTTATAATTAATCCGTGCCCATTAATACAACTAAACAGTCACTATTAAATCTTCCTCGCTCAGTTAAGAGGTGTGTAATGATGTACTGTGATGTCATTATTTGCGCATTCAGTGTTTGGCTGGCTTTTGGGCTTCGCTTAGATCAGTGGGGCCATTTTCAAGGCCAGCAGTGGATAGTTCTCATTGCCGCCATTGGATTTTCATTTCCCCTCTTTATTTCTTTTGGCTTATACCGAGCTATTTTTAGATATGTTGGCTCGGCTGCACTCGCTTCAATGGCGCGCGTTTTCATCATTTACACGGGCTTATTCTTCTGCACATTTACACTCTTTGGAGTGGACGACGTGCCTCGGTCAATTGGAGTCATTCAGCCAATCTTATTGTTTATCGGAATTGGTACCGGTCGATACTTTGTGCGCTATTGGTTGGGCAGCATTAATAATGTTCAAAAGTCTTTTCATCGAGCTCAGACTGTTGCGCTCATTTATGGCGCCGGCTCAGCAGGTCGTCAATTGGCATTGGGCATATCCAGCAATAAAGAAATGTTGGTCAAAGGCTTTATTGACGATGATCCTCATTTGCAGGGAAGTACGATTAATGGAATTTCTGTATACCCCAAAACTGATATGCAAGATCTGATCCAGCGACTAGACATTACGGATGTGCTGCTGGCGATTCCCTCTGCTAACCAAGATCGCAGAAGCGAAATTATTGCTTCATTAAACGGATGTGGCGTACGTGTTCGCACCTTGCCAGGACTCATTGATTTGGCCTCTGGTCGGGTGAGGATTTCAGACTTACATGATCTGGATATGAATGACTTGCTCGGCAGAGCAGTAGTTCCGCCTGAAGTAGGGTTATTAGAAAAAAATATTCGTGATCAAGTTGTGTTGGTAACCGGGGCAGGTGGTTCGATTGGTAGTGAGTTATGCCGTCAAATTATTAAGTTTTCTCCTAAATCATTAATTCTGCTCGACAGTAGTGAATACTCCCTCTATCTAATCTATGAGGAACTAAAGAAGAATGTTGCTGGGCTTCAGCGGAATCATTTGGCGGGTGGCGGTGATTATCAGGCTTCCCCGTCTCATCCAGTTTTGCCAATCAAGTTGGTGGCTTGCTTAGCTTCAGTTCGAGATAGTGATTTATTGCGAAAGATCTTTAGAGCTCATCAGCCAGCTACGGTCTTTCATGCGGCTGCATATAAACATGTTCCATTGGTGGAGAAAAATCCTGCTGAAGGCATTCGAAATAATGTTTTTGGAACATTCACCTGCGCCCAGGCGAGTTTAGAGTGCGATGTAAGCAATTTTATTTTCGTGAGCACCGATAAGGCTGTCAGACCAACGAATATCATGGGTGCCAGCAAGCGCGTTGCTGAACTGGTTTTGCAAGCAATGGCAGATATTAAAGACGATCATTCAACCAATTTTTCGATGGTGCGATTTGGTAATGTGCTGGGCTCATCAGGGTCTGTGGCGCCTCTATTTAGCGCTCAGATTGCAGCTGGTGGTCCGATTACCCTGACGCATTCCGAAGTGACGCGTTATTTCATGACCATTCCTGAGGCGGCGCAATTAGTGATTCAAGCGAGTGCTATGGCTGTTGGGGGTGATGTCTTTGTGTTGGATATGGGTGAGCCCGTGCGTATTCATGATTTGGCAGTCAAGATGGTGTATTTATCTGGCCTATTGGTCAAGGATGAGGCTCACCCTCATGGCGATATAGAGATTGAAGTCACTGGTTTGCGTCCAGGCGAAAAGCTTTATGAAGAACTCCTGATTGGTGATAACCCACAGCCAACAGCTCACCCCAAAATCATGAAGGCTTATGAAGAATTTTTATCTTGGGGTGATTTACAACAAGAGCTCGAAAATCTAAATTTAGCCTTGGACTCATGTGATACCCAGTTGATTAGAGGTATTCTCAAAAAGTTAGTCCCTGGCTATTATCCTAATGGTGATTCAGTAGATTGGAATGGGGAGGGGGATTCCTAAACCATGAGCGCCCCATTTAAGCTTGATGTTTGGGCCATGATCTTGATGTATTTTTAAAACAGTGTTGGATTACGTCAGTTAATACATTTCTCTCTGATCTTAAGCGGTTTTATAGATTCATTTACAAGCCCCGTATATCAAGATGGGGTCTTGTATTTCATCATTGAAGAGCTGCCCCAATCCAAAAGATTCTGGGGTTTATGGTACCAAACTCAAAAACAAGAACTCAAAGAAGATAATTAAGTGCACCACCCCTTGTAGGAGGGTAGTTCTGCCAATTGCTAGGGTGAGTGCCCCAATAAAGAAGGATAGGTACATCAGGGTCATATTTAATGAGCTAATACCTAGACTTAATGGCAAGTTAAAGAAGATCGCAAATGCTGCTACCGTTGGGATGGTTAAGCCAATGCTTGCCAATGCAGAACCAAGTGCTAGGTTTAGACTACTTTGAAGGCGGTTGGCTCTAGCAGCCATTACGGCGGCATAGCCTTCTGGCAAGAGCACTAGCATCGCAATGGCGATACCCACAACGGTTTTAGGTGCGCCCGCTGCTTTTACTCCAGCTTCAATAGCTGGGTTAAGCGCTTCGGCTAAGCCAACTACCACTGCAAGCGAGATCAATAATAAAAGAAGGCTGGTGATAGTTTTGAGATTGCTGGGTTTATCGGCATGCGCATCGCTATCCACTTTTTTATCTTCAGCTTTGGGTAGGTAGTAATCACGATGACTCACGGTCTGGAAGAAAATAAATGCGCCATACAGGGCGAAAGAGGCAATACCCGCAAATGCTAGCTGACCCTTGGTGAAATCAGGCCCCGGTGTACTGGTAGTGACCATTGGCATGACTAGAATGAAGGTGGCTAAAGCAGTGAGTACTGCTAACGCAGAATTGGTACCTTCGTTGCGGAATGTCATTTCATGATGTTTGAAGCCACCCATGAAGATGCAAAGCCCAATGACGCCATTGATAACAATCATCACAGTAGCAAAGACTGCATCACGTGCAATAAATTCAGCACCTTCATGACCTGCAATCATCATGGCAATGATCAGGGATACTTCGATAATCGTGACACTAATCGCAAGCACTAGAGTGCCGTAAGGTTCTCCAGTCTTGTGTGCAATGACCTCCGCGTGGTGTACTGCGGAAAGAACTGCGCCAATGAGGGTGGTGCCCATTAAGACGATGAACCAGGTTTGATTAAGAAGATCTGTCATATTGCTTAATAGGCTTAGGTTGTATGTAGGTAAAGTGCTGAGATTCAGGGTAAGCTTGGGTAATTAATGGTCTTAGTTTAAAAGGTTTGCATGAATAAGAATACGAAGGCAGTTGTCTTATTTGGTCATGGTGCCCGTGATGTGCGTTGGCGTGAGCCATTTGATCGTCTAGCCTCACTCTGGAAGGCGCGCTATCCCAATACTCCAGTGGAGTTAGCCTTTTTGGAGCTCATGCAACCCAGCCTTGAGGACGCAATTGCTTCTTTAGTTGGTGCTGGCGCTACTGAGGTAGTAGTGGTGCCAGTCTTCTTTGGTCAAGGCGGTCATTTACGCAATGATTTCCCAGTATTACTTACAGCTTGTCAGGAAAAATTTCCCGAAGTGACTCTAAGCACTACGCCTGCTGTCGGCGAAGATGATGCTGTCTTGCAGGCCATTATTGATTTCAGCGCTAGAGCTCTTTAAGTTCTCGACTTGATGGATGTTATTGCGTGCTTGCTGTTTTTCCCTCAAAGCTTCGCCAACCATAATGAGGGCAGGTGAGGCACTGTCAAACCAGTCATTTGCTTTACCATTCGCTAGCTCGCCAAGAGTGCTTGACCAGTGGCGCTCATTCTTAGTGCTCACAGCCTCTAGGATATGAACTGGTGTATCTCTGGTGTGTTGAGAGTCGCCATCGATTAATTGCTTGGCAATGTTGCTAGCATCTTTGCGCCCCATGTAATAGACCAAAGTATCGGCATTTGGATGCTGCAAAGGCTGATTCTGATTTTCTGGTTTTTCTTCCGCTCCACTTGATGAGTTTTCTGCAGCTTCATTGGCTTGCGCCAGAGTCACAAAAGCAACACTTCTACTAATGCCACGTAAGGTAAGTGATTGCTGGATAGCTGCTGCCCCAGCTAGAGCGGCAGTAATACCTGGAACTACTTCTACTTCAATACCAGCTTGCTTGAGCACTTGGATTTCTTCATCGGCACGGCCAAACATCATGGGGTCACCCCCTTTTAGTCTGACAATGACTTGATGCTTTTCTGCTGCGTCTACTAAGCGCTTATTAATAAAGTGCTGTGCAGAAGAAAGCTTGCCACAACGCTTTCCTACTGGGACCTTAATCGCTTTTGGGCAAAGCTCTAACATTGCTGGATCTACTAAAGCATCATGAAAAACAATATCTGCCTTCTCTAAGAGTTTTGCGCCACGCACGGTAATAAGGTCAGCTGCGCCAGGGCCTGCGCCGACTAAATATACTTTGCCGAGGGTGGGGGATGTCATGATTTTTATCTATCTACTAATTAGGCGGTAGTTGTAGCGCGCTGATCACGCCAGCTGTTTTGTGTCACCACTGAGAAGACATCAAATTGCTTGAGGGCAACATCGAGGTTTTGATCAGGACGAAGTTCAAAGGCGTCAAAGCCTACGCGTGCGCCTTGTAGCAATTGATCAATTAAGACATCGCCAATTGCACGAACTTCACCTTGCCATTCAAAGCGGTCTCTTAAAAGGGCTGCAGTGCTAAAGCTCCTACCATCTCTAAAAATAGGGAAATGCGCCCCAACCACTGGCCATAGGGATTTGCCAGCTTCAATAAGCTCAGCATGCTTGAGGATGTCATCATCGGCAGCGAACCAAACGCCAATTTCACCTTTATTGGCACGTTCAATGACATCGGCATTCTTATGATGCGTAATCCACCAATGAAAAGGCACTAAGACTTGTTGCATCCCATGTTCTAGATCGGGAATGCCGCCCTCATCGCGCTCACCATCCCATACCTGCCACTCATTAGCGATGAGGGCTGGTTTGCCATCTTTTGGAAAAGAAATAATCTGTTTGTTCATAGCTTGTAATTTATTTCCCTATTTTTTGATCACTAGGCTGCTGGTTCTTTATGTTTTTCTTTGCTTTGAGCGTTCTTATACGCAGCCTCTTTAAAGGGGCTTACGCCAAGTCTGCGGTAGGTCTCAATGAACGGCTCATCCGCAGTCCTCTGCTCAACATAGGTATTAATAAGACTGGTCATGACATCAGGAATCTCATTGGCATAGAAAGAAGGTCCAATGACTTTGCCAATAGAAGCATCATTACCTTGCTCTCCGCCTAAGGTGATTTGGTACCACTCTTCACCATCTTTATCGACACCAAGAACGCCAATATTGCCAACGTGATGGTGGCCGCAGGAGTTGATACAACCAGAGATGTTTAAGGTGATATCACCTAAGTCGTGTAGGTAATCCAAATCATCAAAACGTTCTTGAATGGCTTTAGCAATCGGGAGTGATTTAGCGTTAGCGAGTGAGCAGAAGTCGCCACCAGGACAGGCAATGATGTCTGTGAGCAAGCCAATATTAGGCAGCACTAAATTGTAGTTTTTAGCTGCGCGCCATAGATTTAATAACTCTGCTTGTTCAACATCAGCTAAGACCAAGTTTTGTTCATGGGTGACACGCAACTCACCAAAGCTATAGTGATCTGCTAAATCCGCAATGGCGTTCATCTGCGCGCTAGTAGCATCGCCAGGAGCAGCGGTTCCATGAGGTTTGAGTGACAGAATGACTGAGGCATAGCCGGGAACTTGATGTGGCTTGACGTTGCGCTCTAGCCAGCGAGTAAATGCAATTTTCTCATTGGCATCTAGTTTAGATTCGGCATGAGACTGTAATTGCGCATTGCTGAATGCTGGCAAGGTTTTATAACTTGGCTTGGTAAAGTGCTTAGCGACACGCTCCCACTCAGCTTGCGTAAAGTTGTCTTTACTCTGCTTAGTATCGTTATGCAGTTGCGCCCATTCACCCTCTACTTGCCGTGCGAATTCTTCTGGGCCTAAGGCTTTCACCAAAATCTTAATGCGTGCTTTATATAAGTTATCTCTTCTACCAAAGCGGTTGTACACACGCAGGAGTGCAGTTAAGTAGCTTGGTAGAACTTGCCAAGGCAAGCCTTGCTTAATTAATGATCCCAGTATCGGTGTGCGACCCATGCCACCACCCGCATAGATGTCTGCAGTCAATTCTCCATTATTGATCTCTGGGTTTTTCTTTAGCTCAATACCGACGTCATGACAAAGCAAAACTGTGCGATCTTCTTTTGCAC
>JACCDY011156009.1_pt1 | contig 20193 bp, 16 predicted proteins | sample 7446391 | NCBI WGS metagenome assembly JACCDY01 (sample SAMN15323451, study PRJNA562643) | freshwater metagenome | isolation source: river surface water | place: USA:Blue River Watershed | collected 2017-08-18
ATGCGTCATGGCGGGGCTCCACGGGAAGGACGGGCGGACTACCTAGAGAGTCACCACCGCAAACCCCGAGTCCCCTTTGCACACGGGATTAGTGCATCGCTGACGCAAATGAAAAACGGCCCGCACAAGCGGGCCGTTTTCGTTGCCGGAATCGCTTGCGTTCGGCGCTTACTTCTTCGGCGGGATATACAGGTCAGTGATGCTGCCCAGCCCCATTTCGGCCGCGAACATCGGCGTCTCCGACAGCGTCGGGTGCGCATGCACGGTCAGCGCGAGATCCTCTAGGTCGGCGCCCATTTCCATCGCCAGCACGGTCTCGGCCAACAGCTCGCCGGCGTTCACGCCGACAATGCCGGCGCCGATGATGCGCTTGGTGGTCGGGTCCCACAGCAGCTTGGTGACGCCGTCGTCGCGGCCCATCGCCAGCGCGCGGCCGCTCGCCGCCCACGGGAAGCTCGCCTTCTCGAACGGAATGCCCTTGGCCTTCGCCTCAGCCTCGGTCACGCCCATCCATGCGATTTCCGGGTCGGTGTAGGCGACCGACGGAATGGTCATCGCATCGAACTCGACCTTGTGGCCGGCGATCACTTCCGCGGCAACCTTCGCCTCGTTGGTGGCCTTGTGCGCGAGCATCGGGTCGCCGCAGATGTCGCCGATCGCGTAGATGTGCGGCACGTTCGTGCGCTGCTGGCGATCGACCGGGATGAAGCCGCGCTCGTTGACGATCACACCGGCCTTGTCGGCAGAAACTTCCTTGCCGTTCGGGCGGCGGCCGACGGCCAGCAGCACCATGTCGTACTTCTGCGGCTCGGCCGGCGCGTTGTCGCCCTCGAAGGTCGCAACCAGGCCGTCGGCCTGCGCTTCCAGTTTCGTGACCTTGGTCTTCAGCATGATTGCTTCGTAGCGCTTCTCGATGCGCTTCTGCAGCGGCTTGACGATGTCGCGGTCGGCGGCCGGGATCAGGCCGTCGGCGAATTCGACCACCGACACCTTCGCGCCCAACGCGTCATACACGCAGGCCATTTCCAGGCCGATGATGCCGCCGCCGATGACCAGCATGCGCTTCGGGATCTGGCGCAGTTCAAGCGCGCCGGTCGAATCGACCAGACGCGGATCGTCATACGGGAAGCCCGGGATCTTCGCGACCGCCGAACCGGCGGCGATGATCGCATTGCGGAACGCGATCGTCTTCACGCCGTCGGCCGTCTCGACCGCCAGCGTGTTCGGCGACGAGAATGCGCCCTTGCCCTGCACGACCTGCACCTTGCGCGCCTTCGCCAGGCCGGAAAGACCGCCGGTCAGCTTCTTGATCACGCTTTCCTTCCAGCCGCGCAGCGCGTCGATGTCGATCTGCGGCGCGCCGAAGCTCACGCCGCTGTGCGACATCTCTTCGGCTTCGGTGATCACCTTGGCCGCATGCAGCAGCGCCTTGGACGGAATGCAGCCGACGTTCAGGCAAACGCCGCCGAGCGCCGCATAGCGCTCGACCAGCACGACCTTCTGGCCGAGGTCGGCTGCGCGGAACGCGGCGGTGTAGCCGCCGGGACCGGCGCCGAGCACCAGCGTGTCGCATTCGATGTCGGCGCTGCCGGCGAAGCTGGCTGCCGCGGGCGCAACGGCCGGCGCGGCCGGTGCTGCCGGGGCTGCCGCAGGCGCGGCGGCCGGTGCAGCCGCTGCCGGCGCTTCTGCGGCGCCGGCCGTTTCGAGCATCAGCACCACGCTGCCTTCGGCGACCTTGTCCCCGAGCTTGACCTTCAGTTCCTTGACGATGCCGGCGGCCGACGACGGGATCTCCATGCTGGCCTTGTCGGACTCGACCGTGATCAGCGACTGCTCGGGCTTGATCGTGTCGCCCGGCTTGACCAGCAGCTCGATGACTTCCACTTCCTTGAAGTCGCCGATATCGGGGACTTTGATTTCGATGATGCTCATTGTTTGGCTCCGTTATCTTTGCATCGGAAAACTGATCACGCGGCACGGCAGCGCCGAACTCTTGTCGAACTCCGCGCCGGCCTGCACGCCCAGCTCGGCGATCTCGCGCGCGCTGCCGGGGCGCTCGTACGCCGCGTACATGGCGCCCAGCGCGAAGCACTTGCCGCTGCCGATCGCCCAGAAGCGGTCGAAGCTGAACACCTCGCGGTACGAATACACGCCGAAGATGCCGTGCGGGTTCGCAATCAGCGTGGTGATCTGCGACGACTCATAGGGGTCGTCTTCCTCTTCCTTCACGTTCAGGAAGTACTTGTCCTTCAGGACCTGGTGCACGCGCGTGAAGGTGTCGAACACTTCGTCGCGCGAGCCCAGCCTGCAGTCCTCGCCCATCTCGGTCAGCAGCTTCTTCATCACCGGGAAATGCGCGGTGGTGCCGGACAGCGACACATACGAGCCGTTGACCTCGATGATCTTCTCGTTCGCCTCGTACGCCTGCGACAGCCGGGTGTCCCCGAACGTCACCAGCGAGTCGGCGGCGATGGCGATCTGGTCATCCTTGCGGACGACGACGCAGGTGGTCATCGCGCTGCGTTTACAGCAGGGAGCGGCGCATGTCCGCGAGCACTTCGCCCAGATAGACGATGAAGCGCGCGCCGAGTGCACCGTCAATTACGCGGTGATCGTAGGACAGCGACATCGGCAGCATCAGGCGCGGCGCGAAGGCCTTGCCGTCCCAGACCGGCTTGATCTCCGACTTCGACAGCCCGAGAATCGCGACTTCCGGCGCATTGATGATCGGCGTGAACTGCGTGCCGCCGATGCCGCCGAGCGACGAGATCGTGAAGGTTGCGCCCTGCATGTCGGCCGGCTTGAGCTTGCCTTCGCGCGCCTGCGCGGACAGTTCGCCCATCTCCTTCGCGATCTGCGCGAGGCCCTTCTGGTCGGCGTTCTTCACCACCGGCACCACCAGCCCGTTCGGCGTATCGGCCGCAAAACCGATGTTGTAGAAGTGCTTGAGGATCAGGTTCTCGCCGGCTGCGTCGAGCGACGAGTTAAAGGCCGGGAATTTCTTCAGCGCCGACACGCTGGCCTTGATCACGAACGCGAGCATGGTCAGCTTCACGCCGGACTTCGCCAGCGACTCGTTGGCGCTCTTGCGGAATTCTTCGAGGTCGGTGATGTCGGCCTGGTCCCATTGCGTGACGTGCGGGATCATCACCCAGTTGCGGTGCAGGTTCGGGCCGCTGATCTTCTTGATGCGCGACAGCGGCTCGAGCGAGGTCTCGCCGAACTTCGAGAAATCCAGCGACGGCCACGGCAGCAGGCCGAGCGCGGCGCCGCCACCGCCGGCAGCGGCCGGCGCAGCGCTGGCGCCGGACATCACGCCCTTCACGAAGCCCTGCACGTCTTCCAGCAGGATGCGGCCCTTCGGACCGGTGCCGGTCACGCGGGTCAGGTCGACGCCGAGCTCGCGCGCGAACTTGCGCACCGACGGCGATGCATGCGACTTCGCGCCGTTGGCGGCGGCCGGTGCGGCGGCAGGTGCCGGCGCAGGGGCAGCGGCGACCGGCGCGGCCACGGGGGCGGGAGCTGCCGGCGCAGGCGCGGCCACCGCGGCAGGCGCAGGCGCTGCGGCAGGTGCCGGGGCCGGTGCAGCGGCGGCGCCGTCAGCCGGCTCCAGCATCAGCACCACGCTGCCCTCGGCGACCTTGTCGCCGAGCTTGACCTTCAATTCCTTCACGACGCCCGCATGGCTGCTCGGGATCTCCATGCTGGCCTTGTCGGACTCGACCGTGATCAGCGACTGCTCGGCCTTCACCACATCGCCCGGCTTGACCAGCAGCTCGATGACTTCCACCTCCTTGAAGTCGCCGATGTCGGGCACCTTGATTTCTACTTGGCTCATTGTTTTTGCTCCGTTGGTTCCCGCCTGTGCGGGACGATCTCGCCCGAATTATGGACGAGCTGTGCAGCTGCGGGTTTCTGTCGCGTTAAGACAGGATTAAAATCGCCATCGTTTTTTGCTTCTCCCATCAAAACCGGCAGCATTTAATGCTGCCGGTTGATTTTTAAGAAGCACAACCTGCCAATGGGCTAATTCAGACGTTGACCGGGTTCGGCTTGTTCGGATCGAGGCCGTACTTCGTGATCGCCTGCGCCACCACGGACGCATCAATCTTGCCGTCGTCAGCCAGCTGCTTCAGTGCCGCAACCGTGACGAAGTGGCGGTTCACCTCGAAGAACTCGCGCAGTTTCGCGCGGGTGTCGGAGCGACCAAAACCATCGGTGCCCAGCACCTTGTACGAACGGCCTTTCGGGATGAACGGGCGAACCTGTTCTGCATAGCTGCGCATGTAATCGGTGGCGGCGATCACCGGGCCTTCCGACGCCTGCAGCTGCGCGGTCACATAGGGCACGCGCGGCGTTGCGGTCGGGTTCAGCATGTTCCAGCGGTCGGCATCCTGACCTTCGCGCGCGGCCAGCGTGAACGACGGCGCGGACCAGACGTCGGCGGCGATGCCCCAGTCCTGCTCGAGCAGCGCGGCTGCTTCGATCACTTCGCGCAGGATGGTGCCCGAACCCATCAGCTGCACGCGCTGCCTGGTCTTGGCCTGCGACGACTGCAGCAGGTACAGGCCCTTCAGGATGCCCTCTTCCTGCCCCGGCTTCATGCCCGGATGCGCGTAGTTCTCGTTCATCAGCGTGATGTAATAGAACACGTCTTCCTGCTTCTCGACCATGCGCTTCAGGCCGTCCTGCAGGATCACCGCGACTTCATGCGCGAAGGTCGGGTCGTACGGCATGCAGTTCGGGATGGTCGACGCCAGCACGTGGCTGTGACCGTCTTCGTGCTGCAGGCCTTCGCCGTTCAGCGTGGTGCGGCCCGCAGTGCCGCCAAGCAGGAAGCCGCGTGCGCGCATGTCGCCGGCAGCCCACGCGAGGTCGCCGATACGCTGCAGCCCGAACATCGAGTAGAAGATGTAGAACGGGATCATCACGCGGTTGTTCGTCGAGTATGACGTCGCCGCAGCGATCCACGAGCTCATCGCGCCTGCTTCGTTGATGCCTTCCTGCAAAATCTGGCCGGCCTTGTCCTCGCGGTAGTAGCTGACCTGGTCCTTGTCGACCGGCTCGTACAGCTGGCCCTGCTGGTTGAAGATGCCGATCTGGCGGAAGAAGCCTTCCATGCCGAAGGTACGGGCTTCGTCAACGAGGATGGGCACGACGCGCGGAGCGAGCTCCTTGTCGCGCAGCAGCACGGTCAGTGCGCGCACATAGGCTTGCGTGGTCGAGATCTCGCGGCCTTCGGCGGTCGGATCGAGGATCGCCTGGAAGGCAGCCAGGTCCGGCACCGACAGTTTCTCTTCGGCCTGGCGGCGGCGCTGCGGCAGGTAGCCGCCGAGCTGCTTGCGGCGCTCGTGCAGGTATTTCATTTCCGGCGCGTCATCGGCCGGCTTGTAGAACGGCACCTCGTGCAGCTTGTCGTCCGGGATCGGGATGCCGAAGCGGTCGCGCATCTCGCGGATCGCCTGGTCGTCGAGCTTCTTGGTCTGGTGCGCGGTATTGCGTGCCTCGCCGGACTTGCCCATGCCGTAGCCCTTGACGGTCTTCGCCAGGATCACGGTCGGCTGACCCTTCTTCTCCTGCGCCGCCTTGTACGCTGCGTAAATCTTGTGCGGGTCGTGGCCGCCGCGGGTCAGGCGCCAGATGTCGTCGTCCGACATGTTGGCCACCAGCTCGAGCGCGCGCGGATCCTTGCCGAAGAAATGCTTGCGCACGTACGCGCCGTCCTTCGCCTTGTAGTTCTGGTACTCGCCGTCGACGGTTTCCATCATGATCCGCTGCAGCACGCCGTCCTTGTCGCGCGCCAGCAGGTCATCCCAGTTCGAGCCCCAGATCACCTTGATCACGTTCCAGCCCGCGCCGCGGAAGTCGGCCTCGAGCTCCTGCATGATCTTGCCGTTGCCGCGCACCGGGCCGTCAAGACGCTGCAGGTTGCAGTTGATGACGAACACGAGGTTGTCGAGCATCTCGCGGCCGGCCATGCCGATCGCGCCCATCGATTCCGGCTCGTCCATCTCGCCGTCGCCGCAGAATGCCCACACCTTGCGGTTCGCGGTGTCGGCGATCTGGCGTGCATGCAGGTACTTCAGGAAGCGTGCCTGGTAAATCGCCATCAGCGGGCCGAGGCCCATCGACACGGTCGGGAACTGCCAGAAGTCCGGCATCAGCTTCGGGTGCGGGTACGACGACAGGCCCTTGCCGTCAACTTCGCGGCGGAAGTTCAGCATCTGGTCGTCGGTGATGCGGCCTTCGAGATAGGCGCGCGCATAGATGCCGGGCGACGAATGGCCCTGGATGTACAGCAGGTCGCCGCCGTGGTTCTCGTCCGGTGCATGCCAGAAGTGGTTGAAGCCGATGCCGAGCATGTTGGCCAGCGACGCAAAGCTGGAGATGTGGCCGCCGAGATCGCCGTCGGCGCGGTTCGCACGGACCACCATCGCCATTGCGTTCCAGCGCATGTACGAGCGCAGCCGCTCTTCGTATTCCAGGTTGCCCGGGCAGTGCTCGCCAAGGTGCGCCGGAATCGTGTTCACGTACGCAGTGTTGCTGGAGAACGGGATGTGCGCGCCGCGACGGCGCGCGAGGTCCACCATGCGCTCAAGCAGGTAGTGTGCGCGCTCCGCGCCTTCGTGCTCGATGACGGACTCGAGGGCGTCGAGCCACTCACGGGTTTCCATTACATCGGGATCGTTGGCGGCTTGCGCCAGGATGGTGTCGATTTGCGCTGCCATGAGAGTCTCCTGGGTTCTTGTCGAGGCCGGTTTCAGGGAGTGCCGGCAGATTCACCTTACAGCGAAATCTGGCGGAATTTCAATGGCGCGGAGTGTAGCAGGACTTGCAGGGTTTTTCAAAATACGGTAAATGATTTCATTATGTGGAATACCACTAAGGAAAAGCCGTACAAACAGCCGTACCAACCGACACTCAGCCGGACACTCTATAGTGCGCGCGGATTGCGCCTGATCGGGGAACGACAAGGCTTTGCTGCGCATCAAACAGCGGCCCCGGGGGCGCGCAGGGTTGGCCGCAGCGCGCCTTGACCCGCACCAACGGGGCCCCGCTCTTATAATGGCTGTTTGCTCACACTCACCCACACCGCAAGATCCCATGTCCGCAAAAATCATCGATGGAAACCAGCTGTCGCGCGAGTTGCGCACCGAAGTCGCGCGGCGCGCGGCCGCCCTGACCGCCCGCGGTCATCAGCCCGGCCTCGCCGTGGTGCTGGTCGGCGACAATCCTGCGTCGCAAGTCTATGTGCGCAACAAGGTCAAGGCCTGCGAGGACAACGGCATCCATTCGGTGCTGGAAAAATATGACGCCAGCCTGTCGGAGGCCGAACTGCTGGCGCGGGTCGATGCGCTGAACCGCGACCCGAAGATCAACGGCATCCTGGTGCAGCTGCCGCTGCCCGCGCACATTGATGCGCACAAGGTGATCGAAGCGATCGCGCCGGAAAAGGATGTCGACGGTTTCCATATCAGCAACGCCGGCCTGCTGATGACGGGCCAGCCGCTGTTCCGCCCGTGCACGCCGTACGGCGTGATGAAGATGCTGGAGTCGATCGACTATCCGGTGCGCGGCGCGCATGCGGTGGTGGTCGGCGCATCGAACATCGTCGGCAAGCCGCAGGCGATGATGCTCTTGCAAGCGGGCGCGACCGTCACCATCTGCAATTCGAAGACGCGCGACCTCGGCCACCATACGCGTGACGCCGACATCCTCGTCGTCGCCACCGGCAAGCGGAACATCGTCACGGCCGACATGGTCAAGCCGGGAGCGGTGGTGATCGACGTCGGCATGAACCGCGACGACGCCGGCAAGCTGTGTGGCGACGTCGACTTCGCGCCGACCGCCGAAGTGGCCGGCTGGATCACGCCGGTGCCCGGCGGCGTCGGCCCGATGACGATCACCATGCTGCTCGTGAACACGATCGAGGCTGCCGAGCGCGTCGCTGCAGCAAGCTGAATCACACCGGATACTGAACATACTGAACCCATGACGACCAACGCCCTGCTCGACTTTACCGACCTGCCCCGTTTCGACCTGTTCCAGCCGGACCAGGTAACGCCGGCGATTGCGCAACTGCTGGACGACGCGCGCCGCGTCGTCAGCCAGCTGGAAGCGGCCGATGCGCCGGCCGGCTGGGACCAGTTCGTCGTGCCGCTGGAAGCCGTCACCGAAAAGCTCGGCCGCGCGTGGGGCGTGGTCGGCCACCTGAACGCGGTGGTCGATACGCCCGAGCTGCGCGCCGCGTACAACGAGAACCTGCCGAAGGTCACCGAGTTCTGGACCGAGCTCGGCCAGAACCTGAAGCTGTTTGAAAAATACAAGGCGCTGCAGGCCAGTCCCGAATACGCGACGCTGCCGGCGGCGCGCAAGAAGATCATCGACAACGCAGTGCGCGACTTCCGACTCGGCGGCGCCGAGCTGCCGGACGACAGCAAGGCGCGCTTTGCCGAGATCCAGGAACAGCAGGCGGCGCTGTCGACGCGCTTTTCCGAGAACGTGCTCGACGCGACCAATGCGTACGAACTGATCATTGACGACGAGGCGCGGCTGGCCGGGCTGCCGGACGACGTGAAGCAGGCCGCGCGCGCGTCGGCCGAGCGCGAAGGCAAGGCGGGCTGGCGCTTCACGCTGCACTTCCCTTCTTACTTCCCGATCCTGCAATACGCGGATGACCGCGCGCTGCGCGAGACCATCTACCGCGCGAATGCGACCAAGGCGTCTGAGCTGGGCGCGAACCCGGACTGGGACAACACGCAGAACATCGTCGAGATACTGAAGCTGCGCGACGAAGAAGCGAAGCTGCTCGGCTATGCGAACTTCGCCGAAGTGTCGCTGGTGCCGAAAATGGCGACCGCGCCGCAGCAAGTGATCGGCTTCCTCGACGACCTCGCGCAGCGCGCGCGTCCGTTCGCCGAGAACGATCTGGCCGAACTGCGCGCTTTCGCGAAGGCAGAGCTGGGCCTGGACAAGCTCGAGGCCTGGGACGTCACGTATGCATCGGAAAAGCTGCGCGAACAGCGCTATGCGTTCTCCGAGCAGGAAGTGAAAATGTACTTCCCCGAGCCGAGGGTCGTCGGCGGCCTGTTCCGCCTGATCCAGAACATGTTCGGCGTCGACATCAAGCCCGACAGCAGCCCGGTCTGGCATCCGGACGTGCAGTTCTTCTGCATCAAGAAGCAGGGCCGGGTGATCGGCCAGTTCTACCTCGACCTGTATGCGCGCAGCGGCAAGCGCGGCGGCGCATGGATGGACGATGCGCGCGGCCGCAAGAACCTCGGCGGCGACGTGCAGACGCCGATCGCCTACCTGACCTGCAATTTCACTGAACCGGCCATCGTCAACGGCGTGAAGAAGCCCGCCTACTTCACGCATGACGAAGTGATCACGCTGTTCCACGAATTCGGCCACGGCCTGCATCACATGCTGACTGCCGTCGATGAGCTCGGCGTGTCCGGCATCTCGGGCGTCGAATGGGACGCGGTCGAGCTGCCGTCGCAGTTCATGGAGAACTTCTGCTGGGAATGGGACGTGCTGCAGCACATGACCGCGCATGCCGACACCGGCGCGCCGCTGCCGCGCGCGCTGTACGACAAGATGATCGCCGCAAAGAACTTCCAGTCCGGCCTGCAGATGCTGCGACAGGTCGAGTTCTCGCTGTTCGACATGCACCTGCACTTTGACCATGACCCGAACGGCAGCCAGAGCGTCGCCGACGTGCTGGCCGACGTGCGCCATCGCGTCGCCGTCATCATCCCGCCGGCGTTCAACCGCTTCCAGAATTCGTTCTCGCACATCTTCGCCGGCGGCTATGCGGCCGGCTACTACAGCTACAAGTGGGCCGAGGTGCTGTCGGCCGATGCATACGGCGCATTCGAGGAAGCGCAGGGCGACCCGAACCGCCTGGCCGAGACCGGCATCGCGTTCCACCGCGAGATCCTGTCGGTCGGCGGCTCGCGCAGCGCGCTGGAATCGTTCACCGCGTTCCGCGGACGCGAGCCGAGCATCGATGCGCTGCTGCGCCACAACGGCATGGTGCAGGCCAACGGATGACCCGCGTCGACTTCCACAGCAAAGTGCCGGACAAGATCGCCTATGCGTGCCGGCTGGTGCGCAAGGCGCGCGCGGCCGACATGAAAGTCGTGCTGTTTGCCGCCGACCGCGCGCAGCTGGCGGCGCTCGACGAGGCGCTGTGGACCTTCTCCGAACAGGACTTCGTGCCGCATGTGATGGCCGGTGACGAGCTCGCTGCGATGACGCCGGTGATCCTCGCGCACGACGCCGGACAGGAGCTGCCGCATCACCAGGTACTGGTCAACCTGTCGCGCGAGACGCCCGCGCATTTCGCGCGCTTCGAACGGATGTTCGAAATCGTGTCGACTGATGACGACGACCTGCTCGCGGGACGCGCACGCTACCGGCAGTACCAGCAGCGCGGCTATCCGCTCACTCATTTTGAGGCTGACAAATCATGAACGAACAAGACCTCGACATTCCGCTGCTGACCGACATCATCGAGCAGCCCGCCACGGCTGCGCCGGTACGCGAAGCCGCGCCGGCGGCGTCGCTCGGGCCGCTCGAGGAAGCGCTGGCCGAGCGGCTCGCCGCCGGGCTGGCAATACAAGTGCCCATCCTCGTCGAGAGCGCGCTGCGCGAGCAGCTGTCCGCTGCGCTCGGTGCGAAGCTGCAGGCCGAGCTGCTGACCGCGCTGACGAATGCGCTGCCGGCAGCGGCAACGGCGGCGGCGGCGGAACTTTCGGCACAAGTCGCGTACCAAGTCGGCGGATTGCTCGAGCAGCGGCTGCAGAGCGACGTACGCGAGGCGGTCGCCAAAGAGGTCGCCCGACTGAACGCCCCGACGTACTGAGCGCGCGGCAATCCTGACAGCATTCATCGCACTCCATCGCCCCCCGCCTGATCGCATCACACAGGGTTCAACATGAAAGTCATCGTCCTCGGTGCAGGCATCGTCGGCACCGCTTCCGCATGGTTCCTGCAAAAGGCAGGCCATGAGGTCACCGTCATCGACCGCCAGCCGGGCGCCGCGCAGGAAACCAGCTTTGCGAACGGCGGACAGATCTCGGTGTCGCATGCGGAACCGTGGGCGAATCCGTCGGCGCCGCTGAAGCTGCTGAAGTGGCTCGGCCGCGAGGATGCGCCGCTGCTGTTCCGGCTGCGTCCCGAATGGCTGCAATGGCGCTGGGGCATGGCCTTCCTGCGCGAGTGCACGCCGGCGCGGACCGCGCACAACATCCGCCAGATCATCGCGATCGCCGAATACAGCCGGCAGACGCTGCAGGCCGTGCGCGCCGAGACCGGCATCGCCTACGATTGCGAGACGCGCGGCATCCTGCATTTCTATACCGACGAGGCCGAATTCAGGCAGTCGCTGCCTGCGGCGCAACTGATGCGCGATCTCGGCTGCCCGCGCCAGACCATCTCGGCCGACGAAGTCGTGCGCATCGAGCCGGCGCTGGCGCCGATCCGCCAGAAGATCGCCGGTGGCGACTACACCGCCACCGATGAATCCGGCGACATTTACAAATTCACCACCGGTCTCGCGCAGCGCTGCATCGAAGCCGGCGTGCAGTTCGTGTTCAACACCACCGTCACGCGCCTGCTGACCGAAGGCAGCGGCGCAGCTGCGCGCATTGCCGGCATTGAAGTGATCGACGAGCATGGCCGCCACCGGCAGCTGCATGCCGACAGCTATGTGCTGGCCATGGGCAGCTTCTCGCAGCCGCTGGCCCGCGACATCGGCATCGACCTGATGCTCTATCCGGGCAAGGGCTATTCGGCGACCTACCAGGTGAAGGACAGCGAGCTTGCGCCGCATGTATCGCTGACCGACGATGGCTACAAGCTGGTGATCTCGCGCCTCGGCGACCGCCTGCGCGTGGCCGGCACGGCCGAGCTGAACGGCTACACGCGCGAGCTGAACCCGGTGCGCTGCGAGGCGATCACGCGCCGCACGCGCGAGCTGTTCCCGGGCGCCTGCGACTACGACAATCCGCAGTACTGGACCGGCTTGCGCCCGCTGACGCCGTCGAACGTCCCCTATATCGGCAAGACGAAATTCTCAAACTTCTTCCTGAACACCGGCCACGGCACGCTGGGCTGGACGATGGGCTGCGGCTCGGGCAAGGCGATTGCCGACATCGTCTCCGGCCGCCGCCCGGACGTGGACTTCGCTTTCACCGGCATGGTGCGCACGCACGGCGACCGGCCGCTGATCTCGGTGCCGGCGAAAAGCTGAATCGATGGTAGCGGCCGCTGATCGCCGCCGGCAGCGCCGGCCGATCGTGGCCTTTATGCGTCTGCAATTGCCACTGGCGCAATTCTTGTATTACCTTTTGCGCTGGCAGCCCCATACCAACTATTCAGCCCACTGCGGAGACCATCAATGCGCTTTTCCACCACCAGCCTTTCCCTGCTCGCCCTGATCGCCGCTCAGGCCGGCGCGCAGGAGTCCGTCGTGAAGATCGGCCATGTCGGCCCGCTGTCCGGTCCGATTGCCCACCTCGGCAAGGACAACGAAAACGGCGCAAGGATGGCGGTTGATGTGCTGAACGCGAAAGGCGTGACGATCGGCGGCAAGAAAATGAAGTTCCAGCTGCTGGCCGAGGATGACGGCGCAAACCCGCAGCAGGCGACCGCCGTCGCGCAGAAGCTCGCCGATGCGAAAGTCGCCGGCGTGATCGGCCACCTGAATTCGGGCACGACGATTCCTGCATCAAAAATCTATAACGATCACGGCATACCGCAGATCTCGCCGTCGTCGACCAACCCGAAGTACACGCAGCAGGGTTACAAGGGCGCGTTCCGGGTGGTGGCCAATGACGGCCAGCTCGGTGGCGCGCTCGGCCGCTACGCGGCCAACACGCTGAAGATCAAGAATGTCGCGATCATCGACGACCGTACCGCCTACGGGCAGGGCGTCGCGGACGAATTCGCGAAGGCCGCGAAGGCGGCCGGCATCAAGGTGGTGGGCCGCCAGTACACGAATGACAAGGCCACCGATTTCAATGCCATCCTTACCGCGATCAAGGGCAAGGCGCCGGACCTCGTTTTCTTCGGCGGCATGGATGCGGTCGGCGGGCCGATGCTGCGCCAGATGAAGCAGCTCGGCGTCAACGCGAAATTCATGGGCGGCGACGGCATCTGCACCGAACAGCTGCCGTCGCTGGCCGGCGCGGGCATCGGCGACGACCAGGTGGTCTGCGCGGAAGCGGGCGGCGTCGAGGAGAGCCAGAAGAAAACGATGGAGAACTTCCGCGCGGACTATCGCAAGAAATTCGGCGTGGACGTGAAACTGTATGCGCCGTATGTGTATGACGCGGTGATGGTGATGGCCGATGCGATGCAGCGCGCGAATTCGGCCGAGCCGGCGAAATACCTGCCGGAGCTGGCGAAGAGCCGCTATCAGGGCGTGACCGGCCTGATCGAGTTCGATGCGCGCGGCGACATGAAGACCGGCACGCTGACGCTGTACACCTTCAGGGGCGGCAAGCGCGCGCAGATCGCGGTCGTCCACTGACGGCGCCGCATGCGCAGGCCTCGTCGCTGCGGCGGCGGGGCGAAAAAAAAGCGCTTCGACTGAAGCGCTTTTTTTGATCCGGCCGAAGGATTACTTCAGGCCCAGGATCCATTTCGCCAGCGTGTGCGCCTCGGCGTCCGACACTTGCGGGTTGGCCGGCATCGGGATCGCGCCCCAAACGCCGCTGCCGCCCTTCTGGATCTTCGTGGCCAGCTTGCCTTCTGCGGACTTGTCGCCCTTGTACTTGGCAGCGACTTCCTTGTAGCCCGGGCCGACCAGCTTGGCGTCGACCGAGTGGCAAGCCAGGCAGTTCTTTTCTTTAGCCAGCTGCTCGTTGGCAAATGCGGCGTTCGATGCCAGAGCTGCGACTGCTGCCACGGCGACCAGGATGTGTTTCATGACTCTCTCCAATTAGGTAAAAGTGGCAGGATTTTACTCGAATTCCGCTTCCTGCTCAGGACGGAAATTAGCACCACCGCAAGCGATTTGCCTGCGGTGGTTACATTCCATCACACGATATTGTCAGTCGGTGACAGCGCCACGGCTGGCCGTCGATGCCAGTTTGGCAAACTTGGCCAGCACGCCGCGCGTGTACTTCGGCGCCGGCGGCGTCCAGGCCTTGCGGCGGCGCTCCAGCTCCTCGTCGGACACGTTCACCTGAATCAGCAGCTTGTGCGCATCGATCGTGACCGAATCACCTTCCTGCACCAGCGCGATATTGCCGCCGACCGCAGCTTCCGGCGCGACGTGACCGACCACCATGCCCCAGGTACCGCCGGAGAAACGGCCGTCGGTGATCAGGCCAACCGATTCACCGAGGCCCTTGCCGACCAGCGCCGACGTCGGCGACAGCATTTCCGGCATGCCCGGGCCGCCCTTCGGGCCCAGATAACGCAGCACGACCACGTCGCCGGCGTTGATCTTGCCCGCCAGGATGGCGTCCATTGCGGTCGGCTCGTCGTCGAACACGCGTGCCGGGCCGGTGATCGCCGGGTTCTTCAGGCCGGTGATCTTCGCGACGCAGCCTTCGGTGGCGAGGTTGCCCTTCAGGATCGCGAGGTGACCTTCTTCATACAGCGCTTTGTCGAGCGGCATGATCACGTCCTGGTCAGCGCGCGGCTGGTCCGGCACGTTCGCCAGTTCCTCGGCGATGGTCTTGCCGGTGATGGTCATGCAGTCGCCGTGCAGCAGGCCTGCGTTCAGCAGGAGCTTCATCACTTGCGGCACGCCGCCGGCGGTGTGCAGGTCGGTCGCCAGGTATTTGCCGGACGGCTTCATGTTGCAGATGACCGGCACTTTCTTGCGCATGCGCTCGACGTCGTCGATGGTCCACTCAACCTGCGCCGCGTGCGCGATCGCCAGGTAGTGCAGCACGGCGTTGGTCGAGCCGCCGGTCGCCATGATCACGGCCATCGCGTTCTCGATCGACTTGCGGGTGATGATGTCGCGCGGCTTGAGGTTGTTGCGGACCGCCTGCACCAGCACGCGAGCCGATTCCTCGGCCGAGCGCACTTTCTCGTCGTCCGGGTTGGCCATCGTCGACGAGTACAGCAGCGACATGCCGAGCGCCTCGAACGACGACGACATGGTGTTTGCGGTGTACATGCCGCCGCAGGAACCGGTCGACGGGCATGCATTCTTCTCGATGCCGTCGAAATCTTCCTGCGACATGTTACCGGCGGTGAACTGGCCGACGGCCTCGAATGCCGACACGATGTTCAGGTCGGTGCCCTTCCACTTGCCGGCCTTGATGGTGCCGCCGTACACATAGATGCCCGGCACGTTGGTGCGTGCCAGCGCGATCATCCCGCCCGGCATGTTCTTGTCGCAGCCGCCGATGACGACGACGCCGTCCATCCACTGGCCCTGCACGCAGGTCTCGATGCAGTCGGCGATGACTTCGCGCGAAATCAGCGAGTACTTCATGCCCTCGGTGCCCATCGACATGCCGTCGGAGATGGTCGGCGTGCCGAACACCTGCGGGTTCGCGCCCGACGCGCGGGTCGCGGCGATCGCGGCATCGGCCAGCTTCTGCAGGCCGGAGTTGCACGGCGTGATGGTGGAGTGGCCGTTGGCGATACCGATCATCGGGTTGCTGAAGTCTTCCTTCTTGTAGCCCATCGCGTAGTACATCGCGCGGTTCGGGCTGCGGGCTACGCCCTCGGTAATGTGTTTGGAACGTTCGTTGTCAGCCATGGCGTCTCCGGATGATCAGTTGTGGGTTTGCGAAGACCGTAACCATGCCTTGCGAACAAAATGCTGTCAAATATATGATTCGTCAGTTATTGATACTTTGCGCGAATCACTGAATGAACATCGAACTGCGCCAGCTGCGCTACTTCGTCGCCGTCGCCGAAGAGATGCACTTCGGCCGCGCCGCGCGGCGCCTGCACATGACGCAGCCGCCGTTGTCGCAGGCGATCCAGGCGCTGGAAGCAAATCTTGGCGCGGCGCTGTTCCTGCGCACGCGGCGCTCGGTCGCGCTGACCGCCGCCGGCGACGCGCTGCTGCCGGAAGCACGCCGGCTGCTGCTGCATGCCGAGGCGCTGCCGGCGCTGGCCCGGCGCGCGGCAGCCGGCGAGACCGGCACGCTGTCGCTCGCATTCGTGTCGATCGCCGATTACAACCTGCTGCCGGACGCGTTGCGCGAATTCTCTGCCGCCTATCCGGCGGTGCAGGTATCGCTGCAGGAAGCCACCACCGACATCCAGCTCGAGATGCTGGCCGAGGGCGTGATCGACGCCGGCATCGTGATCGCGCCGCTGCCGGACACGACGATGCGCGAGATCGATTACCTGCCGCTGCTGTCCGAGCCGCTGGTGCTGGCGCTGCCCGAACACAGTCCGCACGCGCGGCGCGGCAAGATTTCGCTGAAACAGCTGGCCGACGAGCCGCTGGTGATTTTCCCGCGGCGGATCGGGCCGCGCTTCCAGGACCTGATCCTCAACTGCTTCCATGACGCCGGCATCACGCCGCGCATCGGCCAGGAAGCGATCCAGATGCAGACCATCGTCAGCCTGGTTTCGGCCGGCATGGGGTTTGCGCTTGTGCCACAATCCGTGTCCAACCTGAAGCGTCCCGGCGTGCAATATCGCGCGCTGCAGGAAGCGTCACCGAAGGTCGAATTCGGGCTCGCATGGCGGCGCGACAATACGTCGCCGGTGCTGGCCGCCTTCACCAAACTGCTGCGAAAGAAACGCTAGATGCTGATCCACCCGATGCCCGACCCGGTCGCATTCGCGATCGGTCCTCTTGCCGTGCGCTGGTATGGCCTGATGTACCTGGCAGCGTTCCTGCAGGTGATCCTGCTCGGCCGCGTGCGCGTGCGCCAGCCGCATGTGGCGGCAGCCGGCTGGAAGGCAGAGCACATCGAGGACATGCTGTTCTATGGCGTGCTCGGCGTGGTGCTCGGCGGGCGCCTCGGCGAAGTGCTGTTCTATCACCCGGCCTACTACCTCGCCAATCCGCTGGAGATCTTCGCGGTCTGGAAAGGCGGCATGTCCTTCCACGGCGGCTTCCTCGGCGTGCTGCTGGCGATGGCGTTGTGGGCGCACCGGCACGACCGCCGCTGGATGGAAGTGATGGACCTGATCGCGCCGCTGGTGCCGCTCGGCTATGCGTTCGGCCGCATCGGCAACTTCATCAATGCCGAACTGCCGGGCCGCGTCGCCGATGCGACGCTGCCGTGGGCGATGGTGTGGCCGAACGTGGACGCGCTGCCGCGCCACCCGTCGCCGGTCTATCAGGCGCTGGTCGACGGCGTGCTGCTGTTCATCGTGCTGTGGCTGTTTGCGCGCAAGCCGCGCCCCTACCTGGCCGTCAGCGGGCTGTTCGCAGCCGGCTACGGTTGCGCACGCTTCTTCACCGAATACTTCCGCACGCCCGACTATGAAGTCGGCGTGGGCGGCTGGACGATCTCGGCCGGACAGATGCTGTCGCTGCCGATGGTAGCGCTCGGCATCGCGCTGCTGGCCATCGCCTACACGAGAAAAACAACCCACAACGCCTGACAAGCCCGTCGCCATGAACGCAAACCTGTACGCACTGTTCCGCTCGCGCTTTCCGCAAGACCTCGACGATTGCTGGCTGGAGACGGCTGACGGTCACTATTACAGCTGGCGCGACCTCGAACGCGGCAGCGCGAAGATGGCGAACCTGCTGGCCAGCCTGAACCTGCCGGCCGGCGCGCGCGTCGCCGCGCAGGTAGAGAAGTCGCCGGAAGCGCTGATGCTGTACCTCGCAACCGTGCGCGCCGGCTTTGTCTACCTGCCGCTGAACACTGCCTACCGTTCCGCCGAGATGAGCTACTTCATCGAGAACGCGTCGCCGTCGGTGGTGGTCTGCACGCCGGGGAATTTCGGCTGGGTCACGCAGATCGCGTTCAAGGCCGGCGTCGCGCACGTGTTCACGCTCGACGAGCCGCACGGCGGCCGCAACAGCGGCTCGCTGCTGTCGCGCTCGGTGCATTTCGCCGACGAGTTCGACACCTTGCAGCGCGCGGCCGACGACCTCGCGGCCATTCTGTACACCTCCGGCACCACCGGCCGCAGTAAGGGCGCGATGCTCACGCACGGCAACCTCGCGTCCAACATCCGGGAGCTGCACAAGGCCTGGCGCTGGCAGCCGGGCGACGTGCTGCTGCATGCGCTGCCGCTGTTCCACATCCACGGCCTGTTCGTCGCCGCGCACGGTGCGCTGTACAACGGCAGCAAGATGATCTTCCTGCCGAAGTTCGACAGCGCCGACGTGATCCGACAGCTGCCGCGCAGCACCGTGTTCATGGGCGTGCCGACCTATTACGTGCGGCTGCTGTCGGACCCGGCGTTCACGCGCGACTGCAGCAGCAACATCCGGCTGTTCGTGTCTGGCTCGGCCCCGCTGCTGACCGAGACTTTCACGCAGTTTGCAGAGCGGACCGGCCACACCATCCTCGAGCGCTACGGCATGAGCGAGACGGCGATGCTGACCTCGAACCCGTATGAAGGCGAGCGCCGCGCCGGCACCGTCGGTCCCGCCCTGCCGGGCGTGTCGGTGCGCGTGGTCGACAGCGCCGGACGATCCTGCGCGGCGGGCGAGATCGGCGACATCCAGGTGAAAGGCCCGAACGTGTTCAAGGGCTACTGGCAGATGCCGGAGAAGACCGCCGAGGAATTCGCCGCCGACGGCTATTTCCGCACCGGCGACGTCGGCCGCCTCGACGCCGACGGCTACCTGTCGATCGTCGGCCGCAGCAAGGACCTGATCATCTCCGGCGGCTACAACGTCTATCCGAAAGAGATCGAGAGCGTGATCGATGACATGGACGGCGTACTCGAGTCTGCCGTGATCGGCGTGCCGCACGCAGATTTCGGCGAAGCGGTGACGGCCGTGGTGGTGCCGCGCGGCGGCGCGGCCCTGGCCGAGTCAGACATCATCGCGGCGCTGAAGTCGAAGATCGCGAACTTCAAGGTGCCCAAGCGCGTGCACGTCGTCGATGAACTGCCGCGCAACACGATGGGCAAGGTGCAGAAGAACCTGCTGAGGGAACGCTTCGGCAGCTAGGCCAGCGCGACGGCTGGCTCAGGGGCTGGCTCAGGGTCTGACTCAGCGCAGCCCCTTGTACAGCATGTAGGCCGCCAGCCCGTACAGCATCAGTGCATACACGCGCTTGAGGCTCTTCACGTCGAGCGAGTGTGCAACGCGCGCGCCGACCGGCGCGGTCAGCACGGCTCCGGCCGACACCAGCCCGAGCGCGGGCAGGTAGAGGAAGCCCAGCGTGCCCTCGGGCAGCCTCGGTTCCTGCAGGCCGAAATAAATGTTCGACAGCGTCGCCGCCAGCGCGATCGGGAAACCGATCGCGGCACTGGTCGCGACCGCATTGTGGATGCGGACGTTACACCAGGTCATGAACGGCACCGAGATGAAACCGCCGCCCGCGCCGACCAGCCCGGACAGCGTACCGATCACGAGGCTCACGCCCACCATGCCCGGCAGCTTCGGCAGTTCGCGCGTCGGCTTCGGCTTGCGGTCGAGCAGCATCTGCGTCGCCGAGAAGCTGATGAACAGTCCGAAGAACAGCGCCAGCGCCGTGGACGACAATTGCGCGCCAACCCACGGCCCCATCCATGAACCAATGAGGATGCCCGGGGCGAACTGCCGCACCACCGGCCACAGTACCGCACCATGCTTGTGATGCGCGCGCAGCGACGACATCGACGTGAACAGGATGATGGACAGCGATGTCGCGATCGCGACATGCACTACCAGCGACTCCGGGAAATGGCGCGCCGACAGCAGCATCGTGATGAACGGCACCGTCAGCATGCCGCCGCCGACACCGAGCAGGCCGGCCGAGAAGCCGGTGAAACAACCGAGCGCAAGCAGCCCGGCAATCAGCAAGGGCTCCATCAGTTGCCCTTCGCCAGCCGGTTGACGATGAAATCCCATTCGGGCGGCGTGACCGGCGTGATCGACAGCCGGTTCCCGCGCCGCAGTATCTGCATGTCGCCGAGTTCCGGATGCGAGCGCAATTCGGGCAGCGAGATCAATCGCGTCTTGCGCAGCGCACGCACGTCGACCAGCAGCCAGCGCGGATTTTCCGGCGTCGATTTCGGGTCGTGGTACGGGCTGTTCGGATCAAATTGCGTCGGATCGGGATAGCAGCCGCTGGCGAC
>JACCDY010642131.1_pt1 | contig 20182 bp, 6 predicted proteins | sample 7446391 | NCBI WGS metagenome assembly JACCDY01 (sample SAMN15323451, study PRJNA562643) | freshwater metagenome | isolation source: river surface water | place: USA:Blue River Watershed | collected 2017-08-18
AAGTAAATCAATACATAAAATTTTAAGTTGCCCCATCAAACTGTCTAAACTTGTTTTATCAGCTTCTACATCTACCACTTTCTTTTTAGTTTCAGAATACTTACGGTCAAAAGCTGTAAGTAGTGTTTGATACGTGGCAACATTTACTCCACCCATAGCTATTTCACATTTTCCACCACCAATTTCTCCAACGAAAAAATCATCCGCTAGAGGCTTAAGTGATTCATTAAACTCTCTTACTGTTTGCTTAAGGAGAGAAACAGAAGGGACAACAAAAACTACAGGATAAACAGATAGCTCAGAAATTATTCCACAAGAAGTTTTAGTTTTGCCAGCACCTGTACACATGGCTAAAATGCCTCGTGATTTTTCTTTAATTTTTTTGATAGCTTCTTCTTGATAATCTCTGAAAGAATGCGGGCCTAAATCAACCACTGCTTTTTTTTCTACTTGAGGTTTAGCTCTTGCGTTTTCAACAGTATAAGTAATATTTAAACTCCTAAGTTTTTCCACTACTTTTGGCAACAGGCCAGTGGGGAAATTCATAGTCCTTTTGTTGAACAAAGATATTTTTCCATCCCATCCACCAGTTTGGTATTTTAGTGACCACTCAGCAGAAGGCACTGTGTAGGAGCATTCATCTACAATAGCATTTAAAGCTGCTTTAGAATACTCTCCTACAACAGTGACATAATCGTTATTCAACTTAAATGAAACCATAATTATATTTACGATTTCATTGGCGAGTAATTACACTCTAACCGCAATTTCGTTGTCATCATCAGCATCTAAGTCGATGTCGATTTGTGCTTCTTTCGACGTGGGAACATCAAGCACATCTTTGATAACAACATCTGGAGCCCACTCAATCCCTGCACTTGTTTGCACTGGTACGATGTCTTTTCCGGCTAGTTCTTCAATTTCGCCTGTTCTTGCTCTTTTTATCATTGGCATATTTTTTACCTCCTTATTTATTTATTCTGAACTCAACAAAAAAATCCCCAATTCTATTGTTATTGGCACTTGTCACACCCTTTCCTTGAAATCTCACTCTTTCAGAAGAGCTAGAAAGGTTTGCTAATTCATAATTAAAAAATTCAATTCCAAACCTGTTAACCTTTGTAACATTATTGTTGTACCAATCATGAATGGATATATCTTGGCTTAAAACTACATCTCCATCATTAGAAAATTTTAAGTCTTTTTCAGACACAGGATTTAATTTAATATAAAGAGAGCCTGGTAAATGATTTGCTTTTTCTTGATTACCATAATTTGCCACCTGTAATGTTGCAAATAAAGGGCAATTATTAGGAATATTAATATCCAGAGATTCTTGCACTGTCACATTTCCTGTTCCAGCACAGGGATTACAAACATTTTTGGGCCAAGTACCTTTTCCTTGACAGTTTCCACATTGAATTGCCTGATTCATGATAAAATGACCATTTTGAATAGACCTAATTGTTGAACCTTTGCCATGACATTGAGAACACGTGGTGATATCCGAGCCACCCAACCCCTCACAAGATTTACAAAAAACTCTTCGTGCAAAACTAATTTTTGTTTGACCGCCTAAAACAAAATCTTTTAAAGGTATGCTTACCTCCAAAGATAAGTCTGTGTTTGTTATCGGTGCTTTCGGCCTTCCAAAAAATTCTTCAAAAATTGAACCTCCACCAAAAATATCAAATGGGTTAAATGGCCCTTGTGGTATTCCACTGAATCCATTTGGGTCTCCATACTGGTCATAATTTGATTTTTTCTGTGCATCTGACAGCACTTCGTATGCCTCAGAAGCTTTCTTGAACATCTCTTCTGCTTCAGGATTTCCAGGATTTACATCTGGATGGTATTGCTTAGCCATAAGCCTATATGCCTTTTTAATGTCCTCTTGAGAGGCAGATTTGTCCACTCCTAAAACTGCATAATAATCCATCAATTAGATTATACAGTTTATGATTTTAATAAGTTGATGATTTTATTTGATGGACAAATAACATTTTGCCCGATTCCATATTCAGCAAGCATTCCAGTGACCCCAATAATTGAGCCAATAACTAAACCATCAGTTCCCACGCACATTCCTCCTGATACGCCTTGGAGAATCTTAGCATCAACAAACGTAACATCATTCCACGCAGGAGTGGGAGCCTGGTCACCCATTGACTGATTTATATTAGATACCCTTCCAACGGTTACTGTGTCACTCCAGCCTTCAGGAGCACCAATTACAGCACAAATTTCACCTACTTGCACAGAATCTGAGTTGGCAAGCATAACACTAGCTATATTAGAATAGTCACCTTTGATTACAAGCACTGCCGAGTCAACATTTGGGTCGCTTTTAAAAACATCAGCATTTAAAAAGATTTTCTGGTCAAAAGTTAATGTCACTTCACCCTCTGTCATTAATTCAGGAGTGCATACGTGCGAGGCTGTGCAAACATATCCGTTGCCAATATGAAATCCACTTCCAGACCATTGTTGCTGCCTGGTCTTACAATAAATTGTGCAAGATGCAGGCACTGAAGCTTCAATTACTTTCTGTATTGTGTCTTTTACTTTTTCAGCCATTTACAGGTTTCCAGGGGTCAAAATTAGCAAACTTAGGTACGCCAATATTGTATTCATTAGTTTGTATGATTGTAGATTCACCAAGCTCATAAAGTAAGCGAATCATGTTCTTATAATCTTTTACAAAATTAGGGTCGGGGTTAAGTTTATACCATGACAAAATCAAAGCTACCATTCCAGAAATGCAGGGACATGCCATAGAAGTGCCGTCGAGGTTTGTGTATTGGTTGTTTCCCCAAGTGGAATAAATTTTAACACCTGGAGCGGCTGTGTCAAGTTCTGGCCCTCTTGATGAAAATCTTGCAAGCTGACCACTTGATTCAACTGCTGCAACAGCTATTACTTCATCATACTTGGCAGGAAAGTTAACACTAGCACCGTCATTTCCGCTTGCACACACAACAATCTTGCCTTGTGCAGCAATTGCCTGAACCATGTTATGTAATTTTTGATTACCTGGGTCTACTGGACTTCCAAGAGACATATTTATCACATCTACATCTAAGTCTCTCGCAATTTCTAAAGCTCTGATTAAATAATCATAAGAACCTGAGCCATCATCTGATAAAGCTTTGATTGGAATTAATTTCGCCTCTGGTGCTACACCCATTACGCCAAGGTTTTGACCACAATTTGCAGCAATAATTCCCGCTACATGTGTGCCATGAAAGTTGCCTCTATCTATGAAATCATTATTGCCTGTTGCATCATGTCCTTCAAGAAAATTAGGCATTAAATCTTGATGCTCTGTCCAACCAGTATCAATCACTGCCACTTTTATGCCCTCGCCTTTGCTATGTCTCCAGGCTTCTTGGGCATTAATGAAAGACAAGCCCCAATTTTGTTGCTCAGTAAGCACACTCACGGTATTTAAGATTTTCTTTTTTAAATCTGGAATAAATTGAATCTTGTCAGACATGTTATCTTTTTAAGGAAAGTTTGTGTATTTTCCTGTGTTAAATTACCGTATACACATCAGAGTTAATAGTTTGGCCATATCCGAGTGTTCCATCTTGCCTAATTACAATAGGATATACTGAGAAATAAATTTGGTCTGTAGTTTTTATCAAAGAGCTTGAAAGAGAAGCATTAGTTGAAATAAGAATTGGGTTATTTGTAGCTAGTTTATACCAACTAATAGAACTAATTTGTGTGTAAGGGTTCGCTGAGTAGAAGAAGCTATAAATACCCACTTGGTCTTGGCCATTGCTGACTGAAAGTGTTGTTGTAATTCCATTAAAAGATGAAATTGACCCAACGATGTTTAAATTGCTGACTAAAGGTGTGTAATAGTTTTGTATTGTTACGGTATTAGATTGGTATGTGTCTCCTAAATTTACTCCGTTATTTGGAATAACTTGTGTGTAAATTAAATCTCTTGCATCAAAAACAGTTCTACTTGCCACATCTTCTGCTCTTTCAAATAACCTTCCATCATAATCTGGGAAGGATGTAAACACAGGACTGCCTGGGAATCCACAAATAGTATTGGCATATCCGATTGGACTATTTGGATTGATTTTTACATATCCACTTGTAGTGGCATATCCTGGTGTATATACAGGGGTAAGTAGGTAAGCAGTGATTGCAACCCCCAAATTTGTAAAGGTAACATTTCCTGCACCAGAACTCAATGACAGTACGCTTTGAGCTTCTAAATTTGTGCCTGTGCCAATAAAACCTGCACCCCTATCGGAAATTATGACGTTCACAATATTTGTTGTGATTCCTGTTGAATTCACTGTAACTGATAAAATAAAAGGAGCTTCAGATTGGTTGAAGAATGATTTAACATTTACAGTATTTATCCCCGTAAAAGATGCACCAGAAACGCTCAAGCTTACAGCTGGGTCAAATGTCACATATTCAATTCCAGTTCTTTGTCTCCACCAAGTAATTTCAGTATTATTTTCTGGGGCAGCAGAATCATCAAAATAGTTATATGACAGACTTAGTGATTGGTCTAAGTTCGGGAAGCTTGGCGAGAGGGCCGGAGAACCAATCAAAATAGGTTTAGCGTAGCTGAATGACTCTGCATATGTAGGCAAATCTGGAATATTAGTGTAAGTAAAATTATAACTTTGAAGATAAAGTTGGTTTGATGTGTAAGTTTCTATTTGTAACCCAGCTCTAAATTCATCTGCGAATTTAATAAATGCTGTAACATAATCAGTGCTGTTCAAAGTTTTTGCAAATGTAACAGTACCATCATAAGCACTTACGATATAGTTTCCTTTGTAAATTAATTGATTAACAAGAATTACTACTTGAGCGTCAGTAGGTACTCTTCCATTTCTAAAATAATAAGTTTTGAAATCATAAGTTACTGTTGGCTGCCCAATTATTGTTTGCTTTCTTTCAATGTAATCTATTTCAACAGAAAAACCTTCATATAAGAAAACGCCATTTACTTCTACATATAAATTCGCATTGATATAAACTATTCCACTTTCAGGAACAGTGGTGTAAGAATTTCCTGGAGGAGAAACTGGTAATTGCTGACCATCAGAAAATAGCTTAAATGTGTCTTGTAATGTCCACGTATATAGATTACCGCTACTGTCCACTACATAATACCCAATATTAGATACATCATTAATGAGCGGAAGTAATTTCAAACCAGTAACATTGTTTGCTGGTATAATTCTATAAGAAGTTTGCAGATTAGGTAACGCAGCATTTCTATTTAATTGCACTTCATTGTAATATGCAGTATCAGTAGAAGATGTTCTGCCAACAATAGGTGTAATGTTTACGTATTGATTGTTTGTAAATGATGCATTTGCTAAAGTTTCAAATACTTGACCAGTAACAGATTGTGGATAACTTAAATATGTTTGCAACGCAGGAATTACTTTTACATGGTAAAGCGTGGAAACGTAAGGAAGCACTCTTTGACCGTTTGCATAGTCTTCTGTAAAATCTACACGATAATAAATGCTCAACACTTTTTGATTCAAATAATATCTCGTTTCATTATCTAAGCTTATTGAATTGCTGAAATTAATTCTGTCAGATGACCAGCTAAACGTAATTTTTACACTTGAGTTGCCTGGGGAAGAAAAAGAAGCGTAGATATAGCTGATAAAAGCGGGGCTATCATAATCATAATTTCTCTCCCAATAAGAAGAAAATAAATTCAAGCTGTCATCTTCAAAGAGTGTATTTTTAAGTTCATTCTCTGGATAAGTAGTATATTTGAATAGTTTTGAATCAGTATTTTCAATCATTGTCCGCAAGTCATTTTCGTTTCCAGACGATGAAGGCTCTATAACGAGTAATTGAGTTCCAGTGCCTGTCCAAGCCACTTTGATGGAGCTGTTTACACCAAGAGGTGAAACTTTTGAATTATCATTTCCATCTGATGACACAATCATTAGAGGCTTGAAGCTAAATGCGTATTGGTCTAAAACAAAAGTTACTGCCTCAGAAGAGTTTTCCCAATCTGACATATTACTAGAAAGATTAGCTATGCTTGAGTTAAAACTCCAATTTTTGCTTAAGTATAAATATTCTGGAGTAAATCCTGAGGCATTATTAAAAGTACCATTTTCTGCATTCAACGTAAATCCAGTTGTTGATGAAGTTTCATTAGTATAAGAAACCATGCTGTATTCATAAGTTCCATCCACCCAAACAAAATTATTTGTGCTATCTTCAAAAACAATATTATAAGTAGTGCCGCTTTCGAGAACCAAGTTAAGACGAATATACAATTGGTAATCTAATTTATATTGTTCTTTTACCGCTTCAATGTTTATAAAGTTTGTATCTAAAAGAGAAAGATTTTGTGAATAAAAACCATTTATAACCGCTGGGAATTGAAGTCTTGAATTATATTGCACAGCATCATAAAGCACTGACAGCCTTCCAGTATTGCTAACATAATCAATTGAATTTTGAATTACTGTGGTATCATTTGTGTATCCTTGATAAACTTGTGCATTTGAGCTCAAACAACTTGATGAACTAGATGAATCTGCTGTGGAGAAGAATAACAAGTCGTTGATTTTATTATTGAAACCGTAAACAGAAGCCAAAAATTTGCTCGTACCAAATCCATTTTGCAATCTTGTGGAAAGACAGTTAGTGTCTATGCCATTAGGAACCAAAGAGTTTATAACAGCTTCTCTGAGATAAGAAGTGGACACCCCAGATTGTGTTATTACAGCAGTGTCATTAATCTCAAATGACTTTGATACATCTAATACCACATTACAAATAATTCCAACATTTGAATATAATCCGCCTGTGCTTGACAAAGATGCACCACTCCATTTTCCTTCTGCAAATCCCACTGGGTAAGAAGTGTTATAGAATCCTACAGGCTCAATTATTTCTGTAGGAGTGGCTGGCGTATTTAAATTGATTCTGAAGAAAAAGTCTTGATTACTTAATGTACCAGCAGATGTTGTAGCAGAGCCATTTATAAAAGGATTATCAAGATTAGAAAGTCCCCAAGTAATTTGCGTAGATAAACTTGAGCTAGTAATTATTCCTAAGCTGTATGTAGAATTAGCAACATAAGGAGTGTTTGTAAAAGCAAATCCATACATACCTGGATAGCTACTTGAGCCAAGCGTAATAAATGTATCAGATTGTGTGGTGGCGGAGCCATTTGAAATTGATGCGTAAACAGTGCTTATCCCAGTAAGATTAGATGGATTAAAATATATAAAAGCTTTTGAAATTGTTCCAGATGATACAGCACTAAAAGTTTGTTTTGGATTTTCATTTAACGGTATACCATAAGTAGGAGAAGTTAAAATTTGAACGTTTGCATCGGAAACTTCATTAATTGGAGTCCAAGAATCTCCATCATCCTCTGAAACCCATAATCCAATGTTTGTGGTAGCAACTAAGTAGTTTGTGTTTGAGTTTGTGAAATAGGTAATATCGCTTACAGAAAGCTCTTGCCCATTGAATTTAGATGTAGGAGTCCAATCAAAACATCTATTAATAGATTTATATACACCTACATCAGTGGCAAGGAAATAGATTGAATTTGAAGTGCTGGTAGTTTTAGGAATTATTTTGAAACATTCTCTGCCTTTTGCATTATTGCTTTGAGCATTCTGTGGGTAGAAATTTAAACCTGAAGGGTCTCCCACGTCACATTGTTTCCAATTTATGACAACATAAACGCCATTTGATGTACCAAAAGCTAACCACGTAGACCTTCCGCCTGAAGGTACTTCAATGATAGTAAAGATTTTTGATGCAAGACCAATTGAGCCAGGATTCAAGAGATTTGGGTTTCTTATAATATTCGGGCCAAACATTTCTCTACCAACTAAAAGAGTGTGACCAGCTCCTCTGTCAGATGGTGAGCCTGATTTTGCGTCTGTAGTGAATGCCCACACGCTAAAATCTGTTGCTAAATAAATTGCTGGATGCTCAGTTTTATTTCCTTTTTCATCATATCTGTTAAAAACATTATAATAAATATCATAAATATTGTAGCCGTCGAAGTAATCACTTTGAAAATTAACTACTCCAGTTTGAGTATTTTCGGTTCTTAAAACAAATGACAAGCTATTATTCTTACCGTATGCTTCATATCTCTTTTTGAACTTGTTATCAGAACTATACCATTCACCCATTGAGATGCTTAATAAAGGCTCTGTAAATAAAGGATTTTGAACATACTTACCTTCGTATTGATAAAACAAACCTTGGTTTGTTCCGGCATAAATATTAGTTTCATTCAAAGAGTTTGTCAGTGAAACGTCTGCAAAATAAATAATTTCTGAATTATCAAGAGTGTCTACTCTTAACCATTTATCATTTGAGCGAATATATTGCCACACTCCTTTATCAGTGGCAAATGTTGGATTATTGCCATAAGTAAAATTCAAAATTAAATTAATAGTTGAAGGAGCGGCGGCCACGTCTCTTGACGAAGGGTCTACTCCAAAAGTGTATCCAATAAATGTTGCGGATGGGTCAAAATCTGATAAACTGCTAAGTGCTATAGTATTTTGCAATCCTCTATTTACACCCACTAAAACTTCATTAGGGTAAGTAGGATAAGTGTAAAGGTCTGGCACTACATTCAAAAGTGCGTTTGACAAATTGTAAACATTGGCATGGCTTACTGAGTCCATGTGATATGTAAGCTTAGATTTTGAAAGAGTAATTTTATCTTCAATGCCTAAAACATTGTCATACGGTCTGGCAACGTATACATTCGACCCAGCAGGCAAAGGCAAAGTGGTAGGTTTTGATTTGATATATACTGCTAATCCGTTTGTTGTGCTTACGCTTACTTGAATTATTTCTGTAAAGGGCTGATTCTGTGCTGATGGAGTAGGTGGTCTTTGGCCAGTAACTTTTATCACAGAAATGTTTGAATTCCATTTAACATTATCAATTTTTGTAAGAGATAAAATATTATTTGTTGCAGTAAGTGGGTCGAAAGTAACAGCTACTGCAGCTGAAGGCACAGCATCTGCAATTGTTATATTAAACACCTCGCCATGCGGAGTAGTGCCTACATTTGAAATGTATTGACCTTGATTAGTAAGGGTAATTGTCACTTCATCTTTGTATTGCTTAGGTAAAGTGGTATCAAAATTAATTTGACCTATTTCAGACTTATATCCAAAAGTATAATCTGTAATATTGTTATTTATTTTTGCAACAACAAGTGGGAAGTTACTCCAAGGGCGTGTATAAAAAGTTTTGTAATCTACTTCGTAAAGTAAGTTGGATGGGTTAATTCCTTCTGGTTTAGTAAATAAGAAATACTGCGAAGCTGAATTCGCTACAAACAATCCTTGTGTGACAGCATTTTGAAATCTTACAATTTCTAAGTTGCCAACATTTGAAAAAAGCTCTAGCAAGTCATTTTCATAACCAGAGCCAGGGTTATTGATGCTATAACTTGTAATTGTGCCACTATTTACAACTAAATCTACAGTAAGCCCAAATCCTTTAGCGTTTTGTGCATTTACTTTTTGGTTCAAATATTGTCCGTCAGGCAAAGTAGTTAAAGATGTTGTTAAGCCGATAGAAAGTATTTTGCCCACATATTCATCATAACTATAATCTTCATAAACGCTTGACTCAGCCGCTTGTGCTTCATTAAAATTATTTATAAATCTGACATATGAATTATTAGGTAAAATTACATCACCAAAAGTATCAAGAGGTCCGTAAACAAAGGAAGCTGAAGTGGACTTGAATACTCCATTTTCTGTGAATACGACAAGTAGGCCATTTTCTGGGTCTGAAGACGCAAAATGCTGAATATTAGTAATTAATCCATTGTTTACATAATCCCAATTAATTTGCTCAACTATTGGATAGAAATTAGGTGTGGGCAAGTTCAAAACCCTGTAAATATATTTGCTTGTAGAAACAAAAAATGAATTTAAATAACCTGATTTTCCAGATACATCATTAACTACGCAAGTAACAAAATCATTTGCCTCAAGCAAAATAAGATTTGCAAACCAAAGAGCATAGTTTCTTTGTTCTGGATTTTCTGATGGTGCATTAAGCTCAATCCATTCTGTTTCAGATTGTGTTCCGCCTGTGACATAAACTTTTGCCGCACCTAAGCTTTGCTTGAGCAAAGTAGAAGAAGCTGATGACCAAATGTAAATACCATTTTCGCTAGAAAGAGATTGATTTTTTACTAACACCAAATCGCCATCATTGAGAAGATAGTTATCTACTCTAATTACAGAATCTGTTAATGTGAGGGGCTCATTTGTTGCACAAGAAACAGTAATTAAAGTAGGCCTGCTTAGGGTTAATGGCTCAATGTATGTTACGGTTACGGTACTTGAGTTGGAAGACGTGGTAGTGGTAACAGTTTTTTGACCAGAGTTTGAGTAATAAATTCCATAACTATCTGCCCATACTAATCCAAAAATTGAGTTTGAGGTATCTCTTTGTCCCAGCCAGTTTACAAAATTGAAATTGCTTCCATCACTGTTATACTCTGTAGAATTTGAAGTGAACAGAATTCCATTTGAGCCACTGAATATAAACAAGCCATTGTCACAAGCTGCGTACAAATTTATATAGTTTGTGTAATTTTTTTCAGTTAATCCACCAGTGTAAGTAGTAGTAATTGTGCCTACATTTACCGCTTGTGAAATAACATTCATTGAGCCTGTGGGTGCATTGGTTGTATTTTTAGAAGGATTTGACCAAATTGGTCTTGTTTTGTTTTGGTTTCTTGTTAACGTGGATGTGTAAAGCCCATCCGGTGAAGCTATATAATAGTGAAACTTAACATCAAGTTTTGGAGTAAGAATTACCTCTCCAGTGGTAAATTGAAAAACTTCTGCACTGTAAATAAAATCATTAATTGTAACTATTTCATTTGAGCTATTAAAAGGCAAATTTATTTTTTTATAAGTAATACCAAAATCTGTAGAAATATACAAAATATTTTTAAATTGATTTTTTGATTTACTCAACACCCAAAAAGTTTTTGGATTTAAAGATTGTGTGTTGAAATTAGGTAGAGTGTAAGTAATATAATTTCCGAAATAATTTTCAGAAAAAATGTCTGCCACGCCATTATCAGTGTTCCAAGGTAGCTGGGAAATCTTTTCAAAATTTAATGGTGAATCAGTAGTAGCAAAAAGACCATTTGGAGTAGATACAATTACTCTTGGTGGCGTATTAGACTCAGTAGGATTTAATTTAACATTATTTACGATATTAGAGAATATAATATAATCTGAATGCTGAATTAAGCTATCAATTTCTGGATAGAATCTTACGTGGTCACCAGAATCCAGTAGTTTTTTGTATGGAATAATTCGGGCTGGTTCATCAATTCTATAAAAACCTAAATGACTCAATCCAGCCAATCGAGAAATAGGCACTGTTCCCCGCACAAAAGAACCAGCATTTATTGATTTTATTCTATCTGGAGAAAGTAAACCTTTAACTTGAAAACTTGGTTTTGTAAATTTAATAATTACATCTGTTTCAGAAAAATTACTGATTGACGGAATAATTGGTCCAACAAATTGAAGTCTACCGCCGCTGTTTACTACTTGACTCACTTGAAAAAGATTATAAGTGGCAGGGTCTAAAATTTCAGTTTTCAAATACACTTCAATTCTAGAATATTCTTCACTAATCCAAGACCAAACATTAAATTCACTTTGGTCTTCAGTTAGTGTTCTTGTTGAGCCATCTGTCAAAAAGTATACAGTATCATAGTCAAGCGGCCTGGCTGACCTTGGTGGAGTAAGGCTTGATGTTAAGAAAATATTAGGGCCAGGTGCAATTTGATACACAATCTGAAGAGTGGATGACAAAGGCACACTATTTTGTAAATAAATTAAGTTGCCTGTAATCTGGTATTGATTTGGCAACAAAAGTACTGAATTTAAAAATACTTGAGGAATTGAATAATTTGTTGCTAAAAATCCAGAAGGATAAGTAATTGTGTAAACATTACTGTATTCAATAATTGAAATATTAATCGTCAATGAAGTGTTTAGATTAATTTTGCTCGGCATATCGCCTTCACCAGAATGGACATGATTAACAAGAGCTTGTTTGAGTAGTCTTTGCAAATCGCCTTGAGCATTTTTTAGCTCTCTTCTTCTTTCTGAATAAATTATTTGAGTTATTGTTATATTTCCGCTTACATTATTAACAAAAACTTCCCCAAGATATATCGCAGGGTTAGTTAAATCATAATCTTCATCTGGGTACTGAGGTGCTACAATTGAGCATAAATATTCTGTGTTTGTGCAAACATTTTTTTCCGCCCATACATAATATTGGTTAGCTGTTGTAAATCTAAAAAATGTTGGATACTCCGTAGCCGCGTGATATACTCCTACAATTCCTAAACCCACTGTAACTACAATGCACTGATTCCAATCATTTTCTGTGACTGGGTAGTTTAAAGATTGATATTGTAAACCTAAATATGAGAAAGGGTCATTTCTATAAGCATCTAATAATGCCTGTCTTTGATTCAAAACATAAGAGTCGCTTGTGCACCCCATCCACTTTATTGTCCAGCCAGAAATTATGCCTTGACCAAAATAATCGTACATTCCAAAAATCTCGTTCTCGGCGGTTTTCATATTATCTTGGTCGAAGCCAGGATAAATTACATCTCCGTCTTCGAGGTAAAGAAAATTATAAATCGGGGTAGTTTTTGACATTATGTTGCTATAAAGGTTTTAGTATAAAGTTCCGAGTTGAAGAAGACAAAGTTTTGCACCCATCCAGTAACAAACAAACCAATAGTAAAAGGACCATCATTTGTAAATTGAATTACTGGATTAAGTCTGTTAGCAGCTGGGCCTGCAGCAGGGTCTTCATTTGGTGGATAATAAGTAAGAATTCCTACTGGATAAGTAGTACCGAAAGTCCAATTATAAGAAGAAACAATTCCAATTGTTTTATTGACAAACTCATATGCACGTGGAATCACCACTCCTGTATCAGGATTAACATATTGTTGAATTTCAAAAGCCGCTTGAGGTGGCATAAAATAAACATCATTTGGCCCAAGGTCTAATTGAACACCAAATTCGTCAAAGAAACATGGCTCAGATGTTGCAGATTTCAAAATCACTCCAAATTTTATTATACTAGAAGGAGTGGGCAAAGTAAAAATTTGGTTTGGAGTAATTACAGTATAGTTAAGAGGATTTGTGTCATTAGGATTAGTTGTATATCCAAAAACAATCTCGCCACCGTTTGTAACAAAATTAGCAGTGAGAATTCCTCTTCTGATAAGCGGTTTAGGGTCAATAGTAGATTGTATAGATGTATCAAATGTTTTGGTAACAAATACTGATTTACCAGCACCTGTGTAAGTAAGAAGCACACTTCTAACAACAGGTGTGACATTTTCTGACGCAGATGTTAAAACGAGCTTGAATTGAATCCATTTACCTGATAGACTTTGTATATTAGCTAAAATAGAGGTAACCGATGCTGAGTAATCGTTACCATTGTTAATTGTGCTTACTTGATAAGAGTTAGTATAGATTCTGGCATTTAATTCTGCAAGTGTATTTGCTGTTTTGACAGAAAGAGTAACTGAAGTACCATGCTCGCCATCACTCATTATGCCAGGTATTAATGCTAAAACTTGCACTTGGTTCCAAGCTACTACATCAGATGCATAATATGGGTCAGACTCAAAAACTCCGTTTTCTCTGACAATTTTTGTGCCAGCATATATAAAATTATTTTTTGCTTCAGGCGGAACATATTGAACAATATTGTTTGTATTTAAAGCTGGATTTATCTCTAAAATTCTTCCTGAAGGTAAAGCTTGATTATTTTGTTGTTGCTGAATTTGATTATAAATAACATCTGTAGCGTATTCTTCTTGATAAGTGGTTAAATTATTAACATCCGTGAATCTTGCAAAAACTCTATACTCATTAGAAGATAGTGCGGTGGTGTCAGCTTTTCTTAAAGAGCCATCTGCAAATCCAAACACATCATCTGTGCCACCTGTTCGGTAGTACCAGTTTAAAGTTTTAGGAGCAACAAAACTGGTTACTCCAACAATAGGTGATGCTGATGATAATCCATTATAAAGGGCGATTGTTCCAATTCCGGTTACACCAATTCCTCTTAAAGTTATAGAAAACTCTTTGGGTACATTTGGTTGAAATGTAGAAGAAAAAGCATTCTCTTCTAGTGAAATATTTTGACCTTGTAAAGTTATAGATTCAATTGTTGAATTTGTAGGATATTGAATATAAAAACTTGTGGATATTCCAGTGTTTACACCTGCAAAAACAATGTAACCTTTTGCATTATAAACAAAAGAAGAATTAAATCCATTGAGCAATGGGTCAAAGTTTATATTGGTATAAGATTGTGTTTTTGTGATTGAAGGATTTTGGGCAAATTCTAAATCGTTTGTTTCCACCGAAACTAGTAGTCCTTGTTGGTCATTTACAGTATACCCTGGTTCAGTGATTTGAGTGGTTACAAAATTAGTTTCATTAAATACATATGAAAAACGGTCTGTAATTGCAAGAATTGAGTTGGCTTGCTTTGTTGCAGTTAATTCTCTTGTGTAGCCTCCTGCCAAAGGAACGCCAGTATCAACAAAACTTCCAAGTTTATTATTTGATAATGTAGAGTAAAGCAACTGAGAACCACCAAAAGCCACATACAATCTGTTTGTTGATGAAGAAAAATATGCAACATCTGGCCTTAAATACGTGGCATAAGATAAAGTAAGAAGAGAATTGTAATAGACATATATTTTGCCCACTTCTCTCAATTGGTCAAATGCTCCAATCACCAACCCAAATGCGGTGTTGTAGATAAAAGTAATTTGTGTTTCAGGTATTTGAGTAGACCAATTTTCATGAGTGATTAAATTGTTAGATAACTTATAAATTCTTTTCCTTTCTTGGGCTGAATTATTATCCCTCAGAGTAGATACGCCTATAAAACTATTCGTTAGTTGTGTTGCAGAAGCTGTTGGAACATTGACAACAGACCCAAGCTCTGTCACTAAGTTTTCAGAAAAATTATAAATTTTTCCAAGAGTATCTGTTAGCAAAATACCATTTGTTCCAATAGTTGAGCTTGTAAATAATGATTCAGTAAGCGTAAATACATTAGTGAGCGTTTCGTTAGTGTAAACATTAAGAACACTATCTGAAACAAGTAAATAACTAGACTCTCCGTCAACAACCACCGCGTAAATTGTTTTTATTGGATAGCCAGTGGCTTGCTCAATTATTGCAAATTTTTTACCTAAATCTCCAAAATCATAATCAATATTGTCAATGTATTTTTGCAAAGGTGTGGGAAGAGTAATAGTTGTTGTTCCACTTTCTGGAAAATCTCTAGAAGTAGAAACTTCTACAGTGCTTATTCCCATAAAATCAGTGGCTGAAAGCAATAATGTTCCTTGACTTCCTTTAGCATAGTAATCACCTAAGCTTGTTAGTTTGAGCCCACTTAAATTTTTTGGGCTAAAAAAATCAAATCTAACTACGTTCGTTGTAAGATTATTTGCAATCATAGTGTAATATGATTCACTTAAAAGATTTGTAAATCCAGAAATTTCAAATTGATTTTGACCACTTGAATCTATCAAAGTTTCAACAGCAAATACTTGAGTATTTGTATCTAAAAGATTTTTTTGAATGTAATGTGACGTGGTGGGTACAGCTAAAGAAGTGTATAGATTTAAATTTGATTGGTCACCATAAACCACAGGAATATTTTGAGGCTCATCAAGTTGGTTGTAAATTGTATCTACAGAAGGAATCACTATTCCTCGTTCAGTTACAAGCTTAAAAGAAACACCAGACGCTCCTCTGTTTACAAAGAGTACTCCATCTGTTGATTCTTTTAAAGAATAAGAGTATAAATTGTTTTCACCGGAATTGGGAACAATTATCGGCCTACCTGAGCTATAATTTGAACCTAAAGAAGGAGAAAAAGTAAACCAATATACACCTTCACTTAATACAACCGGATTTGAAAAAATAAATTCTATTTCAGAGTTTGAGATTAATACTTCATTTGATTGTCCCAAACTAACCTGAGATGGATTACCAAAATAATCTTGATTAATTGTAAAAAATCCTTTCGTTGTTATATTAAAAGATGTACTTGCTAAAAAATTCAATTTCAATGAATTTACAATTATATCACCAAAAACTTCAAAATTAAATGAGAAATATTTTCTTACACTTATTGAGCTTAATGGCGAAATACTAAAAATTGTACTAGAAAGAGAAGCAAATCTATGCACCTGCATAGGGCCCAAAAATCCTTCATTTATTGTAACTTTACCTACTGGTGGTCTTCTTTTTAACGTTAAACTAGCGGTAGGAAAATTAGCTTCAGAGGAAATTCCTGTAATAAAATTAGAAAAAACGTAACTTGTGAAATTATAATTATCTTGCTCAATCATCTCTATTAATGATGGAGCAGTATTATCCTCATAAATAGTGGTGTTTGTCGCCGTAATAACAGAAGTGTTATACGAACCCACTGTTGTTGTAATTCCTCCTGTATAAAGGTTGATTTTTACAGTGGAGTTGGTGTCAACAGATTTTGCAAGAGTGGCATTTAAAACAGAACCACTAAAAGTGTATGTAGAAATTGTGTTGAAAATGTTATTGTCAAAAACAAAAAATAAATTAGTGTTTACGCCTGTTATAGTGGCTGATGAAAAAATTAACAGATTTGTATTTAACACTGAGGCGGTAAGCATTCAATCTATTTTTCTTGATTCAAGAAGGTTTTGCCTAGATTAACCTTGAGAATCTACAATGATTGTAAATGTATCATTTGTTGAAATATCAACAATACTTGAGGAAGGCATTCCCACCACTGTGCCATCATTTGTTACTGATTGAAAAGCTCCTGCTGTGTTTGCATAATCGGCACCAATTTGATAACTCTTTGTTGCTGGTGCATAGTAAGCATATACGGAATTAGTCAAATCCGAATCAGCCGTAATTGATATTACAGGAGTTTGAGATGGTAAATCAGGAGAGGTGGCGTTTTCAGGATTGATTGTGCTGGTTATTGAGTTTATAACATCTGAAGATGACGTAGAAACTTTAACATATGAGATAATCTGAAGATTTTGTATTTGTATTAACAGAACATAATTATTTGATGTTGATGCCATTATAATTCCAGGGAAGAATTGTTGCACCAATACAATATATCCAAAAATTGAATCAATTTGAAGTGTGTTGAGAAGTGTTGGTGATTGACTCGAAGTAAGTATTGTTTGATACCCTGTGTCAAGTGGGTCTCCATCCCCAGCATAAGAATATATGTACCCATTTTCTGTTGAAGCAAATAAATACGATTGATTAGGGAACTGCTGGTCTTGTATTGTAGTTAAATCGGTAATTTTACTACCGTTTGGTGACCAAGACGAAATCAAAAGAATTCCTCCGTCGATACCAGAATTGAATGCATTTCCGTAAAGCTCAATCGTTCCATCCTGATATCCTACAACAAAATTGACATCACATTTTACCCAATCGTAAGTCACACTTTCAAATGTGAAAGAAGCACTTCGGTAATGATTTAAAAATGCAGCCGCTATAGCTGTTGCGTTTGACCTAGATGTATAAACTACAATTGGATTTGTGTTTAGACTTTGTGGTGAGCCATCATTAGCTTTACCTGCGAATAAGTTGACAGTGGACCCTGAGCTGGCAGAAGTTTGTAGACACAATAAATACACTTGTTTTGCTCTAGGAGAAGATAATATTACATCAGCAAAAGCAATTGAAATATCTACTGTATTATTGAATAAACCAAGTGACCAGCTATCAGCAATATCATACGTGGTATCATAATAAAATGCCGTTAATATTTCATTGGAATCATATAATAGAGCAAATCCGCCGATACTATCTACTTCATAAGCTCCAATGCATGGCGAAGGCTGTGCTACAAATTTTACAGGTTTGTAAGGAGTGCCAGTAAATGTATTACCAAAAACACTGTAATTATAGGTTGTAATTCCGTTGCTAGTAGATTTAAAAGCATATGAGTTTAATTCCGAATATTTTAGACCATTATTATTTTGTGCATAATACACTACATTTTGATTATTAATATTTAAAGGAATTGGAGCTGATACTGGAGCTGCCCCACCTGAAGCAATCGCATTTCCATTTGAGTTCAGATAAAAATAATGATTTGGATTTTTTGCTATTTTATAAACATTAATATCAGGAGTATTTGCCTGTAAAGTGTTTGCAAATGAAGTGGGTGCTAATCCAATTCCAAAACCTGCACTATTTGATGTTATTGCGGCTCCAATTAGATTAATGTTTGTAATAGCTCTTGAAGACGAGGCTAAATTAACTGTGCCTGTAGCACCTGAGCCGAGACCTCCAACACCTGTAATTGTAACCTGAGCAGATTGTGTATATCCGAATCCAGGATTAGTAATAACGATGTTCGTTACTTGACCAACTGTTACCGAAGCCACCCCAACAGCACCTGAGCCAGCTCCATTAGGGGTGATAATCATTAAAGGCGGAGTGGTGTAACCAAAACCAGGATTTGTAATATCAATTGCCACCACTTTATTTCCTGAAACAATAGCTGTTCCAAGTGCGGTTACTGGCGATGAAGTGACACCAGTGGGTGCAGAGAATGTTACTGCAGCACCTGTTAAATATCCATTTCCTTCATTGGAAATAGCATATCCAGAAACATAACCTAAATCATTAGTTACTGCCACGCCTGTAGCTGTCACGGCTATGATTGATGCAGGAGGTGCTGAAAAAGTTACAGTAGCACCTGCTGAATAACCAAATCCGAGTACTCCCATTGTTACTGAAGTGACAAATCCTTGATTAGTAGGAAGATAGGAGCTTTCCACAAGTGTGAAATTGTAATCTGCAACTATGTGCTGATTTGGCAACAGGTGAGTAAGAGTACCAGTGGTGCTAAAGCCGTACAAAACGTTGGGTACAGTGGATATCCCAAATGTTGTGTTATATCCTGTTTGGTAATAATCGTTTGCACCCCAAGCAAATACACCGCTTGAAGTAATTCCAGATGCCGAATCAGTCCAAGTGCCAGATGCAACAGTGTGGCTTGGGCCTTGGTCAATATTCGTAATTACCAAACTAGAAATTGTTCTGGCTACCCCTAATACTGACAATTGAGTGATTGCAAAACCAATTGGCTGAGTTCTACCTGCTCCAAACTGAAATACAGATTGTATACCAATTTTGTTATTGAATGTAACATATGAAGCATTATCTTCATATGCTGAAAATAGTTGAACACTTGTGCTAATTAAGTAAGGAACGGAGGTGGAAATACTTATCGTTGATGTTCCTAATGCATAGTTATTATTACTTCCCCATGCATACAACGCATTGTCTGCGGTAATTAAGTAAGAAGTATTTCTTTGTGCAAAAACATCTTTTGCTAAGAATGTTGAAGGCAAACCTAGTTGATAGAAAATGTTTGTAGACACGCCATTGTAACCAAGTTGATTGTAAGTATTCAAGCCAATTGTAAATACTTGGCCCGCTTTATTCAATGCAATATTATGGTGATATCCTGAAGCTACTTTAACCACATTATTAAGCCCCATGTAAACTTTTTCAGATGAGCCGTCAAGAGGACCAATTACAGGGTAGTTTATAGATAGTTCGCCGTAATAATTATATCCTACACCATATACTGAACCAGACGAGCTATATCCAGCCACATAATAAGTTTGTACTGAGCCAAGAGCAACAACTTGTGCAACAAAAGTAGTGCCTAAGGAAAAACTATTTACTGAAACATAAGTGCTTATTCCTCGCGTATTCGCTACAATATTAAATAACCCTGAATTTCCGCTTGAGTACAGAACGGTGGCCCCAATACTTACAGGCAATGGGGACTCTGGATAAAATTGAATATTACTTTGTTGACCAGAAATAATTGGGTTAAAAACAGCATTGAACGTTGGTATAGGCTGTATATTTACCACAGCTGTGCCCAAGCCGCCTGCTAGTAAAGATGCTGTTATGTTCGTTGTAAGACCAGATGAAACTCTATTCGAAGACAACAAGATAGAGGTGGAGTTAGAGCCTACAGAAATAGTTGCAAGTCCAAGAGAAGCCGACCCAGCTCTAGT
>JACCDY010106649.1_pt1 | contig 20180 bp, 18 predicted proteins | sample 7446391 | NCBI WGS metagenome assembly JACCDY01 (sample SAMN15323451, study PRJNA562643) | freshwater metagenome | isolation source: river surface water | place: USA:Blue River Watershed | collected 2017-08-18
AGGCCACACTGTCACCCCCGCTCAAGCATGACCGAAGAAAACGCTGCACTTAGAGTACACGCCATTATTGACCCCTACGCCTCGCAACGGCAATCGGTGCGCAAGGGCATCGCGCAGTTTCAAGAGCGCTTGCAAGCTGCTGGACACACGTTCAGAGACCCGCCACCTGAGCCCACATCGTGCTGCGGCCGCGGCTGCAACGGCTGCGTGTGGGAGAGTTACGACGCAGCGCTGATGTTTTGGTACGAAGACGCCGGCGCGCTGCTGGCTTCTTGAAGCGCGCTCAGGAACCCAAATGTTTGCCCGCCTCGCGGCGTGTGAGGCCCGAGAGTTGCTCTGCGTGTTGACTTAAAAACTGCCGCACCGAGTTGGGTTGGGTTCGGGCATGGTCACGCAAAGCCCAACCTATGGCTTTGCGAATGAAAAAATCGGTTTCTCCGGACAGCGTGAGCGCATAACGAAACAACCTTTGTTGATCGGTGTGCTCACGCCAGCCCAATTGGTGCAGCATGGCCACGCGGCGGACCCACAAATTGGGGTGCACCAACCACGCATCCATCACGCTCTGGGCATCGGCATCACGGCTTTTGGCCTTCAACACGATGTCGCCCACCACACCCGCCAAGCCATCCACGGTGTCCCACCAAGCATCGGTTTGCACCCACTGCACGATGTGGGGCAAAGCGGCCAAGTCCAAGCGTTTGTACTGCTTGGCCAGTAGGTCGACTGCGGCATAGCGAAACTCACGTTCAGGCAAGCGCCACAGGCCCGCCACCAAGGCCAGCAATTCGTCAGGGTCACCGGTAAATTTCGGCAAGGCTTTCAAGGCTTCTCGCCTCGGCCCTGCACGAATGCCCAAAAACTCAAACTGGTTGAGCATGTAGGCCCGCATCGAAACGGCCTGTTCAGGGTCGGCTTGCGCCCTCAATGCGCTTTCGATGGACGCCAGCCCCAAGGTGTTTTTCTGCATGAATCAGACTGCGCTGGGTGGCAGCAGATTGGGCGAGTTCAAAGCCAAGGTCAGTGCGGACCGCACCTCTGGCTCGGCCGTTGGTCGAACCACGCGGCCCACCTCTTGCCCTTCTCGCAGCAAGATCAGCGTGGGCCACAGTTTGACGCGGTAGCTGCGGCCCAAGGCCCGCCCGGGGCCATCTTCCACTTTGAGGTGTTGCCACTGGGGCTGCTGCTGCAATGCTTGGTTGATGGCGGTTTGTGCGGCGCGGCAATGTCCGCACCATTCGGTGCCAAATTCCAACACGGTCAGCCCGGGCAAGGCATCGACTTCGGATCGGCTTGGGGCTTCAAGGGCGCTCAAGTAAGTGGCAGACACAGTCATGACGGCATTTCCTGCAGAGGTCTTGGCGCTGCGTGTGGACTCAACCCCCAGCCAACTCCTGCAGCGCCTGTGGGTTGGGCAGACCCAATATTCGCCCACCGCCAATGATAAGTTGCCGTTCTCGCAAGTGGCGCAGCACCCGAGAAAAGGTCTCTGGGGCCATGCCCAACTGGGCTGCAATGGTGCGTTTGCGCTCGGTCAGTTTGACCGCCAAGCCGCCCAACAATTCATCGGGCTTGGCATGGCGCAGCAGCCACTCTGCGCAACGTGCGTCGGCGTCTTTGGCCAAGCGGCTCACACCCAACTCGGTTTGTTGGCGCTGCGATATCGCCATGTCGCGCAGCAAATTTTGCGAAGTCTTGGGCAAAGTTTTGACCTGCGCCAAAAATTCAGGCACAGGCACAAAGCGCAGTTGCACATCGGTCTCGGCCAGCGCATCGACGACATGCGGCAATCCCAGCAAGGCCGACGCAGCTTCAAGCCAAAAAGGGCCCTCGACCACGCCCAGTTGGTGCGCCATGAGTCCTTCCGCCATGACGCCTATCACCACACGGCCTTGCACGACATGAACAACGCGGTCTACCGCGCCGCCTCGGTTCAGCAACACGGCGCCGGCAGGCAAAGAGGTGACGGAGTCAGGCGGGGGGGAAAGCGTGGGATCGAACATGATGGCCACGAATGTGCCAGAGCCGAGACACTTGGGCTTTGACGCACATCAATAACGCGAAAAACTCGCGTTAAAGCCCCTCAGAGCACCAAGATCGCCCTGAAATCGTTCACATTGGTGTGGGTGGGTCCGGTGATGACCAAATCGCCGAGTGCAGCAAAAAAGCCATAGGCATCGTTGCGCTGCAAATGGTCGTCGACTTTGCAGCCCAAGGCGGCAGCCCGTGCCAGTGTGTCGGGCGACACCCAGGCCCCTGCGTTGTCCTCAATGCCATCAATGCCATCGGTGTCTGCGGCCAACGCCCAGACACCCGGCTGGCCTTGCAGGGCTTGTGCCAAGCCCAAGCAGAACTCACCGGCGCGCCCGCCACGACCCCGCGGGGTGCCTGCGGCTTGCGGCTTGATGGTGACGGTGGTCTCGCCACCACTCAAGATGACGCAAGGTTTTTGGAAAGGCCCCTGCCCCTTGGCTGCAGCTCGGGCCAGCGCCGCATGCACCTTGCCCACTTCGCGCGACTCACCCTCGAGCTCGTCACTCAGGATGTAGGCATTCAGCCCTTGAGCGCGGGCTGCAGCAGCGGCCGCTTCGAGCGACTGTTGGGGCGTGGCGATCAGCGAAACGGTGTGGCCAGCAAATACTTCGGCGCCAGGTTTCGGGGTTTCCCAAGCGCCCGAACGCAAGGCTTGTTCAACCTCGGGGGGCACAGCAATGGCATAGCGTTGCAAGATGGCCAAAGCATCGGCGCAGCTGCTGGCATCGGGCACGGTGGGGCCACTGGCAATGATGGAGGGGTCATCGCCCGGCACATCGCTGATGGTGAGCGTCACCACCTTGGCAGGCGCGCAGGCCGCGGCCAGACGACCGCCTTTGATGCGCGACAGGTGTTTGCGCAGGCAGTTCATTTCGGCGATGTTCGCCCCACTGGCCAGCAACTGGCGGTTGATGTCTTGCTTGACTTGCAGGCTGATGCCCTCGGCGGGCAAAGTCAGCAGGGCCGAGCCGCCGCCAGAGATCAGGCACAACACCAGATCGTCAGAAGTCAGGCCCTCGGTCAGGGCCAAGATGCGCTCAGCCGCTTGCAGGCCGGCGGCATCCGGCACCGGGTGCGACGCTTCGACCACTTCGATGCGTTGCGCCAGTCCCTCTGGCCGTGGTGGGGTGTGGCCATAGCGCGTGACGACCAAGCCCGAGAGAGGCGCATCTTTGGGCCACCAAGCCTCGACGGCCTGGGCCATGGCACCTCCGGCTTTGCCTGCGCCCAGGACCAATGTGCGGCCCTTGGGTGGTGCTGGCAAATGGGCCGCGGTGTTGTGCAAAGGCAAAGCACGCGACACGGCCACATCGTAGAGTTGGCGCAACAACTCAGCAGGATTTTGCTGGGCATCAAAAATGGGGGTTGGGGCAATGGGCATGGCCAAATTGTGCCCCAAGGCAGGTAAAGTTCTGCCCATGACCACCCTGCTGATTCACCGTGCCCGCTGCATTGCCACGCAAGACGATGCTCAAACTGAACTCACCGGCGCGTCGCTGCTGATCCGCGATGGGCTGATCGAGCGAATCATTCCTGCCGAAGAAAACACCGAGGCCTTGTTGCGACAGGTGGACGATGTCATTGATGCGCGCCACCATGTGGTGGTGCCGGGCCTCGTCAACACCCACCACCACATGTACCAATCGCTCACGCGGGCGATTCCATCCGTGCAAAACGCAGAGCTGTTTTCGTGGCTCAAAGGCCTCTACCCAATCTGGGTGGGCCTAACGCCTGAGATGGTTCGGGTCTCAGGCCAAGTGGCGATGGCTGAGTTGCTGCTGAGTGGTTGCACCACCAGCAGTGACCACCTCTACATCTACCCCAACGGCGTGCGGCTTGACGACAGCATTGAGGCGGCGCACACCATGGGCATGCGCTTCACTGCCACACGCGGCAGCATGAGTGTGGGCGAGTCGCAAGGCGGCTTGCCGCCCGACAGCGTGGTCGAAAAAGAGCCCGCCATTTTGAAAGAAACCCAGCGCCTGATCGAGACTTGGCATGACGCCCGCTTTGGCGCGATGACGCATGTCGCAGTGGCCCCCTGCTCGCCCTTCAGCGTGAGCCAAGACCTGATGCGTGAGGCCGCCAAACTGGCACGGGCCCACGGCGTGCGCTTGCACACCCACTTGGCCGAGAACGACCACGACATCGCCTACACCCAAGAAAAGTTCAACTGCACGCCGGCCCAATATGCCGAAAATTTGGGCTGGGTGGGACACGATGTGTGGCACGCGCATGGCGTAAAACTCGACGAAGAGGGCACCTACTTGTTTGCCAAAACACGCACCGGCATCGCCCACTGCCCGTGCAGCAACATGCGCTTGGCCAGTGGCATCTTGCCGCTCAGAAAAATGTTGGACGCGGGCGTGCCGATTGGCTTGGGTGTGGATGGCAGCGCCAGCAACGACGCCGCGAACCTGCTGAACGAAGCTCGCCAAGCCATGCTGTTGGCCCGCGTGGCCAAAGCGCTCGAGCCCATGGGTTGCAACCATGGCCCCGCGGACATGACACCCCGCGATGCCTTGCGCTTGGCCACCCGGGGTGGCGCTGAAGTGCTGGGGCGTGGCCACGAGTTGGGACAAATCAAGGCCGGTTATTGCGCTGACATCGCGCTGTTTCGCACCGACACGCTGAGCATGGCCGGTGGCGCGGTGCACGACCCGGTCGGCGCTTTGCTTATGTGCACCAGCGACAACGCCGACTACACCGTGATCAATGGCCGTGTGGTGGTGCGCCAAGGCCAAATCACCACAGTGGACATGGGGCCGCTGATCGAGCGGCACAACCAGTTGGCGATGCAACTGGCCTTGAGCGCCCGCTAAAACCCGGTCTTCAAGCCTGCGAATGCATACGGGCTGAACACGCTTCGAGCTCAGTCGAGCTTGGCGCCGGCCTGAAACCAACGGCCGAACAGGGCACGGTCCTCTTCGGTCAGACCTGTCGTGTTGCCCATGGGCATTTGCTTGGTCACGACCACTTGTTGGTAGATGTTTTGCGCGTTTTGCTTGATCAACTCAGGGCTGTCCAAACGCACGTTTTTCATTTGAACCTGCGCACCATGGCACGCCAGGCAGTGTTGACCGACGAGGCTTTGCACTTGAGCAAAGCTCACGGGCATGGCCGGTGCGGCAGAGGCTTTGGGCGGCGCTGGGCGCAATGCCACGATCACCCCAAGAATCATGACCACGCCCACGGCGGCAAAAGGCCAAGGGTTGGCGGCGCGGCCCAAGTGGTAGCCGTGGCGCTGCACAAAAAACTGGCGAATCAGCGCACCCGCCAACATCATGACAAACAGCAGCACCCAGCGGTGTTCGTGGGTGTACAAGAAGCTGTAGTGGTTGCTCAGCATGGCAAAAATCACGGGCAGCGTGAAGTAGGTGTTGTGCACACTGCGCTGCTTGCCACGCTTGCCATGAATGGCCAAGGCGTTGGCATCGTAGCTTTCACCGCTGGTCATGGCCGCCACCACTTTGCGTTGCCCCGGGATGATCCAGAAAAACACATTGGCACTCATGGCCGTGGCGATCATGGCGCCCACCAACAGAAATGCGGCGCGGCCCGCAAACAACTCATTGGCCAACCAAGAAGCAAACGCGACGACCACAATCATCAAACCAGCGACGATCAGCTCACCGTTTTTGCGAAAGCCAAACAAGCGGCAAATGATGTCGTAGACAAACCAGAATGCCACCAAAAAAGCCACGGCAGCGCTGCCGGCCATCACGGGTGTCCAGTCCATCAAGGACTTGTCGATCAAAAAGGTGCCCGCGTTCCAGAGATACAACACCGTGAACAAGGCAAAGCCACTCAGCCACGTGGAATAACTTTCCCAATAAAACCAGTGCAGTTTGGTGTGGATGACTTTGGGCGCCACCATGTATTTTTGGGGGTTGTAAAAACCACCGCCGTGCACCGCCCACATCGCGCCGCCCACGCCTTTTTCGAGCAAATCGGGCGAGTTGGGTTTTTGCAGGTTGTTGTCGAGAAAGACAAAGTAAAACGAGGAGCCAATCCAGGCGATGGCGGTGATGACATGCACCCATCGCAACAACAGATTGGCCCATTCCAGCAGATACGTTTCCATGAAGGACTCTCCAACCAGCTCACCACCGCGGGCCCTGTGAGCGGTCATTCGGTCGCGAACATGAACCCGAAGGTTCTTGCGCCGCTGCGACCAGTGCACCGAAGTGTATACAGTTTAAGTGTCTGATTCCAGCCTTGCTGGCCGCCGATGGCTAGGGAAAACCAGAATCCGCCTTCAAAGCGTTTGCAAGAGTTGTGCGGCGACCGCCACGGCGATCACTTCAGGCTCTTTGCCGTTGATGCCGGGCACCCCAATCGGGCAAGTGATGCGCGCAATCTCGGGCGCAGTGAAACCCCGCTCTTCAAGGCGGTGCCTGAAGGTGGCCCATTTGGTTTGGCTGCCAATCAGGCCCACAAAAGGCAAGTCGTCTTTTTCACGCAGGCGTTTGAGGCAAGCCACCACGATGTCCAAGTCTTCGGCATGGCTAAAGCTCATGATCAATACCCGACTGCCGGGCAGCAAATCGGCCACCGCCGCTTGCACCGGATTGGAGTGCTCACACACCACCTCGGCGGGAATGTCATCTGGAAAAATTTCATCGCGGCTGTCAACCCACAACACGCCAAAGGGCAAAGGCACCAAGGTCTTGACCAGCGCTTTGCCCACATGGCCACCACCGAACAACGCCAAGGGGGTCAGCTTGGGCTTCAAGATTTCTCGCATTTGGGGCAAGTCGTCCGCGCTGACCCTTTGAAACCCCAAGGCCACCACACCGCCGCAGCATTGGCCCAAACTGGGACCCAACACATGGCGCAGTTCTGTTTGGCTGGTTTTGCCTTGCAACAACAACCGCGCATGGGCCAAGGCCTGAAACTCCAAATGTCCGCCGCCCACGGTGCCCTGCTCGCCTTGCGCAAAGACCACCATGCGGGTCCCCGCCCCACGAGGCACTGAGCCTTGTGTCGACAACACGCTCACCAACACCGCAGCATCGGTCTTTAGCCTCGATAAGGCTTGCTCTGTCCAGTTCAATCTTGTTGTCCGTTCAAACAAGGGTCTCAAAGGTGATTGCCTTTCAGACCGTGTCAATGCCAAAATATTTGCCACTACCGAGTATGCCAAGGACTGGGACGTGTCATGAGCCTTCATCTGCGACAGATTCAAAATGCCATCACCGTGCCATGGCTGGGCGTCTGTGCCATTGCGCTGCCGCTGCTTTTGTTGAGTGGCTGCACCACACCACCTCCGCCAGCGCCCCCCGCTCCGCCAGCACCGCCAGTGCAAGCCCCACCCCCCGTTGTCAAAGCGCCCGAGGCTCCACCGGAATACACCGGCCCCACCTCTTTGGCGCGCACCAGCAAAGAATACCGAAAAGACGCTGCGGCGCATTTGTATGGCCATCAAGCCCATCGCATCTACAAAGGTCGCTTGCCCCCCATGCTGGAAGCCGTGGGGGTGTTGAATGTGGACATTGACCACCGAGGTGAAGTGAAGGCCATCCATTGGATGCGAGCACCGAAACACGCGCCGATGGTGATGGCCGAGATTGAGCGGATGGTGAAATCAGCGGCGCCCTACCCGGCCCCCAAACACATGCGCCAAGTGACCTACACCGATGTGTGGCTGTGGCACAAAAGTGGCCGCTTTCAACTGGACACGCTGACCGAAGGTCAAGACTGAGACCCGCTGTTTCAGCGTTTTCAATCGGCCGGACGATTTGCCTCAGACGCTGCCGAAGGCGACACGGGCGCTGCAGCAGCACGGGTCTCGGTGGACTCAGGAAAGCACATTTTTTCGCCGTCCCAACGCTGGCCACACCAGCAAACGCCCTCGGCGTTGATGATGCAAGTGCCGGTGCCACAGCACCTGGTGTCTTCTGACATGGACTGCTCCTGAAATCCGTGTGGGTGAAAAGCCGCAGGATGCCTGAAACGAGATCAGGCTTCCCGCAACTTCTGTCAAAGACCTGCTGCGGCCTTGGCTTTTTCGCAAGCCATCAAGATGCGCTCGGGTGTGGCCGGCGCGTCCATGTAAACCACCGACTTGTGCTGCGCACTGGCGGCCACCGCATCGCGCAAAGCAAAGAAAGCCGAGAGGCCCAACATCAAAGGCGGCTCGCCGGTGGCTTTGCTGTTGAAGGGGGTGGGTTTCAGGTTGGCGTTGTCGAACAACGAAATCTTGAAGTGTTCGGGAATATCGCCAGCCACCGGAATTTTGTAAGTGCTGGGGCCGTGCGTGAGCAGCTTGCCCTTCTTGTCCCAAATGCACTCCTCCATGGTCAACCAACCCATGCCCTGCACATAAGCACCTTCAATCTGGCCCTTGTCAATGGCCGGGTTGATGCTGCGGCCCACGTCGTGCACGATGTCCACGGCCTTCAACCACCACTCGCCGGTGCGGGTGTCGATCTCCACTTCGCTGACGGCCGCGCCGTAGCAGTAGTAATAGAAAGCACGGCCATTCAATGTGGTGAAGTCGTATTTGATTTCAGGCGTCATGTAAAAGCCCGTCACCGACAAGCCCACACGGTCCAACCACGCTTGCTTGGTCACATCGGCCCACTTCACGGCCTTGCCGCCGCCGTGCACTTCGTTGTTCGCGAAAGTCACGTCGGCTTCGCTGCAAGACAACATGCGGGCCGCCACCGGCTTCAGGCGATCACGCATTTGTGCGGTCGCGTTCATGATGGCCGCGCCGTTGATGTCAGCGCCACTTGAAGCCGATGTGGCCGAGGCGTTGGGCACTTTTTGTGAGTCGGTGGCGGTCACCCGCACATGGTCCACGCTGATGCCCAAACCATCGGCGCAGACCTGCGCCATCTTGGTGTTGAGGCCTTGGCCCATTTCGGTGCCGCCGTGGTTGCAGCTCACCGAGCCATCCATGTACACCACCAGCAATGCGCCGCCTTGGTTCAGGTGCGTGGCCGTGAAGCTGATGCCGAACTTCAGGGGCACCAAGGCCAAACCGCGCTTGCGGGTTTTGCTCTTGGCGTTGAAGGCTTGCACCGCAGCGCGGCGCTCAGCGTATTGGGACTCACGCTCCACCTGATCGATCACTTTGTCGCCCACCCAGTCTTCAATCAACTGGTTGTATTGGGTGGTCATGGTGTCAGGCGTGCCACTGATGGCCGGGTCTTTGTAGAGGTTGAGCTTGCGCACTTCCAGGGGGTCTTTGCCCAAGGTCATGGCAATTTCGTCCATCACGGTCTCGATGCCAAACATGCCTTGTGGGCCACCAAAACCACGGAAAGCAGTCGCGCTTTGGGTGTTGGTTTTGCAGCGGTGGCTGACCAACTTGAGCGCAGGAATGTGATACGTGTTGTCGATGTGCAAACACGCACGGTCGTTCACTGGGCCAGAGTAATCGGTGCTGTAGCCGCAGCGCGACATGAGCGTGATGTCGGCGCCCAACACACGGCCGTTGTCGTCAAAGCCCACCTCGTAATCGATGCGGAAATCGTGCCGCTTGCCGGTCACCGTCATGTCGTCATCGCGGTTAACACGCAGCTTGACGGGTTTGCCCAGTTTGTGTGCGGCCAAGGCGGCGCTTTGGCTGAAGATGCTGGCGTTGCCCTCTTTGCCGCCAAAGCCACCACCCATGCGGCGGCAAATGACCTCGACATCGTTGGTGTGCAAGTTCAAGGCGTGTGCGGCCTCGCGTTGGTTACCATCGGGGTGTTGGGTGGACACATACAGCGTGAGCTGCCCATCTTCTTTGGGCACGGCATAGGTGATCTGGCCTTCCAGATAAAACTGCTCTTGTTGCCCAGTGCGGGTGGTGCCCTTGATCTTGTGAGGCGCACGGGCAATCGCCGCTGCAGCGTCGCCGCGCGTGATGCCCTTGGCCGGCATGATGAAGCTGTTGGCAGCCATCGCCTCTTCGACCGTCAAGATGGGGGGGAGCTCTTTCACCAGTACCTTGGCTTTTTTGGCCACTTCGCGCGCATACAGCATGTCGCGCGCCACCACCACCGCCACGGCTTGGCCCACAAATTCGACCTTGCCAGCCGCCAAGAACGGGTCGTCGTGCACGATGGGGCCACAGTTGTTTTCGCCGGGAATGTCTTTCGCGGTGTAGACCGCGACCACGCCGTGCTCTTTCAAGATGGCGGCGCGGTCAATGCCATCGCCAATCAACTCGCCATGCGCCACGGGCGACAAAATCAATGCGGCATACAAGGTGCCCGCATGCTCAGGAATATCGTCGATGTAAGTCGCACTGCCCGTGACATGGAGGTGCGCCGACTCGTGAACCACATCGGTGCCTTGCTGCACGCCCGAAGAGGGCAACAGATTTTTAAGTGGGGTAGGAGCGTTCATTCAAGCCACCTTGTTCGTTTGTTCTTCAATGAATTCCAAAACCAAATTACGCGCCACCAAAGCGCGATAGGCCCAAGTGGCTCGCAAGCCGTCGCGCGCCGTGAAACTGGCAGCAATCGCGGCATCCAGATCGGCGGCTTTCACACTCGATGGCGTTTGCCCTTCCAACAAGGCCTCCAGCTGAGGTGCACGGGCAGGGAAAGGGCTCAAGCCGTTGTAGGCCAATTGAACGCCCTTCAGTTTTCCACCGTCCAGGGTGTAGCTGATGGCCGCGCAGGTGGCGGAAATGTCTTGCTCAAAACGCTTGCTCACTTTGTGCGCACGGAACACTTGTCCGGCTACAGGCTTGCGCAGCTCGACCGCTTCGATGAACTCGCCGGCTTCCAACACGCTTTTTTTCATGCCGGTATAAAAATTTTCCAGCAAGACATTGCGCGTCTTTTCGCCGCGGCGCAAAACCAAATTGGCACCCAGCGCCAGCAAACAGGGCATCGAGTCGCCAATCGGAGAGCCGTTGGCAATGTTGCCCGCGAGCGTGGCTGTCGAGCGGATCGGTGGTGAGCCAAAGCGGCGCAGCACTTCGGCAAAGTCGGGGTAGGCTTTGGCGATCAGCGCTTCAACTTGCGTCAGCGAGACCGCGGCGCCAATGCGCCAAACGCGGTCTGTCTCGACCACTTGGCGCAATTCTTTGACATTGCCCAAATACATGATGTGCTCTGGCCGGGCAAACTGTTTGTTCACTTGCAGGCCAATCTCTGTGCTGCCGGCCAACAAGGTGGTGCTCGGGTGTTTGACCAAATAGTCGGCCACCTCCATCAATGTGGCGGGCGAGACAAATTCATTGCCTTTTTTGGTGCGCACGACAGGCTGAACAATGATGTCGCCATCCAAACTGAGGGTCGGAACGCTGGCACGCTGAATCTGCTTGAGCAGCGGCACATCGGCGCTGTCATCGAGTTTGAGGGCTTCCGGTTTGGCGCAGGCTTGAGTGGCCGACTCAATGATCGGCTTGTAGCCGGTGCAACGGCACAAGTTGCCGCTCAAGGCGTCGGTGATTTGTTGGCGATTGGGTGTGGGCAGCACTTGCACCAAATTCACCAAACTCATGACGATGCCGGGGGTGCAAAAGCCGCACTGCGAGCCATGGCACTTGACCATTTCGGCTTGCACGGGGTGCAACGTGCCATCGGCTTTTTTCAGGCTCTCGACGGTCTTCACCGATTTGCCATCCAACGACGGCAGCAACTGGATACACGCGTTGGTGGCCACATAGTCCACCCCGGTGCCCGCGGCGTTCAGTTCACCCACCATCACCACACAAGCGCCGCAATCGCCTTCTGCACAACCCTCCTTGGTGCCGGTGCGGTGCATTTGCTCGCGCAAATAGTCCAAAACAGTGGTGGTGCGGCGCTTGCCTTGGGCTTCAACGATTTGGCCGTCGAGCACAAAGCGCACGGTATTGGTGACTTGGGACATGGTGGGGGGAATCTTTCTTCGAGAGTGCCCCAATTTTAAAGACCCTCAGCCCCCCGCGGGGCCTTTCAAACACTCAATTTGAAAAAATCGCCCCTAACCCTCAAGACCCCCGATAGGTGGAATAGCTCCAAGGGCTGGCCAACAGCGGCACATGGTAGTGCTGGTCTTCGTGGGCCACACCAAAGTCGAGGCTGACTTGGTTCAAAAAGTGCGGCTCGGGCAGTTCCACGCCCTTGGACTTGAAGTAGTCACTCACATTAAAGACCAAGCGGTAGGTGCCTTTGCGCAAACTGGCGTGGTCGTAGAGCAGGCCAGCCGGGTTGCGGCCATCGCTGTTCAGGGTGAAGCTTTTGACCAAGGTGGCCTGCGCGCCCTGCGTGGTGTACAGGGCCACCTGCATGCCCGCCGCAGGGCAACCGTGCATGGTGTCCAAAACGTGTGTGCTCAATCCCATGGTGTTGCCCGCCTCTCGTGCCTGAGTAATAGAAGAGTTTCAAAGGAGTTTTGAAAGGGTTTTGAAACACCCTTCAATCCGGTCGACCGAAGTGTATACAATTTTGCTTTTAGTGGCTATGATTTCTAAAACAGCCACCCAAACACCCGGGGCCACACCCGAAAAAGGGACGCGAGACATGGAAACTTCCACCACGCACCACATCGTCGAATCTCTGACCCGCGCCATTGTGGAGCACCGCTTGTTGCCCGGCTCCAAACTGGCCGAGCAAAAGTTGGCCGACCATTTTGGCGTGTCTCGCACTTTGGTGCGGCAAGCCTTGTTTCAGTTGTCGCAAAACCGCTTGATCAAACTCGAGCCTGCACGGGGCGCCTTTGTTGCCGCGCCTTCGGTCGAAGAAGCGCAACAGGTGTTTGCCGTGCGCCGCATGCTGGAAGCCGAGATGACACGCGCTTTTGTGCAACAAGTCACGCCCGAACAAATCACCGCCTTAAAAGAGCACATCGTTCAAGAACGCGAAGCCGTGACGCAAGGCGACATCACGGGCCGAACCGAACTGCTGGGTGATTTTCATGTGCGCATGGCCGAATTGATGCACAACGATGTGTTGGCCCAGGTGTTGGGGGAGTTGATTTCGCGCTGCGCCTTGATCACGCTGATGTACCAGTCGCGCAACGAAGCCGAACACTCCACCGACGAGCACGAAGCCATTGTGGCCGCGCTTGAGGCACGCAACAGCGACTTGGCGGTGGGCTTGATGCACGAACACTTGCAGCACGTCGAGCAAAGTTTGATGTTCGATCGCCAAGTGCCCACCCATGACATTTCATTGGCGCTGGCCTGACCCCATCGCCCCTTGACGAGCTGACGACATGCGCATTTACAACTCAACCCTGCCCTACCCCCGCGACCTGAAAGGCTATGGCCGTCAGGTGCCCCATGCCCAATGGCCGGGTGGTGCCCGCGTAGCGGTGCAATTTGTCCTCAATTACGAAGAGGGCGGCGAAAACTCGGTGCTGCACGGCGATGCCGGATCCGAGCAATTTTTGTCCGAGATGTTCAACCCCGCCTCCTTTCCAGAGCGACACATCAGCATGGAGGGCATCTACGAATACGGCTCACGTGCTGGGGTTTGGCGACTCTTGCGGGAGTTCGAAAAACGGGGCCTGCCGCTCACGGTGTTTGGCGTGGCCACCGCGCTGCAAAAACACGAGGAAGTGACCGCCGCATTCCAAGAATTGGGCTACGACATTGCCTGCCATGGTCTGAAGTGGATTCATTACCAAAACATCGACGAAGCCACAGAGCGCGCTCACATGGCCGAGGCCATGGACATATTGAAAAAACTCACCGGCGAGCGACCTCTGGGTTGGTACACCGGTCGCGACAGCCCCAACACGCGCCGCTTGGTGGCCGACTATGGCGGCTTTGAGTACGACAGCGATTACTACGGCGACGACCTGCCTTTTTGGATGAAGGTGCGCAAGTCGGATGGCAGCGACGCCGCACAGTTGATCGTGCCCTACACGCTCGACTGCAACGACATGCGCTTTGCTTTACCGCAAGGCTACTCGCATGCCGACCCCTTCTTTCAGTACATGAAAGACACCTTTGACGCGCTGTATGCCGAGGGTGACCCGAACGGCGACAACGCCCCCAAGATGATGAGCATCGGCATGCACTGCCGTTTGCTGGGACGACCTGGCCGCATCACCGCCTTGCAACGCTTTTTGGACCACATCCAAGCCCACGACCACGTCTGGGTGGCTCGGCGCATTGACATTGCTCGGCATTGGAAAGCCACACACCCCTACACGGACTGAACATGCCCCTGACCCTCGAACAACTCAACAGCGCCAGCCGAGAAGAAGCCGCCCACATGTTGGACGGCCTGTACGAACACTCGCCATGGATTGCCGAGCAGGCGCTGGACGCGCGTCCGTTCACCTCGTTGGCACACCTGAAACATGCCATGACCGAAGTGCTGGCCCACGCTGGTCGCGAGGCACAACTCGGCCTGATCCGCGCCCACCCCGAGTTGGCGGGCAAGGCCATGGTCAGCAAAACACTCACCGCCGAGTCGACGAACGAGCAAACCAAGGCGGGCCTGACAGATTGCACGCCCGAAGAGTTTGCAAAAATTCAACGCCTGAACGCCGACTACAACGCCAAATTTGGCTGGCCATTCATCTTGGCCGTGCGCGGCCCGCGCGGGGTGGGGTACAACAAACAACAAATCATCGACGCCTTTGAGCGGCGCTTGCACGGTCACCCCGATTTCGAGTTGGCCGAGTGCTTGCGCAACATTCACAGGATTGTGGAAATTCGTCTGAACGACAAGTTTGGCGTCGAGCCCTTGCTGGGTCACCAGGTCTGGGACTGGCAAGAAAAACTGGCGCAGCACTCCGACCCCGGCTTTGCTGAACAGGGGCAATTGACCGTGACTTACCTCACCGATGCGCACCGGGCTTGCGCCCAACGCATCATGCAAAACCTGCGCGACTGCGGCTTTGACGACGTCTACACCGATGCCGTGGGCAATGTGGTGGGTCGCTATCACCCCGCCGTTTCAGGTGGCCGCTATTTGCTCACAGGCAGCCATTACGACACCGTGCGCAACGGCGGCAAATACGACGGCCGCTTGGGCATTTTTGTGCCGATGGCTTGCGTGCAACAACTGCACCGACAGCACAAGCGCTTGCCCTTTGGCATTGAGGTGGTGGCCTTTGCAGAAGAAGAAGGGCAACGCTACAAAGCCACTTTCTTGGGCTCAGGCGCACTGATTGGCGACTTCAAAGCCGAATGGCTGGAACAGCAAGATGCCGATGGCATCAGCATGCGCACCGCCATGCAGCATGCGGGCTTGTGCGTGGACGACATCCCCAAAATTCAACGCGACCCCGCGCAGTATCTCGGCTTTGTCGAGGTGCACATCGAGCAAGGCCCGGTGCTGAACGAAGTCAACATTCCGCTGGGGGTGGTCACCTCGATCAATGGCAGCGAGCGTTATTTGTGCGAGTTCATTGGCACGGCCAGCCACGCCGGCACCACCCCAATGGACCGCCGCCGCGACGCGGTGTGCGCCCTGGCCGAACTGGCGCTTTACCTTGAGCAACGCGCCGCACAAGACGGCGACAGCGTGGCCACCATTGGCCAACTGAATGTGCCCAATGGCTCCATCAATGTGGTGCCGGGCCGCTGTTTGTTCAGCTTGGACATGCGCGCGCCCACCGATGCGCAACGCGACGCCTTGGTGGCCGATGTGTTGAAGCAGATGCACACCATTGCCGAGCGCCGCAGCGTGCGTGTCAAGTCAGAAATGACAATGCGTGCCGCCGCCGCACCCAGCGCCCCTGAATGGCAAACGCGCTGGGAAAAAGCCGTCGCAGCCTTGGGTGTCCCGCTGTTCAAGCTGCCCAGTGGTGCTGGCCACGATGCCATGAAATTGCACGAACTCATGCCCCAAGCCATGTTGTTTGTGCGCGGTGAAAACGCCGGCATCAGCCACAACCCGCTTGAATCCACCACCAGCGATGACATGCAACTGTGTGTGGACGCTTTCACCCATGTTTTGAACCAACTCACAACGGAATTGTCATGAGCGCCCACCACGTCAATCTAGAAAACCAATACGTACAACTCGACGCTTGGATCGATGCGCACTTTGACGAGCAAGTCAAATTTTTGCAGGCCTTGGTGCAAGTGCCCACCGACACCCCACCCGGCAACAACGCCCCGCATGCCGAGCGCACGGCAGAGCTGCTGTCCCCGATGGGCTTTGTGGCCGAAAAGCACACCGTGCCCGCGGCCGATGTGAAGGCCTACGGCCTGGAGTCCATCACCAACCTGATCGTGCGCCGCAAATATGGCGAAGGCAAAACCATTGCCCTGAACGCCCACGGCGACGTGGTGCCCCCCGGAGAGGGCTGGACACACCCGCCCTATGGTGGCGAGATTCATAACGGTGCGATGTATGGCCGCGCCACCGCCGTGAGCAAGTCTGACTTTTCCACCTTCACCTTTGCCACGCGAGCACTTGAATCGCTGAAAACCCCGCTCAAAGGCGGCGTCGAACTGCACTTCACCTACGACGAAGAGTTTGGCGGCGAAATGGGCCCCGGTTGGCTGCTGGCCAAAGGCTTGACGAAGCCCGATTTGATGATCGCAGCGGGCTTCAGCTACCAAGTCGTCACGGCGCACAACGGCTGCCTGCAAATGGAAGTCACGGTGCAAGGCGAGATGGCGCACGCCGCCATTCCCGACAGCGGCACCGATGCCCTGCAAGGCGCGGTGCACATCTTGAATGCCCTGCACGCCCTGAACAGCGAGTACCTCAAAGTCACCTCGAAAGTGGAAGGCATCACCCACCCCTATTTGAATGTGGGCCTGATCTCAGGCGGCACCAACACCAACGTGGTGCCCGGCAAAGTGGTGTTCAAACTCGACCGCCGCATGATTCCCGAAGAAAACCCCGCGGAAGTCGAAGCCGCCATTCGCGCCACCATTGCCGCTGCGGCCGCCAGCTTCAAGCCGCCTCGCGGGGGCCAGCAATTACAAGTGGAAGTGCGCCGCATGTTGCTCGCCAATGCCATGAAACCGCTGTCTGGCAACCAAGCGCTGGTGGACGCCATTCAAAAACACGGTGGCCAGGTCTTTGGCGAAGCCATTCCTGCCGTGGGCACGCCGCTTTACACCGATGTGCGCCTGTATGTGGAGCGCGGCATTCCGGGTGTGATTTACGGCGCAGGCCCGCGCACCGTGCGCGAGTCCAACGCCAAGCGTGCCGACGAGCATGTGCAACTGGAAGACTTGCGCCGGGCGACCAAAGTGATCGCTCGCACGCTGCTGGATTTGCTGGCCTGAACATGACCGCGCCGCAGCTGGACACCCTGCGCCAACGCGTGCTCGCTTGCACCACGGCGCAGGAGGTGGCCGATTACCAGCGCGACGGTGCTGTGTGCATCCGCAAGCTGTTCACGCCAGACGAAATAGAACTGCTCAAAAGCGGTATCGAGGCCAACCTGGCACAGCCCAGCCCGCGCGGCATGGTGGCCAGTCGGCCGGACGATCCGGGGCGGTTTTTTGAAGACTTTTGCAACTGGCAAGACATCCCGCAGTACCAGCGCTTCATCTTTGAAACGCCCCTCGCGGCGTTGGCGCAGCGCCTGATGCAAAGCCTCAGCGTGCGGCTTTACCACGACCACCTGCTGGTGAAAGAGCCCGGCACCCGCCAGCGCACACCGTGGCACCAAGACCAGCCGTATTACAACGTCGACGGCCTGCAAAACATCAGTTTTTGGATTCCGGTGGACCCGGTGCCCCGTGCCTCCACGCTGGAGTTCATTGCCGGTTCGCACCGTGGCCCCTGGCTGATGCCACGCACCTTCATGACGAACCAAGCCAAGTGGTTTCCAGAAGGTTCGCTGGCCGAGTTGCCCGACATCGAAAACCACCGTGAAAACTTTCCCATCTTGGGCTGGGATTTACAGCCGGGCGACCTGGTTTGCTTTCACATGCTCAGCCTGCACGCTTCGGCAGGGGTGGACGGCACGCAACGCCGACGCGTGTATTCGGTACGCTTTTTGGGCGACGACATGACCCACGCGCCCCGCCCCTGGGTCACTTCACCGCCCTTCCCCGGCTTGGACCAAGTGCTGCCCGCAGGCGTGCCGATGGACCATGCGCTGTTTCCCTTGATGGCGGTTTGAAACAGGGCGGGCTGTCGCCAGCGTTTCCGACCTTCCTTATTCGTTGGTGATAATCCAACGCATGTGATGACTGAGCCAGGAGCTGAACATGCGTGCACATTGGAATCGACGTCAAACCTTGGGCTTGTTGGCGAGTTGTCTGGCGGCACCGACGATCAGCAGAGCACAAACCACTTACCCTCTGGCCGATGTGCATTCGCATTTGGGGTTGGTACAGAAAACCATTGCCCGATCTGATTTTCTTGAACAAGCCCAAGAAGCGCGCTTGGGTTTGATGGCCTGGTGCGTGGTCCCCGATGGTCCTTGGTTGCGCGCCACCCCTTCGGGCATCGAGCAAAGAGCCGAGCCAGGCAAAGGGCAACTGGCTTTTGAGTTCAACCGAAAAATCGGCGACATCAAGTCTTATCTGCAAGACAAAAAAATCCCTTACATCACCACCGCCTCCGATGTCGATGAGGCCATCACGGGCAAGACCTTTGTGGTGTTGTCTTCAGAAGGCGCTGACTTTTTGGAAGGGCAATTGGACGACTTGGCCAAGGCGCATGCACAAGGTTTGCGCCATTTGCAATTGGTGCATTACATCCGCAGCCCCATCGGCGATCTTCAAACCATTGCCCCTCGCTTTGGGGGCCTGACGCCCTTGGGCCAATCGCTGGTGGCCGAATGCAACAAGTTGGGCATCCTCATTGATCTGGCCCACAGCGATCCGATCAGTGTGGAGCAGGCGCTGGACATCTCCAAAAAGCCCATGATCTGGTCGCACGGCTGGGTCTCGATGACGCAAGGGCGTTTTGACGACAAGTTTGGCGTCTTGGCCCGCCGACTGGCGATGAGCAATGCCCAAAAGATCACCGACAAAGGCGGCATCATTGGGCTCTGGTCTTTGGGCATCAGCGAAGGGGGGCGAGCTCAGTACCCGGAGTACCCGATTGCCTTTGATCCCAACAAACGGCACAAAACCTATGCAGAGGGCATTGCCAAAATGATCAAAGACCTCGGTGCCGACCATGTCTGTTTTGGCACCGACATCGAAGGGGTCGGGGCCAACGGTGTCGTCAACTACTACCGCGAGTTGCGGACTGTGGCCAACCGGCTGGCCGATGCGGGCTTGAGCGACTCTGAGATTCAAAAAGTCTGCATTGGCAACTACGCCCGCGTTTTGAAATCCGCCATGACCGCCGGCTGAAGGCCGTCAGTCGTCTCAGGGTAAACGAGATGACATTCCGCATTCCATTTTGTATACAGTTTGGAACACAAAGTGGCACACATCTAGCCGCTTTGGGTTTTCACCCTCTGTTTACTGTCTAGGAGTGCCCTCCATGAGTTCAATCGTTCACCCTGTTGACGAGCATTTGCCCAGTGGCAAGCTCGCCGCTTTGGGCTTGCAACATGTCTTGGTGATGTATGCCGGCGCGGTGGCCGTGCCACTGATCGTGGGGCGCGCCCTCAAACTCAGTCCCGAGCAAGTGGCCATGCTGATTTCGGCCGACCTGTTTTGCTGCGGCTTGGTCACGCTGATTCAATCGCTGGGGGCCACGCAATGGTTCGGCATTCGGTTGCCGGTGATGATGGGTGTGACGTTTGCTTCTGTTGCGCCCATGGTCGCAATGGCCAACAACAACCCGGGCGTACAAGGCGCGGGGCTGATCTTTGGCGCCATCATCGGGGCCGGTGTGATCTCGATCTTGATCGCTCCGATCGTCAGTCGCATGCTGCGGTATTTCCCACCGGTGGTCACGGGCACCATCATTGCCGTGATCGGCATCAGCTTGATGCGCGTGGGCATCAACTGGATCTTTGGCAACCCCTTTGGCCCCACAGCGCCCAGCGTGCCCAACCCCGAGCATTTGGCTTGGCTGGAAGCCGCCAAACAAGCCGCCAGCACCGGTGCAGTGCCGCCAGTGCCTGCCGGCATGGCCATTGTGGGCACGGTGCCCAACCCCAAATACGCGCAGTTGTCGCACATCGGCATTGCCGCCATCGTGCTGGTCTCTATTTTGTTGATCGCCAAATACGCGCGTGGCTTTGTGGCCAATATTTCGGTGCTGCTGGGCATCGTGATTGGCGGCGTGGTGGCGACGGCCGCTGGCCTCATGACGTTCGAAAAAGTGGGCAAAGCCGGTTGGTTTGACTTGGTGCTGCCTTTCGAAATTGCCACGCCCGTG
>JACCDY010056939.1_pt1 | contig 20148 bp, 21 predicted proteins | sample 7446391 | NCBI WGS metagenome assembly JACCDY01 (sample SAMN15323451, study PRJNA562643) | freshwater metagenome | isolation source: river surface water | place: USA:Blue River Watershed | collected 2017-08-18
AAATATAGATCGCTGTATATCACATTTATGTAATACACGTTTAATTGTCGACCAATATACTTCTTCAAAACATTGTCGACCTATTCGTAATATATCTTTCTCCAAGGAAAGTATACATTTTCTGCATTCCCCTTTAATATGGTTCTGCTTCTGCGCGGGTTTCTTAAAAGTCTGTATGCACTCCATGATTATTAGCCATTGCTACTAATAACGTTGCTTTTTAGTTTTACATACTTTACATTTCTTCTTAACAAAACGTACATACGATAATCGTAATTTACCTCCTTGGCGAAGCGTAGAGTATGCACGCCTTGTATTGCCGCGTAATACTCGTCGCCGATATGTTCGCATTTTAATTTATAAGAAGACATAAATACTCCCCATAATTAAGTAACAATGCAACAAACAACTATATGGACATCCGCAGCGATCCTCGTATTCGTTGCAATTATTGGCGGGAGTATAATGGCCAACAATATAACAACAGAGAATCCCTTCGCCGACCGTAATATTCTTACTAAAGGTCTTCATCGCCCGACCTTATGGCTTTTCTATGATTCCAGTGAAACAAATGCACGTTCATGGTCAGATTTCATGGCACGTTCATCACATGCATTGAATCTCCCATACTTGAATCTAGCATACGAATCTATTGTACGTTATAATGGACAGGACTTCAATGTAGAGGCACTAGTAGGTATTGAAGCAGTGGCCGAGAAGCTCGGCGGATGGGAACAGATACCTGAACCCATGCGTCGTCCTGCAATGACATTTGCACCACATCATATTGCCTGGATTCGTGCGGCTATTCTCAAAAAGTATAGTGGTCTCTGGGTAGATCCTTCCATTGTTTCACTTGCTACATTTGCACCTGTATGTGATCCTGTCAAACCCGTATTTTTCGGTACAGATCAAACTGTATTGACGTGTGGTATGGAGGGAACAGCTGTACCCGATTTCCGTATCATATGGTCACCTCACGCGGAGCATAAGATATTCAGTGTATTGGAGGATGCTGCACGTCGTGTAGTGATGCAAGGAGGAGGTGGAGCCGCTGCTCGCTATGATGATAAATGGGCATTTATACAGTATGTTGGTATAGCCGAGGATCCTGAAACAACTGTAATACTATTACCACAAGCAGAGTTAGCTCGTAATGGTGGGAAGCGTCTACAAGCAGAGGATTTCTTAGCAGCTGGTTCAGAAGGTCAACTCCATTTTGCTGTTCCTTCAACTGCACTCTATGTTGCATTCCCTCTTGATGAAATTCGTCGCCGTCGTACATTCGGTTGGTTTCTGCGTGAATCTGAGGATCAAATACTGTCTTCAGATCTGTCCATTACATACTTATTAAAAATGTCATTAAGCAAATAGTTGCATATAATATAATATTATAATATACAATATGGTTTTAACTAAATTATTATTATATTTGTTATACATACAAAGTACTTCAATATTACTATCTATTACACCAAGTACTTCAATAATACCATCTATTACACCAAGTGCTTCAATATCATCAAGTGCATCAATGACATCAAGTGCATCAATATCATCGAGTGCTTCAATGACATCAAGTGCATCAATATCATCAAGTGCATCAATGACATCAAGTGCATCAATGACATCAAGTGTATCAATGACACAATCGAGTTCTATATTTACTATAATATATCCTACAAACTCTTCTACTCCATTAGTATCAAAATCTCCTTCTGATATTATAATATTACAGAAAAAATATATAGAGTGTTATCAACATCTTGCAGCATTAATTAGTGCGAAAGATGAATGTATTAATGAAAAAAATGCATGTATTAATGCAAAAGAAGTATATATAGATACATCTGAGTACACAATAAAAATTATTATAGGATGTCTAATTTCCATATTATTATTAAGTATATGTATGAATATATACTGTTGTATATCTTACTATTGTAAAATGAAACAGTATAATTATGAGTTTAACAATGAATTTGATAACATATCAATAGATAGTGACATATCAACAAATAATGAAAAAATAATAGATAATGGTGTAATACTCAAAAATAGATATATATAATCATTTTTAGATAATAATTCAATTGACCACTTACTTTTAAACGAGGAACCCCCTTTAAAAATTGAAAATATAATATGATAAGGGAGTGTATATAATTTGTATGATTCCGTAATAAAACCGCACAACATAAGAAAATGAGATCCCTCCAAAAACTCTCATTTTCCTTATCACTTTTCACTATGATTCCTATAGTAAGTTCCATACAATGCCTCAATGAACAGGGACAGCCCACAGATTATTGGGCTATATTCAAACTCCCACAAGGAAGCACATATTATTACTATGATCAAAAAACTGGTCTCGTCCTATCTACATATTCATTAAATGATACTACACAGGGAGCTCTAACACATACTATGCAGCAACTATGGAATATTCCATCAAATTATATACTATATAACGATGAATATATTGGACAGGAAGAATATAATTACACAGTAGGACACAGCAAAGGTGTCTGGGCTTGGGATAGAGGTAGTAGTAGTCAGGCAACAGGTCCTACAGATGATGTAATAAATGATGATATTCCTGTAGAAGTAACAGCCAAAGAAACAGGGATATTCATACAACATTCTCTCCCCAACTTCCCTACAGGTGGTCCACGAACATCTACATCATATGAAGGTATTCCATCTAATACATGGACATATGGTCAGCATTTATTCTGTACTAGTGCCAATATTAATACTGTTGTTGAAGCATGGATGTATGTCTTACCGCAGATTTATGAATATAGTATAAATCTTACTGCAACCACTGTATCAATAAATAATATTATAGAAGGTTCATATAATTCTACTGCAACCTGTATACAAATAGCTGCTGCGCAGCAGCAACGCCTGTTTGCCAAGACAGCTGCTTGGAATGCTGACCTGTATGCTGCCTGTCTTGCCCCTGCCCTGCAACAACCCCTGACTGTCGAATCCTGGCAGCACGGTACACTCGAGGGACCTGTCTGTCAGCCAGCAGTTCCATACAATACAGTAGATGTGCAGACAGTAGATTTCGGATATGCATCAGGAACTACTCCAACACAGTTCTCAATCGACGATGATCACAGTAAATGGGCAGTAACAGCGACTAATACAGGCGATACAGTATGTTTCAGTGATATTAATCGTGTTACTACACAGTATGAACGTAATGGCGGTGCTATATGCATTGTCGATGCACAGCTATGGAAATATATGACACTTGCAGTAACTTCTACGGATTCCGATTGTTAAAAATATATACCATATAACAAATGAATACATCAATTGAAATATCATATGATGATTATAAGTCATTATATGATATTTTTAATAATATTATATGTGAACTAATAAGTCTCTATTTAATAGTAGAAGTCGCATATGAATTGAGTGATAGTTCTGTATTAAAAATACTATATCGTTATATTAAAAAACATATCATCAAAGATAATTCATCATATGCATCTTTATATGTAGACTCTAGAATATATAGATTTATTGATCAACTAATAGTAAGATATAATAAACCAATTAATGAACGTAGAACATTATCTACTACATATAATCTTAAACTAAATAGCACAAAATATTATGATATCTTCAAAAATGATATAAACAGTATTATATATAACTTTAACAAACTACCTGCAGAGAATGCAGCTGAAAAAATTGCTGATGTATGTGTCTCATTAATTGTAAAAACCATTTTCACAAGAACTAATTCTACATTATTAAATACAGTCAAATCATATACAAGTACAATACGTATATATAATCATACATATAATGCAGTTTTCGGTCGTAATTTGAATATACAAAATATTCTAAATAGTAATTCCAATAATTCAAATAATAATTATAATACTAATAGTTCACTTCTATTAAATAATGATTCAATGCCAAATAATAAAGAAAATGCCTCAATGAATACAATCTCCAATAAATTTAATACATTACAAAAAAGAAATAATACGAATAAAACGCCCATATCGATGAATAATAGTGATTTAATGTGTTATGATCCTATTATGGCATCAAATGTATCTGTAAAAAATCAATCTGATTCTACAATTATATATGTATTAAATAAAGATAATAAAATTGCCAAAGTATACTGTCTAGACGAAGATTCCCTACAACATATAATTAAAAATAATGATAACATTTTCTATAGATGTAAAGATAATGTACCAATGACTGCTACAATGATAACTACAAATAGTGTATTACCTAAGAGGTTACGTAAGATTGCTATGGATATTGTAATGTATACATATGAAAATCAAGTCAGAAAAATGGTTCCAGGTAAAAAATATATCTTTACACCTACTAATGAAGTTGTAGGACGGATTGCATCATATAATGTAGTTAAAGGAGGTAATATTGTCTCCGCAGATCACTGTCAAACAAATTATAACAATGATTATATATATAATATTCGTGATTATACACCACTAACTACTGGTGCAGGTATTCATAAAACAAAAAAACAGAGGATGCAGCTTCGTAAAAAGAAAACACTCCATCGCAAACATTAATCACCCTCTCCATAGTCACCTTCATCTGCTTCTACATAATCAGCTTCTTCATTCATTAAATTAAATCGTATATTATATTTTTCTGTAAATTCTTTCTGCCATTCTTCATGTCTTTTGAATGCAGCTGCAGCTGCTTCACGATACTCTTCATGCCATTCAATTGCCTGTTCTACATTATAACTGTATTCATATCCAAGTAACCAACCCATTTCCGCAGCATCTGTTTCATTTGCAAAAAATAGTGTTGCATGCTGTGGATCTTTCCATTCTATTTTATCTACTGTTCTCCACCACAACATACATTGTTTTATTAATACATCCTCCGTTATATCCTTCCTAAAATCAACATGTAAAATTGGTAATATATCTAACATACTACAATATATTAGACATATTATTTTTATATTCCATTAATTTATCCATATATAATCTCTATCGTCCCTTCCGCTTTCGTAGGGCGCTCAAAATGCTCCGCATAGGCTCTATAAATCTCTTTATCATATTTCGGTTCGCCTTCAGCAGCAGCTACATTCCATGCATAACCATTCCGAATATGCCATAAAATACGCACAGGTATACAATACTGTCGTGCCTCTTCAATAAAGACACGACGCTGTTCCACCGTTAGATTACATCCATTAATTACTGGAGAACCTCCCTCCAGATTCACTATATTATATATTCGGTCTTTTGCATGTTCCACTGTAGTAGTCTTCATATCAATCACTGAATAGAAATTCGGTGACATCATTAATTGATCATCTAAATCCGTTATACCTCCCCATTGCAACTGTAACATTGTCGCAGTCCGTGTCTTACCACTATATGGATTCCCCACCATAATTACCATCTCTTGTTCCGCAGATACACGAGGTGCTTCATAATCATCCCAAAATACATCGACAGGCCTATATAATATACCCCCTATTGCCGCAGCAAATCGTGAATCCGTATCTGCCCATCTGAAAAGAGGACAAGGATCATCTGCACCAATTGCATCCCCTACATGATATATTGCAGTCGGCACAATGGCTGATAATTTCAAAAATAGGTTCCACATACCTTCTGCAGGCCGACGATATTTATCCTTCTTTGTTGCAATAAATAACCATGGCTGAAAATCCAACTTTCTACACAAACAATTATATATTGATTTAATTTTCTTTTTGACAGACTCTTCAGTATTATACTTATTCACTATCTGATTCGTCACTAATACTACTGTAAAACCTCTATCATATAAATGTTGCAATTTATTATATATATTAGCTCCAAGAAATACATAATCCTCTGCATTTCGAATCTTATTTGAACAAGATGCACTACTCACAAGTGTTCCTTCAATATCTACAGTTACAACAGGACGGCGTTCTTCACTTGTTGTATCTTCACTAGAGATAAATGTACAATCACCTCGAATATATAAACATGATTCATGTCGTTCAAAGAGATCTTTCAATGGTGACTTTCCCACTTGTGAAGACTTCTTCATTTTGAAATTATTCCACCCTTTTGATTTAAACTCGATCTCCATATTATAAACAAAAATTTGATATTTAATATATATAATATAATATTATAACGCACAAAATGTCTAAGCAGGCTCAAAAGCAGGCACCAAATCAAGTCCAAAATATTAGAGATGTATTAACAACCCTATATAAAAGAGATCGAGAAGGTAATTATATATTCCATAATATACCGCAAATTATGCAGGTTCTTAAATGGAATAATATTAAAGATTTCATTACATATGTAGATGATACATTTGGGGATTATATATATAATTCTGGAGGTCGTTACTATTTATCATATTATACAAATATAACAAAAATGAATGAATATTTTATAAAAGAGTATGATAAGATGATTAATCCTCCAAGAGGAATTATTTGAGAGAGTCGATAAGCCTCAAAGGCAATTATTTGAGAGAGTACATAATTCCCCCAAGAGGAATTATTTGAAAGAGTCAATAAGCCTCCAGTCAATAATTCCTCCAAGAGGAATTATTTGAAAAGCCAATTAATATCATCTGCCAATTCTTCGCCATCACGAATATCATTATAGTATTGTTTATGACATTTTTCATTGCAGAATCCTTCTAATACACACCCACGATTATCACATGCACTACATGCTTTATCATACAATACATAACAATTAATACAATATGATCCATTTGGAGGGCAACGAATGCGCTTGGATCGAAGCGCCTTAATTTTAGCTGAAATAACGTTCATTTTATGAATGTAATATTTCATTGAATGATGTGAACCAAGATGAAATGACATGGACGATTCCTTGCGCAAACGGTCATGTTCATCTTCAAGGAGCCGCAACTTATATTTAATTTTCTCACGTTCCAACTCAACATGGTTATAATAGATAGGCAATTGAAACCGCATACGCATTTTATTATACGCTACTAATATTCTTGCCGAATTATACTAGCATCTTTTATATCTATCCCTGTTTCAATTTTTTTCTATCAAATGGGTTTTGAAATATATTATAATGAGTCAATTATAATAGATGGAACTTAATAAAGAATTCAAATTAACGTATGAAGTTTATAAAGAACTTCTGCCCGATATATCTGATTTCTTATCATTTCTAATTGATTTACATAACCAACTTGGAAACTATGACGTAGAAACAGGATGTCTTAATAAAGTATTTGATAATATTAAATCATTTGAATTTATATTAACATATATTGATATTATTCATAAAAATTTTTTAATACATACAAATGGTAAAAAAAGTATTCATCCCAATAAATATCCTCTATTACCTATTTCACCACAATATAATTATAATTTAATATTCAAGGATATTCAAGAAATCGTTAATGCTTATAAATCAAATGATTTTGTATATCTTTCACAAATATTATCACAATTTGTATATCATTTAATTAATGATTCTGATTATTTTGGTCTCACTGAAGATGATATTATTACTGTTCCTAAGAAAATAAATTTATCACTGTTAATGAAAATAGTATCATTTTGCAAAGGTACTAATATCAATAACCGCAATAGCAACAATAAAGTAAATAATGCAATAAAACCAGTAAAACAGAGTATATCATATGATATATATAAAAAAATAATACCTGATATATCTGATATTATATCATATATAATTGATTTATATAAACAATTAGTAACATATCAATCATATGATAATATTATACCATGCATGCTTAAAATATTAACTACTAATAGATTCCGTTTTAGTAACTATATTTATCGTATTAAAAATAACTATAATTCATATATCCTTAATAATAGAAATATAGGATATATTAAACAATATCCTATATTGGCAATAGAATCAATTGAACATTATAATGCAATACATAGTGATATAGAAGATATAATAAATAGTAATGAAGAATCATTGAAAGATGTATTAGAAAAAATAGTTAACAATATATTATATGATAATGGAAAAAAATATGGTTTTAATGAAGCCACGTTAGATTTAGTACCTGCTAAAATTAAATCTGCAGAAATTATGAAAATGTCAGATTTATGTTCAGATAAAAATACCGCAACTACTATAACAAAATCTATTAATCCTGCATTCAATTATAAACCTATCCTTAAAAAAGAAGAAAACAAATTTCCCAATTCAATATTTGCCAAAACAAAACCATCAGTACAATTGAAAGTAGGAAATGATAATCCTTTACAATTTGTCAGTAAACTCGCTGGTTCAACTGGTCCTGAACTACATAAAAACACACACGACAAAAAATGGGTCGTAAAAAAAGGCTCTGCACTCGGTGGATTCAAACAAACTCAATATGAATCTTTGGCGAATGATATATATGCCGTCGTCGGTATTCCTGTACCACATCATATTCTTGACGAAAAGAATAAAGCACTTATTCTCGAATTCATTGAAGGCAAATCACTCGCATCCATTAAATCATCTCCTACATTTGATAAAATCAAGAAAGACATTCAAAAAGGATTTGTCATTGATGCACTTCTTGCAAACTGGGATGTAATTGGTCTCAATATGGATAATATTCTTATACCTGCTAATGAATCTTCACCTGTTCGTATTGATAATGGTGGTACTTTCATATTTCGTGCACAAGGTGGTAAGAAACCATTTGGTAAAGCTGTTACAGAACTCGATACACTACGTGATAAAAAAGCAGCTCCACAAGCCTCCATAATATTCGGTGATTTAACAGATACTGATATTGATGCTCAAATCAAAGAGTTAATCATCCCAAACTACGATAAAATCCTCGCAGTAATACCAGCGGCCGATACAGAACTCTACAATTTAATGAAGGATCGGCTCGATTATCTTGTGGAACGTACTGTATGGACCAATTCATCGCAATTCAGAAATACAGTAAAAGAAACAGAGACTCCTGAGTTCATTGAAGCAGTTCAGAAAGGCATTGTAGCATTTTTCAAATCAGGCAAAACAAATAATACAGATATTGTACGCCATATAAATGAATTATTAACAACACATAATGCAATAATTAGTGGTGGATTTATTCTAAAATCTATCGGTAAATTCAAGGATGAAAAGTCGGTTGATATAGATATATATGTGCCGACGAAAAATGCACACCGATTTAGAAATGAAATGCAAAAAGTATTTGGTGCAACAACAGTTGTAAAACATGTTGTATCTGATTCAATAGGATTCTTCTTCAAGAAAAATAGTATTATCTCTGTCACCAAATTCTCTAGATCAAAACCGTCATATGCTGAAATGGATATTGTGGAAGTAAATGAATCCACAACACCCATAAATATCGTTAAGAATTTTGATCTAACATTCTGTGAAAATTGGTATGATGGTAAAACAGTATATATGACACATCCTGAACATGTCGCAAATATGTATGGATTCATTGAGAATCATTATCTCCCCCTACTTTTCAAGAAAAATGCGGTGCTAATAAATCGTGCAAAGAAATATATTTCACGTGGTTTCAAAATATGGATTAACCATCCACAAACAAAGAAACCAGAAGATATTACTGCTGAAATTGTAGACAATACATTTTTGAAAGGCTATAATTTTGTTCCAGCTAATACACAGCGTACAAAAACAACAGGAAAAACTGCATTTACAAATGAGCAATTATATGAACTTTCTGAAATGGTACCAACTCATATAAATCAATCAAGAAGAGTAAATAAAATAAATATGACAAATATTAAAAATGTTGTAAGTACAATTCGAAAAAATAATTTACCATTAGTATTAACTAAAAATATCGTTCCTCCTCATGAAATATCTTCATTAAATCGTGTTGATCAAATGGTAATTAGCTGGTATACTGGTACAGGTTCTTCATATATTAATCCATTTTTATGGAAACCAGATGTAAATATATTACGTTTTAATGATAAAATTTTTAATATTATAGCACATAAATATCCAAATAATGGCCAGTTTTCAGAGAAAGTATATAATATGCAATTAATGTATTATTATTTTATTACATTATATAATGCTCTTCAAAAATCAATAAACGCCCATATACCATTTATTGTAGTTCGTGGTACACAGACATGGTATTTACAAGAAGACTATACAAAATTCTATTATATTAATAGTTTCACATCAACTACAACACGCGAAGCAACTGCAACTGGATTTGGTGGATCATCTAAAATTTATAAATTCTATGTACATCCTGCATGTCAATATATGAATATTACAAATATATCGCAACATAAACAAGAAGAAGAAATCCTATTTAATCCATATCATAGATATATGGTGATTGGTACAAAAGGTAATACAAAAATTGTAGTAGTTATGCCAACTGATTTGAAAATCCCAGATAATTTTGATGAATTTATGGAATGGAAGAAGACAGTTGCAACAATGACAGTAAAGAAAGGTGGACGTCTTTTTAAAAGTAATACTACACTCAAAATACAAAATAATATAAAATTGAAAAATAATAACCCAATAATACCTGTTATCAATAAGAAGCTTATAAATATTTCTTCAAAGAAAATGTCTGCATTAAATAATACTAGAAGACGCAATATTAAAACAAATACAACATCCAATACTACAAAAAATACATCAAACTCAGATCGTTTCACTGAACCACTTCCTTCATTCCCTGGTAAAGCACCAACCGAAGACGAAATGAAAGTAATTAAACAAATGATTGCATACTTCAATGAAGCTGCAGAGTAATTATCTTATTGCAATTATACTCCTACAACACGGACACTCATATCTATATTTTAGCTGAACTTTTTTAGTATTATTATCATATATAATAAATGAAGTGAGTAAACACCTCTCTTCATTTAATATAATCTTGCACTCTAGACATTCCATTGTATATATTATACTAACCATTTTTTAATATATTCGCCTGTTGGATCTAATTTTTCCGCTGTTCGATAAGGATCATGTCGTCTGAAAGGTGCCTGGGAAAATGGAAAATGTTCCGCAACATGCAACCAATTCATTGTATTCTGTACATAATCATAGTCGGCCAACTTCTCCGCGAAATATCCTGCTCCCCACTGCCATGGAATACCCCAATCACGTGTTAGCACAGAAGCCACTACTAATCGTCCACGATTATGCATGAAACCCGTAGTATTCATTTGACGCATTGCAGCATCTACAAGTGGTATACCTGTTTCACCACGACACCATGTTAAGAACAGTTTCTTCTTCTCCGCAGATAACTTCGGTCTAATTACAACCCATTCATGAAGCCCACCATATTTTTCGGCATATAATATATCCCATGCTGCCACTAAATGAGCATAGAAATCACGCCATAAGAGTTGTCGTTGAAATCCTTTCAATTGCGTCGCACCTTTCTTAATAAGTTTTTCCGCAGCCCACCATGATTCTCTTATAGATACTGTTCCATAATGATGATGAACTGAAAGCCCACTTTGCTGCTGTGTAAGATCATCGTGAATATCAATATACTGTCTTGGGAGCTGTCTGAGTAACTGTTCTCCTGCCTTCCTGCCTGCCTTGCCTGTCTCCTGTCTAACTCCAAGCCTGCCTCCCACCTGTTCAACTGTATACTGTGACAGCTGTTTCACTGCCTTCTTGTCAGCAAATGGACCTGCAACTTTTCCTAATGCAGGTGCAATAGTCTTTTTGAGAGCAGCTTCATAAAATGGTGTAAATTTCTGATAGGGGCGTCCAGTTCCATTTAATATACTGCCAGGTTCATGAAGATATAGATCAGGGGTCGCAGTATACAGGCAACCAGCGGCAGAGCAGGCGGTAGACAGGCGATTCTGACGTAGGACAGCATAAGGTGTATAATCACGAGTTTCAAAAACAGCAGCCAGGCGTCCTGATGCAGCTAATTCCTTTATACATTTCTCTACAGCTCCATACATTATACATAATCCTCCAGGTAAAGCACTAGATAATTCTTTGAGACTTTGTATAAGACAGCTAATGGATCGTTCTGAACGGACAGCACTAGATCCCACCTGTTCATCCTCAAAAATGAAAAGCGGGAGAACAACTCCATTCATTGCAGCAGCAGTATTCAATGCCGCTTGTAATGGTCTATGATCAACTATACGTAAATCCCTGTGAAATAAAAATACGACAATAGGAACCATTATTTAATCATATATATTATTTATTAGTTCGTATATTTCTCTAAGTAAAATCTGGATTCCATGCTTTAGCTCCTTCCAGAAATTCTCGTAAGAACCAATTAATCTCCCGTGCATGCCCATAATCAATTACATATATTTTCTCCGTTGCTTCACAGACCATGAAATTATATGGAGATATATCAATATATTCCACACCATTTTCCAGTAAGATTCGAAGCAGTCGCCGAATCTCATTCCATACAGCATCAGGAATATCTTCGCCATAATAATCCGCCACAGTTAATCCATGTACACGCTCCATAATAATATAATAATCCTCTGGAGCAGGCTGTGGAACTTGATTAATATTTGTATCATGTATTTTCGGCGATATTCCTAATGCCGCGCCAATCTGATGCAGCCTCAATTCATTCTGCGCTTTTGCAGTTGTTATATCTATTCCAAAATATTTAATAATTCTATCTGGATATCCAGAAACATCATATACTCTCTTTCCGTAAAATAGTGGGACATTCATATTGTATAGTTATAAATACATAATATATATATCATATTCAAATTTAATATATTAATAAGATATAAAAATTTGAAACCATATATTATATCTTGAGAGTAAACATCTAATATACTATATATCTAAACCATACATCAAAATGGATTCTATTCTAAATCTAATCAATAAGTCAACACTTTCAAATGACGATTACAACAAAATTATAACACTTTGTAATACCCTGAAACAAACAAGGACTAAAAATTATTTAATTCAAAAAGCAAATAATCAAATATCTTCAATTGAGTGTGATGATGAGATAATAACATCTTTTGTTAAAGGATTTAGCTGCACTAAAATAGATATTGATATTGACTATAATAGAAATGACGAGTATACTTATGGTATGTATACTATGTATTTTAATCATACTAATGGGAAAAAGTATAGAATTGAATATGAGCAAGATTATACTTATATCAAATCGAATGGCGATTATGCGCAATCTTTAATGCTAATTTTATATATTGATGACTATGACTTTTATCCAAAGGAAATGCAGTACGGTCTTGAATGGACGAAAGATCAAGCACATATATTTATCCACAAAGTAATTCCACATCTTCTACGTACTTTTAATAAAAACCACATTAATCTAGAAGATTATGATGAATCCATCTATGATTGTACACCAGGCCATGATTACATTAAGAGACATAAATAAATTAATACATCAAAATAATAGACACATTCTCATCTAATGAAACAGAATGTACTCCACTCATCGTCATCCATACATTCATATTTATCTATAGTCAGTACATCCGCAACAGGAGATGCTAGAAATTCTTCCATAGCATTCGCATAATTTTCTGCAAACATGGCAAATCTATATCTTTTTTCTAGACCAGTTTCATATGATATTGAATGACGCCGCATCCATTGATTAAATGCATCTTGAAAAAATGTGGCGGATGAGAAAGCCGCAGAAAATAGCAAGGTAGACAATAAAAATTTCATATAGATGTACATATATAATATTTTTTTAGGATCAACACATATTAGAATACTATTGCAGATGTTACAGGAGAAGACTCTTTCTTGACCCTTGGACGAAGTGCATAATCTGACACTACTTCAACACGATCACGGGCTTTCAATCTTGAATATGACATTGTATTCCATCCCCACGTATCTAAATAAGGAATTTCGCATCTATATGTCATACATACTTTTTCCAATTCTTTGTTAATAAACTCACAAAGAGGCTTATATTTATCTAGGATATCATTCAAATACTTTTTCTTTTCATCATTATTTGTATATTTGCGAACTTCCTCAATATTAATCTCCATTAGAATGTCTGTTGCTAGTGCAACATATGTCTCTAAAATAGGTCGAATCGCTCTCTTTGTTTCATCAGTATCATACATCTCTCCAATACACTGTTGTACATCCTCTTTTGTCTGCATATTCAATAGATATTCAACTCTCAAACGCAAGTAATCACCCTCTGGTCTTGTAGGATTATAAGTTTCATATTCTACTTCACGAACATGTATAATATGTTGATATATCTTATTAATTCTACTTTCTATATCATATGGATTATAATAATATGGGTGTGTGTAATCTCTAACAAAACTTGCTCGAATATTCTGTATTAATACATTCGCCTGAGGAAGTTCACCACATCCAACAATTTCTAGTGGCCTTATACGAATACTATGTGGGTTGTTACGCATGAACTCGAAATAATGAGGATTGTGAATTGTACCACTTTTAATGATAGTTAGTGTAGACCAACTAAATGGTGTATTACATGCAGTACACCACATTTGATCACATCCAAATGACTTCGAAATCATTTCACCACACTTTGGGCACGGTTTTGAATCCTTCATTAACAGTGCAACAGTATCAACATCATCCTTCTTACACTTATGTTTTTCATCCTTTTTATGGGGCTGCATACAACGAATACATGTATATCTATCACAGAGACCACACATATATATCTTTTTTTCTATTACAGATTCTGAACCAGCACCAGCTCCAGCACCCTCTACAACATCATCCACAACAACTTCATTCAAGAATCCTTTACAGTTATCCACAGGGCATTTGCGAACAACCTTCTTATTCTTCACTAGCTCAGCAGGATCCATACCAAAGATACCAGTAATAATAGCACCATTTGTTACAGCTCCCTTGGTCTTTGCAGCAGCAATTGCCTCCTGTGTTGCTGGTAAATAGGACTCCTGTTGAGCCCATAGTAGCTCAGCACGATGCACACTATATTTATTTTTAATGAATGAGAAGGAGAGTTCATCATGCAAGAATGTATTCGACCACCCCACACGACAGGAAGGACAATGGGGTTCTTCAATGATCATCATAAGATATTTCTGGACACACTCGGCACATGCAGATTCATCGCAGCCGCGGCAAACAATCTGTCGACGCTTGACAGCTGTGTATGGTTCACAGCAAATAGGGCAATCCATCTTTGACACGCGTATAATACCTTTAATAACTCGATTTCTTCCTTTGTCAAGGAAGAAACGGCGGTCTTGCGAATGCAAGACTCGAATACATTGCCCTCATGCACTCCCTTCAGTTTCAATTTTTTTACCTTATAGACTTTAAAATCTGGCTACTAATGCAATATAAGATGACAGCAGCAGTATCACAACGCCCTACATGGGATGATTATTTCAAGGAGATTGTGCAGGTTACTGCAAAACGTAGTCCATGTGAGCGACTCCACGTCGGCTGCATACTTATTCGAGATAATCGTATAATCAGTCAAGGATATAATGGATTCCTACCAGGATGCGAACATCGTTCAATTATCCGCGATGGACATGAACAAGCCACTGTACATGCAGAACAGAATGCAATTGCTGACTGTGCACGTCGCGGAACAAGCTGTGAAGGATGTACTGCATATATTACGCATTATCCCTGTATAATATGCTGTCGCATACTATTCGCAGCCGGCATAACCTCCATTAAATACATACATGATTATAAAAACGACCCGTTGGTCCACGTTTTGTCAGAACAAATGGGCGCTTCAATTACTAAAATATGATGCTGTTGTCAAAAGACGAAAAATTGAAAACCGATGTGCCATGAACAAACAATACAAACTCTACATAATCAGTGAACGCGTTTACTAAAATGTCCATCATTACACCAGATATGATTCACATCCGCAAAAACAACATTCCATTCATCTATATAAAATCATTCGCAAATATTTGCACAAGATTCTATAATAAATACATCAAATTCAATAACGATGAAGAGTTGAATAGTACCGCAATAAATGTATGGTATCATGGGCTTCCTTGTTGGATATTTGTATTATATCTTGAAAAAGTTATACTAGACCCCATTACTACATCAATCATTCTTGATATAGATCGTACAAACATCCAAAATATCGTTGAATTCTTTCATTCACTATATAATCATGTTTTAGAGAAGGTAGATTATAATGAAACTACTCTACAAAATCCTACAGTATATGAAGCGAGTGAAAAATATATCACAGATAAATATACAGAATATGCTGAATCTAAGAAAGAACATTGTATATATAGCGGAACAAAATCACTTAATAGAATATATGAGTATAATCCATATCACCCGCGTTTGAATTTTATTCATGTTTTATATAGCAGAAAACGTAATACAATGATGAAAGTGCATGCTTCATTTAGTACTGATAGGTATAACATTGATAAATATAATGCAAAAAAAGAGGAACTTCTTAAGAAAATATTTGCACAACACGGACTTCCTGAACCTACATTAAAAAAATACACAAACTGGATCGAATCTGGATGGGGACTTAGTATTCACGATAGATGGTCATTAAATAGATATGAACTTATGACAGTATATGCAAAATTAGTAAAAGATCCGAAATATAATTATGAGAAAGATCTAAATCGTAAAATGGATGAAGATTATGACAATTATGATCTTGGGGATCCGTATAAAATGAATAAAGATTATGATGAGGACAACGACAAAGACATCAATAACTCTTTTCAGAGCAACGGTACTACGAATGTAGCACTCGATGAAGAAGTTGCCAACTTCAATATTAATCTATAATGATATCGATTATCTCCAAATCATTATATATATTAGCGCAAAATAAATTACAAAAATACCACACAATTTTTTATTGGATTGCAGCAGCTGACACAATCTCCATTAAATACACATAATTATAAATATGATCTATTGGTACCCGTTTTGACAGAACAAATGCGCGCTTCAATTACTAAAATATGATGCCGCCTTCATACCCAAGAAAAATTGAAATCATGAGTCCCTCCAAACATATTACACACTTCCATAATATACTATAATATCATCACCGCGTGCAAACATGTCCATCATCACTGCGGATATGATCCAGATTCGTAAAAATGGTGTACCCTTCGTATATAAAAAAACATTCAATAAAATCAACAATACGTTTTATAATAAATACGTCAATAATCATGACGATGATGAAGAGATTAATACATCCGCAATTAATGTATGGTATCATGGACTTCCTTATTACAAATTTGTATTATATGTTGAAAAAGTTGTACTGCATCCTCTTACCAAATTAATAATTCTTGATTCAGATCGTACAGAAATAAAAAATCTTGTAGAATTCTTTCATTCTCTATACAACCATATTTTGGAGAAAGTAGAATATAATGAAACTACTTTAAAGATACCTGATGTGTATGAAGCTAGTGCAAAGTATACAATAGATAAGTATGTAGAATATATTCGATATAAAAATGTATCATTATATACGCATATTACTTCTGATGTAAGAGATTCGCATTTAATACATTATTACGCACAATATTACACTACTCTTCAAGCCTTATATGATAGAAAGCGCGAATCATTCACACAATTCAATGGAGAAGGATACAATGCAACAAAAGAGAAACTTCTCAAGAAGATCTTTGCAAATCATAAACTCCCTACACCCACTCTACAACAATACAATGACTGGCTCTCATCTGAACAAGGACTTGATATCCAAGATAGATGGACATTAGATAGATATGAACTTATGACTATATACGCGCATTCCATCAAAGACCCTAAGTATAATGTTGATAAATATATGGAAAAATATATAAATGCAAGCTTTGATGGGGATTACGTCGATGATGAAGATGAAGAAGATGAAGATGAAGACAGCAACAATGATATCGAAGATGAAGATGTTGCCAACTTCAATATTAATATATAATGATACCAATCACTTGTAATCATTATATATTAGCGCAAATAAATCACAAATACCACAAAATTTTTATTGGAAATACAGCATTTTAAAAAATATTATGATATAAGATAGTATATCATAAATGTATACAAAAGAATATTATTTATCACTTATTTCAACAACTATTTCAACACAAATATATATTCCTTTGAATCTTTTAACAGATAATAGTATACTAGAACTTATCATTAAATATAAATGGAAAATTAATATATCAGATTATAATTGGGCAACTCTTGTCAAGTCTTAAATATCCAGCATTTTTATTCGGATTATATTCCCTTCCCACATACATATACAGCTTCTCCCTCCGTTAACTTATTAAGCAACAAAGGAACACCATGGAAGTTCGTCGCCTGTGGGCCAAACACCGTATTATGCAATACAAATGACACTAAACCTAGCCCAGCACCTGCACCAAGTGACATAAATAGATTCCCCATAGTAATGCATCCATATGATAATAAACCAAATATGAATGTTGCCATTATCACAATAATAAGAGATATCGATGTAGGTATACGTGATTGCCAACTCTCTCCAAGAGCATCAAATGTATCTAATTTATATATCATGGCCGTCACCAAATACGTCGCAACACCTGTCAGCAGCGCAACTGTGTAATGCGGTATTCCTCCTGCAGCTGCTGCACCAAATGACATTGCACCTGCCAACGCAGCCAAACTACCTGTCTCTGGAAATCCCTGTCGACAGGACTGCTGTACAGTTGCCATCAAATCAGGACGTATCATACGTATCATACCACCCATTAATCTGCAACCGACTGTTATTTCTATAATTGTTAATAGAAGGATAGCAAGCGGTAATGACTGCGTTAAAAATGAAAGTATGCCTGTACCATACAGTAATGCATCGGGGGTTATACGTGCTGATTCACTTACTACAGGTACTATAGTCTCCCTAATAATCGCCGAAATCTGTTTGAAAGTATCGTCCATTCTTCAACCTTATAAACTTAAATAATACACACAATTGTTTATTGAGAAGCACAACATTCTTACTATAAATTATACATCATGGGTATCCCTTCATATTATCGTAAACTCGTCGGCAGTGTTGGTGGTCTACTATATAAATCAAAACCTGGTACCGTCGTTGCATCAGGCGTTGGACACTTCCTAATGGACTTCAACTGTCTCATTTATCATGTACTTCGTGATCCTTCACGCGCTGCATGGCCGCCTACAGAAGATGAACAGGATCAATGGACACAACGACTCTATGATGATATTGTACGATATACAATGCGTGTCATTAAAAGTGTCGGTGCAGAACGAGTATTTATCGCAGTAGATGGTGTTGTACCAATGGCAAAGATTCGTCAACAACGTATGCGCCGTTTCAGATCTGCTGCGGCGGCCACATCACAGACATCACCCGCATTCGATTCCAATGCAATCACTCCAGGTACACAGTTTATGCGGGGACTTCGCACAGCACTCGAAGAAATGATTAGCGATGAAGGCAAACAGGGTCGCTGGATTCTCAGTTCAGCCGATGAACCAGGTGAAGGTGAACATAAAGTCCTACAATACCTCCGCGAACTAGAGGAACCGTCTGATAAACCCTACGTTGTATACGGTCTCGATGGTGATCTCATTGTATTACTCCTATGGACACAAGCACTCGGTATAACAGGCTCCACGCCCATATGGCTCTATCGTGAAGATATGGAAAATGGAGAAGTAGTACGTGATGATAAAGGCAAAGAACAGTATTGTTGGTTCTCCATTGATCGTCTACGTTCCCATTTAACGGATTCAGAGGGCATCATCATGGAAGATTATTGTGCAGCAATGATGCTTCTCGGTAATGATTTTCTCCCTACATCACTTACATTCAAAATCAAGGATGGAGGACATAATTTCCTACTTGGATGGCTCAAAACCGCTGCAGAACGTGGAGAACGATTCATCCGCGATACAAATACTATTAATGTAGGACCCTGGCGTCGCCTATTCAAACAGCTCGCAGCAGTGGAAGAACAGCGATTCTTGGAGACCATACAAAAGAAGTGGAGTACTGTTGCACGAAACGCCGAAGAAGAACTCCCACTTCAATGGCGCGAAGAAAAAATCTTTCTCGCAAATCCAGACGATCCTGCTGCTG
>JACCDY011028352.1_pt1 | contig 20134 bp, 20 predicted proteins | sample 7446391 | NCBI WGS metagenome assembly JACCDY01 (sample SAMN15323451, study PRJNA562643) | freshwater metagenome | isolation source: river surface water | place: USA:Blue River Watershed | collected 2017-08-18
AACGCGTCGCTCGCGTTCGGTGATCGCACGCTTTGGAGCAACCTAAATCTTGAGATTCAACCGCACGAATTTATTGCGGTGATTGGTTCTAACGGATCCGGAAAGACAACCTTGCTCAAGGCGATTCTTGGGCAAGAGAAACTGTCATCGGGGTCAATTGAATTTTTGGGAAAACCCGTTGCACGCGGATCAAGACGTATTGGCTACATTCCGCAGCATCGTTCAATTGATGCGGCAACCCCAATGCGCGCAATCGACATGCTGCGCCTTGGCCTCGACGGACACCGATTTGGTTTGCCGATCACCTCTCGCGCAGCGAACAAAAAAATCGAGCACATTCTTGGTTGCGTGGATGCCTTTGATTTAGCGGGCAAGCGGGCCGGCGAGCTCTCGGGCGGTGAACTGCAGCGCTTGCGCGTCGGCCAGGCTGTGATTGACGAGCCGGATCTGATTCTTGCCGACGAACCGTTGAGTGCGCTTGACCTAGCTCAGCAAAAAGTGATTGCCGACCTGCTTGATCAAGAGCGTCGCGAACACAACAGCGCGGTTATCTTTGTGACTCACGATGTGAATCCAATTCTGTCTATGGTGGATCGCGTTCTTTATTTGGCAAACGGAAAATTTAAAATCGGAACCCCCGATGAAGTTCTGCGCAGCGAAGTTCTTTCTGAACTCTATGGAACCGCGGTTGATGTGGTTCGCAATCAAGGAAGAATCTTGGTGGTTGGCACTCAAGATCATCAGCACCACGAAGATGAGGAGTGGAGCTAATGAAGCTTTTTGACTTCTCTGATTACGCAGAATTAATCCCGCTGGTTCAAAACTCGCTCATCGCTGGTTTGCTTCTTGGTTTAGTTGGCGGACTCATTGGTGTTTTTGTAATGACTCGCGACATGTCTTTTGCAGTGCACGGAATTTCTGAACTTAGTTTTGCCGGTGCCGCATTTGCACTGCTTCTTGGTTACAACGTGGTTGGTGGATCAATAATTGGTTCACTCATTGCGGCGGCAATCATTGGCTATTTGGGATCCAAAGCAAAAGACAGAAATTCAATCGTCGCGGTTTTGATGCCGGCCGGTTTGGGTTTGGGAATTCTTGCGCTGGCACTTTACGAAGGCCGCGCGGCAAATAAATTTGGTTTGCTCACCGGGCAAATCGTTGCGGTTGACGATCCGCAATTGCTCTGGTTGGTTTTGATTTGTTCGATTGTTTTAGTTTCACTGTTGCTAGTTTGGCGACCGCTAACTTTTGCAAGTCTTGATCCAGAGGTTGCCGCCGCTCGCGGTGTGCCAACCAGAGCACTCTCAATCGTGTTTATGTTGCTGCTTGGTTTAGCAGTGGCCGCCAGCGTTCAGGTGGTTGGTGCGCTCTTGGTTTTGAGCCTGCTAGTCACTCCGGCTGCGGCCGCACTTAGAGTCAGCTCATCGCCAATCTTGACTCCGTTGCTTTCGGTTGCGTTTGCGGTGACCTCGGTTATCGGTGGAATTCTTTTGGCACTGGGTGCCGGTCTGCCAATCAGCCCCTACGTCACCACCATCTCGTTCTTGATTTATGTGATCTGCCGAATCGTTGAGCTGGTTAAGAAATGAGCCCGGAATCAAAAAAATCGGCATCGCAAGCCCCGGCGAAGCGCAATACCCCTCAGAAGCAAGCCGTGAAGCACGCCCTGGGTGAGGCCACCGGTTTCGTCTCGGCGCAGCAGCTGCACCAGACCCTGAAAGCTCACGGCTCAACCATTGGTTTGGCCACGGTTTATCGCACCCTGGCCGATTTGGCCCAGGCCGGCGAGGCCGACAGCCTGCAGTCCAAAGATGCCGAGGTGCTCTACCGAGCCTGCACCACCAGCCATCACCACCACCTGATATGCCGAAAATGCGGCCTGACCCTTGAAATTGAGGCCCAAAACCTTGAAAAATGGGCCGATCAGGTGGCTAACGAGCACGGATTCAGCCAGCCCAGCCACAACATCGACATTTTTGGGGTTTGTTCAAACTGCCGCTGAAAACACCCCATCGGGGTGCTTGATTTTTTCAAACTTGGACTTGCTTAACCCCCGCCAAACCGCCTAAACTTGAGCAGTTGCCTATAAGGCGACCGAGATTTAACACACAAGCCTATTTACTGCATTTGCAGCATGTTCTGGCTTGCCCTATCAAGGAGAAGAAATGGCAGCGTATTGCCAGGTGACTGAGACTAAGCCGCAGTTCGGCCACAACGTCTCGCACGCTCAGAACAAGACCAAGCGTCGCTTCAACCCAAACATCCAGAAGAAGACCTACTTCGTGCCTTCACTAAAGCGCAATGTCACATTGCAGCTAAGCGCACGCGGCATCAAGGTTATTGACGCACGTGGCATTGAGGCTGTTGTAGCCGCAATCCTTGCCCGTGGCGAGAAGATCTAAGGAGCGCCGCTAAATGGCTAAGAAAGACAAGGACATCCGTCCAATCATCAAGCTTCGTTCGACAGCTGGAACTGGTTACACCTACGTGACCAAGAAGAACCGTCGCAACGACCCAGACCGTATCGTTCTGAAGAAGTACGACCCAGTTGTACGTCAGCACGTTGAATTCCGCGAGGAGCGCTAAGAATGGCTAAGAAGAGCAAGATCGCTAAGAACGAGCAGCGCAAAGTCATCGTTGAGCGTTACGCAGAAAAGCGCCTAGCGCTAAAGAAGGCCCTAGTTGACCCAAACTCAACTGACGCCCAGCGCGAAGAGGCACGTCTAGGCCTACAGAAGCTTCCACGCAACGCATCTCCAGTGCGCGTTCGCAACCGCGACGCAATCGACGGCCGCCCACGTGGTGTTTTGGCTAAGTTCGGTGTATCTCGTGTTCGCTTCCGCGACATGGCTCACAAGGGTGAGTTGCCAGGTATCACCAAGTCTTCTTGGTAATCCACGCAAAAACCGCGTAAATTCAAGGGTTTTGAACCCCCACGAATTACAAGTTTTAGACAAAATGATCGTCCGGATGGGCGGTCATTTTGCTTTAACCGGGGGGTAACGGGCTAAAAACCGCGTCAAATCAAGGGAAATCCGAAAAATCCGCTTGGCAACACGCCGAGCGGGGTGAATGACAAGTTTTTCCTAGGCGATAGCGTGATTCCTGACAGTACGTCACACGTCTAAATGTCCAGGAGGACCAAATGTCTCTAAACAAGAGCGAACTAGTAGCAGCAATCGCTGCAGACACCGGCGAGTCTCAGGCAGCGGTCAACCGCGTTGTTGACTCTTTCTTTGATGTAATCTCAAAGACCATCGTCAAGGGTGGAAAAGTAACCATCCCAGGTTGGTTGTCAGTTGAGAAGGGTCACCGTGCTGCACGTCAGGGCCGTAACCCACAGACTGGTGAAACAATCCAGATCAAGGCTGCTAACACCGTTAAGGTTTCAGCTGGTTCAAAGCTAAAGGCTGCAGTTAAGTAAGTTTTAGTAAAAGAATTCGAGAAGGCGTCCACGAAAGTGGGCGCCTTTTCTTCTGTCCTCACGAAGTAGCCTGAACTAATGAACGATAAAACCAAAGGCAACGTACTGGTTGTCCTGCAATTCGCTCTCATTGCAGCGATCCTGTTGATGGCAAGCGATGAGGTCAACGTTCCCTGGATCTATATCGGTGGAGTTCTCTTTATTGCACCCGGCATAATCATTTTGTTTTTCAGCATCAAACAACTCGGCGGCTCACTAACTGCTAACCCGGTACCGCGCGAGAGTGGCAGGCTGATTGAAACCGGGTTGTATAAATATGTTCGTCACCCCATCTATACCGGCCTATTGCTGGCCACCCTGGGCAGTTGCGTGCAATCAATGGCAGTGGTCAAATTCTTCTTCTGGTTCCTGCTGCTTGCGCTTTTGATTTACAAGGCTCGCTTTGAAGAAAAACTTTTAGCTGCCAAATATTCCACCTACACCGATTACATGAAACGAACCGGAAGGTTTGTGCCTAGGCTTAAGTAATGACCCAATCCCTAACTGCAACTAAGCGCGCATCTGCTGCGTTTGGGTTAGGTATAGGTGCTGCAGTTATTGCACTGATTGCGGGCTTGCTAATTGGCGGGGGAGCAGCCGCCACAGCACTGGCTGACGCCGGTGAATTTGTGCGGCTGATGCAACCAATTGCAAAAGTGTTGCTGAATTTTTCAATGGCGGTTGCAGTTGGAACTTTGATCTTTGCTGCCTTCGCGCTGCCGCAGAACTCACCACTGCTTGGCAAGGCACTTGATCTTGCCGCCGGCGCTTCAGTGCTTTGGGCGCTCGCCGGAGCACTAAATTTTCTGCTCACCTACTTGGTGATTTCTGGCAGTTCAATAAGCACCGATGCCACCTTCGGCGAAAGCCTTTGGATGTTCGCAACCTCAATCGAACTTGGTACAGCTCTTGCGCAAAACGCAGCGGCCGCGGTACTGGTATCGGTGTTGGCTATTGCTTTTAGATCACTGACCGCCACCGCGTTGCTTGCCGCCCTGGGCTTAGCTTCGCTGGTGCCGTTGGCCTTGATTGGTCACGCAGCTGGAACAGCAAACCACTCGCTGGCAGTGAATGCAATTGGTGTGCACTTGGTGGCCGTGGTGATTTGGGTTGGCGGATTGGTTGCGCTGTTCACCCTGCGCGGAAACTCGTCGCAAGAATCCAGCACCCTAACCAAGCGGTACAGTTCCCTGGCGTTGCTGGCCTTTGGCTTGGTTAGCGTCTCTGGCGTATCGTCGGCGATTATTCGCCTCAAAACTTTCGAAGACATCTTCAGCAGTTACGGATTATTGGTGCTGCTAAAGGTTGCTGCACTGGTGCTACTTGGCGTGCTGGGTGCTTTGTACCGCACCCGCCTGATTTCAAAAATCGCCGATAGTGCGCCGGCTATCAAAAACTTCTTTGGCCTGGTGCTGGTTGAGTTCGTGATTATGGGAACCGCCATGGGTCTGGCCACCGCACTCGGCAAAACACCAACCCCAGGTGCCGCCGAATGGATCGATGACATTACACCGGCGCAACTGTTGACCGGCGAACCATTGCCGCCAGAGCTAACGCCAATTCGTTTTCTCACCGAGTGGCGCTTTGATTTGGTTTGGGCGATCGTAAGTTTTGGTGCCATAGCCGCATACCTACTGGGGGTTCGCAAACTAGCAAAGCGCGGGGACAGCTGGCCGGTGGCAAGAACAGTGTCTTGGATTGTTGGAATGCTGGCGCTGTTTTACGTGACATCCGGTGCATTGAACGCCTATCAGGAATACCTATTTAGCATCCACATGATTGGCCACATGATTCTGGCCATGGGTATTCCGGTGCTGCTGGTTCCCGGCGCCCCGGTCACGCTGTTGATGCGCGCGGTTGAAAAGCGTCACGATGATTCGCGCGGAGTTCGCGAGTGGGTGCTTTGGGCGGTGCACACCAAGTACGCAAAATTCGTGGCTAACCCCATAGTTGCCGCGGTGCTTTTTGCCAGCTCACTGGTGACCTTTTACTACACACCGCTTTTTGCGTGGGCCACCAGTGAACACATCGGCCATATGTGGATGGTCGCGCACTTTCTAATTACCGGATACCTTTTTGCGCAGGCGCTTATAGGTATTGATCCGGGTCCGGTTCGTTTGCCTTACGCGGCGCGATTGCTACTGCTGATTGCCACCATGGCCTTCCACGCGTTCTTTGGTTTGAGCCTGATGAGCGGCAGCGGCCTGCTGCTTGCCGATTGGTACGGCGCCATGGGCCGAACCTGGGGTGAAGCACCGATAGACGATCAGCACACCGGCGGAGCGATTGCCTGGGGCATTGGTGAAATTCCAACCGCCATGCTCACAATCATTGTCTCTGTGCAGTGGTTTAAATCCGATGCCCGCGACGCAAAGCGCTTGGACCGTCAAAGTGACCGAAGCGGAAATCGTGATGTTGAGGACTACAACCAAATGCTTGCCAAGCTTGCCGAACGTGATGAGCGAGGCAAAAAGTAGTGGACATCGTGGAACTCTCTCGCGAGCAACAGAATCTTTTTGATTACATCGAAAACTCTGAGAACAATATTTTTGTAACCGGACGAGCCGGCACTGGAAAGTCAACGCTACTTACCTACTTCATTGAGAACACCAAGAAGCGAGTTGCAGTTTGTGCTCCAACCGGAGTTGCCGCTCTAAATGTTGGTGGCCAAACCATTCACTCGCTGTTTGGTTTTCCTTTTGGCTTGCTAGCCAATGAAGACCTTGGTCGGCACATGCATCGCCGCACTCGCGAAGTGCTAAAGACACTAGACGTTTTGGTGATTGATGAAATCTCAATGGTGAACGCCGACATGATGGACGCCATCTCACGTGCCATGGGAATCGCTCGAGGAAAGCGCAAGATTCCATTCGGTGGTGCACAGGTAGTGATGTTTGGAGACCCGTATCAACTTGCACCGGTGCCTGGCAACAACGAAGAGCGCACCTACATGGCAGATAACTATCAGAGCTCATGGTTCTTTGACGCGCACGTCTGGCGTGAGGACACTCTGGAGCGCTATGAGCTCAACGAAATTTTTAGACAGCACGACGAGCACTTCAAAGAAATTCTTAACGCCATTCGCGATGGCTCATGCACCCAAGAGATGCTGGACTATCTAAACCAGTGTGGTAATCGCTTTCCTCAGAACGAAGAAGTGATTCGCTTGGCTACCATCAACGAATCGGTGAATGCGGTCAACCGCACCCGCATGGAGAAGTTGAAAACCGAATCCAAAAAGTTTGACGCAATTTTTAGCGCCGCAGACCAGCAGGCTTTTGGTCGTAACCTTCCTGCCGAGCCAGTACTTGAGCTTAAGGTTGGCGCTCAAGTGATGTTTATCAAGAACGACGATGGCGGCAAGAAGGCCAGCGACGGTTCGTCGGTTAGGCGTTGGGTGAACGGCACTATCGGTCACGTGGTTGAAATGCCAAAGTCCGGAGGCGTCAAGGTTGAGGTTGACGGCGAAATTTTTGACGTTGGCCGCTCCACCTGGGAGAAGGTGCGCTACGAAATTGAAGAAGAGTTCGACGAAGCCACCGGCAAAACCCGCGAGGTGCTGATTGCCGTGCCATTGGCCGAGTTTCAGCAGATTCCGCTGCGCCTGGCCTGGGCCGTAACCATTCACAAGTCGCAGGGGCAGACCTACGACGAGGTGGTCATCGACATGGGCCGCGGCGCCTTCAGCCCGGGGCAGACCTACGTTGCGCTATCAAGGGTGCGCTCACTTGAGGGCCTCTACCTAACCCGCGCGATTCGCATGAGTGACGTAATGGTTGACCCCGATGTGCTCCGGTTCATGGGCGCCCACCGCCAAGCACCAATCGAAAAGCTGTTTTAGGCTGAAGCCATGACCGCTCGTAAAGAGATCACTGGCTATCACGAGGTTCGCGCCGCCGCGCGCGACTATGAAACTTACTCAAGTGATTTGCAGGGCGATCGCGATGTTCGAAACTATCGCCAGCTGCCACTTGAGGTTGACCCGCCAAGACACCAACTTATTCGCCGCGCTATTCAGCCCCTGTTTCTGCCAAAGACTATTGAGGCACACGTTCCAGAGTTCACGGCGATTGCCAAGCAACTAATAAAAGAAATAAACGCTCGACTAGATGCGGGCGAAATTGTTGAGGTTGGCGATGAACTTGCGCTTCCCTACGTGGTTCGCTGCCTGACTATTATTTATAACCGCCCACAGGATTACGAAGAGTGGTTGAGCTGGGGCCCAGACGTTTGGACCGCCGAGTCACATGGCACCGATGAAGAAGCGCGCGCAGCACACCGAGAAAGAAATTTTGATGCGCACACCTCAAGATCTGGAGTGAAGTTGCAGACATATCTTGATCGCGTATTTGACGAAGCCGAGACTGAGCCAAAAGAAGACCTGTGGGGATTCATTTCGAAACTTGAATTTGATGGCGTGCCAATTACAAGAGTAGAAATGCAAGGCGCAGCAAATGTGATGCTTGCCGGCGGTCGCGACACCGTTGTGAAACTTATCACCGGTTTAATTTGGCACCTGATTAATTCTGAACAAGATCGCGAGTTTCTTACTCACACCCCGGATGCACGCAACGGTGCGATTGACGAGATGCTGCGTTTCCTGACCCCGTTGTCAAAGATGGAGCGCGTGCCGCGTGAGTACGTTGAAATTCCTGATGACCAAAGAGACACCAGCAAGTATGTGCTGTTGAGTTTTGTGTCGGCAAACTACGACAAAACAGTTTGGGAAAATCCGGAGCAGATTGATTTGCACCGCAAGAAGCAACCGCACATGGCTTTTGGTTTTGGTCCGCACACCTGCATGGGCATGGGAATCACCGAGCACGAAACCAGAACTCTGTTGAATGAATTGCTAGATGAGTGGCCGGGTTGGAAGTTTGCCGGCGAACCAGAGATTTACTGGTTGGAAGAATCGGACTACAAGTACATTGACCGATTCAAAGCGCTAAGAATTACTCGCTGACCTTTTAGCAATTTTTAGTTCGCGCATCGCCAAAAAGAATGGAAAGGTTGCTGCCATTGCGGTGACCCCAGAGAGCAATAGATAAAGCCAGACTCTCTTCATGCCCAAACGCTTCGCCTCAAAAATCATGAATGCCGAACCGGCAATGGCAACAATGGTTAGATCCAACGACAGCACCAGGTCTACCTCGCTGCCAAACCAGGCTGCCAAATAATCCTGAGCCTTCATCACGGCGATGCCGTTGTAGTACCAGGCGGTGATCAGGCCAATGGCCGAAAGAATGAAAAAGAACTGTGCTCGCTTATTAGCCATGCCCTAATCATGCTCCTTTAGTTGGCGGTATTCTTGAGCCATGCTTATGTCAGACCGCGATATCCGCGCATCCATCGAGGCCGGCCAGATTGGCCTAGAGCCGCTAGACATGGATCTGCTTCAGCCGTCATCTTTTGACGTGCGAATTGACCGCTTCTTCAGACTCTTTGACAACCACCGATACGCCTACATTGACCCAGCCGAAGACCAGTCAGAGCTGACTCGCCTAGTTGAGTGCGCTCCAGACGAGCCGTTTATTCTGCACCCGGGCGAATTCGTGCTGGGCTCAACCTACGAATTTGTGAAGTTGCCAGACAACATCGCCGCACGCCTTGAGGGCAAGAGCTCACTGGGCCGCCTTGGCTTGGTGACCCACTCAACCGCGGGTTTCGTTGACCCTGGCTTCAACGGTCACGTGACCCTTGAGCTCTCGAACATGGCCACGCTGCCAATCAAATTGTGGCCCGGCATGAAGATTGGCCAGCTGTGTTTCTTCCAGTTGTCATCGCCGTCAGAGACTCCATACGGTTCAGAGAAATACCTAAACCGATACCAAGGTCAGCGTGGCCCAACCGCCTCGCGCTCGTTCATGAACTTCCACCGCACTGATGTTGGCAACACTCCTTTAGAGCAGTAATTCCGGCTTAAACTGGAAGTATGCAAATTCGAAGATTTTTCTTAATTTCCGTTCTCACAGCTTTAGCCCTAACCCTTGGTGCTTGCGCATCTAATCCCGAACCGGCACAGCAGTCAAAACTTGCGGCTATCGGTGTCGCCAACAACTGGGTCAAGGCCTCTGAATTTTCAGATCAGGTTGGCGGCATGACCGGTGTATTTGCCGACATCACCAACAACACCGATGCCCCGATTCGGCTAATTGGCGGCGAATCTAGCTTTGCCAGCATGGTTGAGGTGCACGAGGTGGTTGACGGCAACATGCGCATGCGCGATGGCGGAATTGAGATTGCCCCAGGTGAAACTGTTTCGCTGGAACCGGGTGGATTGCACGTGATGCTCATGGGCCTTAGCAAAAAGATTGCCCCCGGTGTTGAAGTTGATCTGAAACTTACTTTCAGTGGTGACTTTGGAGATCAAGAGACCACCACAATCACACTTGAAAAAATGTTGGCTAAAGAATCGGCAGCTGGTGAAGAAAATTATTCACCAATGCCAATGACAGCTAAGTAAAAGTAATTGCTGACTCGTCGACAAATACTTCTAGGCTCCGTTGCCGCAACCGGAGCAGGAGTCGCGGCAACTATTTCTGGTGCAGCAGCGGCCGAAGAATATCGCAAGGGGTATGCGGCCGCAGAACTTGCCAGTGAAACAAAACTAGCCAAAAGTAAAACGGCGTGGAGCGGTGACCACCAGGCGGGTGTGGAATCACATCCGCAGGCACACACAAATTTCATTGCGCTTGATCTGAAAGCCGGAATTACAAAAAGTGACATGCTGCGCTGGATGGTTATTCTCACCGATGACATCTCGCGCATGTGTAACGGTGTTGCAGCCCTTGCTGATCCGGCACCGGAGCTTGTGGTTGGTGCAGCAAACCTAACCATCACAGTTGGCTTTGGCCCCGGTGTATTTGAGAAATTAAATTTGCAAGATCAAATTCCAAAAGGCTTTGCCCAACTGCCAGGTTTTGCAATCGATGAGCTTGACAAAAAACTCAGTGATGGTGACGTGCTAATTCACGTTGGTGCCGATGACTTGCAATTGCTCAGTCACGCAACACGCAACCTAATTACTGACAGCAATTACTTTGCCGACTTGCGCTGGTTGCAGAGTGGTTTTACTCAAGCGGTTGGTACTTTGCCAGCGGGAACCACGCAGCGAAATCTAATGGGCCAGGTTGATGGAACCGATAATCCGGAGATCGGTAGCGATGATTTTTCTAATCGAGTTTGGATTAGTGATGGACCAGAGTGGGCGATTGGGGGAACACAACTTGTGCTGCGCCGCATCAAAATGAACTTGAATACATGGAACATGCTTGGCCGTACTGAGAAAGAAGAAGTGATTGGTCGCCATCTAGATTCGGGTGCTCCGCTTGGAAAAAAGAATGAGCGCGACCCAACCGATTTTGAAGCGACGCGAGCAGATGGCCTTCAGGTAATTCCGCCGTTCGCACACATTCGTCGTGCCTCGGCGCAGAACCCGGACGAGATTTTCTTTAGGCGCCCATTCAACTATCAGGTGCTTGATGAACAGGCTAAAGAGCTGGAGTCGGGTTTGCTTTGGACCGCCTACGCCAAAGACCTAACTAAGCAGTACTTGCCGGTGCAGCAGCGCCTGGCCAAATTTGATCTACTGAATAAGTGGACCACCCCGATAGGTTCATCGGTGTTTGCAATTGCCGCGGGATTTAAGCCCGGTGAGGTGCTTGCCGAAAAACTCTTTGGCTAATTAGATCGTTTCTGCGACCTTAGGTTTTGGATCAACCCGCAGCAAAAGAATTAATCCAACTAGCAGGATCAACATCAGCCCCCAGATTCCCCAAACGGTGTTGTTCTTTTCAACGCCAAACACAAACGACAATGAAATCGCTAAGCTCCACATGGTGCCAGACAAGAAGCTGACTGCACGACCGGTTAGTTGATACATACCAAATACCTCACCTTCGCGACCAGCTGGTGCAAAGCGCGAAACAAAAGTTCTTGATGATGCCTGCGCAGGACCAACGAATAGGCAAAGAATTAATCCGCCAATCCAGTAGGTGATTGGCCCGGCACCCGCAAATACAAACACACCGGTTCCGGCAACAATCAAACCAATCAGTGAAGCAACGATGATTGTGCGCGAACCAAGAAGGTCATCAAGACGACCGCCAACTGCAGCGCCGATACCGGCTACAAGATTGCCGGCAATACCAAAGAAAATAATTGATGTCTGATCAAAACCAAAGGCCAGGGTTCCAAGCACCGCACCAAAAGTAAATACACCGGCTAGACCATCGCGATAAATTGCTGATGAAATTAAGAACTTGAAAGTCTCTGGCGCTTGCTTACGCAAGGTTCCAATTTCACGAATGGTTTGTTTGTAAGCAGCAACCACACTCATTTTTTCATAGCTGGTCTTGCGCTTGGTTTCTGGAACGCGAAGCATCATTGGAATTGAGAAGACTGCAATCCAAATTGCTGCAAACAAAAATACTGAACGCACTGGCAGTGCATCTTCTTGCGGAATACCAAACCAGGCAACATCTGGAAGTACAAAACCAATTAGTGCAATTAGAAGCAAAATAATTCCGCCGGCGTAACCTAGTCCCCAGGCGTAACCAGAAATTCGTCCAATGGTTTTTGGAGTCGAAACGCTCGAGAGCATTGCGTAGTAATTAATGAATGCAGTTTCTTGAACGAAACTACCCAGCCCGTAAAGAATCAAACCAAAGATGAAAAATTCTGGTTTGGGTTCAATAAAGAAACTCAGTGCGGTGATGATGACCAATACATATGTATTGAGCATCAACCAAAACTTACGACGACCCGCTTCATCAGAACGACGACCGATAACCGGTGCGGTGAGAGCAAGAACCAACCCCGCGATTGTGGTGGCTAGGCCAAGCTGCACATCGGGCTTTTGATCCATGGTTGCCACGGCGCTGGCCAGGTAGACCGGAAAGATAAAGGTCTGCATGAGGGTGGGGTAAGGCTGCTGTGCCCAGTCCCACAGGGCCCACGAAAATGTGCCGCGAATTTTTACCCTGGGTACCTCAGCCACTTTGCTCATTGCTACAGATTACTTGGGTTGGGTAAATCTGAGAGTTAACTGAAAGTTGAGCCAAGTTGACTCAAGTGTCTTGACAAGCCTGGGCGGCCGTGTGAAACTTGAGTCAAATCGGCTCAAGTTGGGCCATATTTGGACAAAAAAGGAGACAAACCATGGCTCGTGCAGTAGGTATTGACCTAGGAACCACCAACAGCGCCGTATCGGTGCTTGAAGGTGGCGAACCAACTGTTATCGCTAACGCTGAGGGTTTCCGCACCACCCCGTCAATCGTGGCTTTCACCAAGGATGGCGAAGTTCTAGTGGGCGAGACCGCTAAGCGCCAGGCAGTGACCAACGTTGACCGCACCATCGCATCGGTGAAGCGTCACATGGGAACCGACTGGACCTTCAACGTAGACGACAAGAAGTACACCCCGCAAGAGATCAGCGCCCGCATTTTGGCAAAGCTAAAGCGCGACGCAGAGACCTACCTTGGCGAGGCAGTTACCGACGCCGTAATTACCGTTCCTGCTTACTTCAACGACGCTGAGCGTCAGGCTACTAAGGATGCCGGTGAGATTGCAGGTCTAAACGTTCTTCGTATCATCAACGAGCCAACCGCAGCTGCACTTGCCTACGGTTTGGACAAGGGTAAAGAAGACGAACTAATTCTTGTGTTCGACCTTGGTGGTGGAACATTTGACGTCTCACTTCTTGAGGTTGGAAAAGACGAAGGCTTCTCAACTATTCAGGTTCGCGCAACATCGGGTGACAACCGCCTTGGTGGAGACGACTGGGACCAGCGCATCGTTGATCACCTAGTTAAGAAGTTCAAGGAAACTTCTGGCGTTGACGTATCAAAAGACAAGATTGCACTTCAGCGTTTGAAAGAAGCAGCTGAGCAGGCAAAGAAGGAATTGTCACAGAGCATGTCGGCAAACATTCAGTTGCCATACCTATCGCTAACTGAGAATGGTCCAGCAAACTTGGACGAGACATTGACTCGCGCACAGTTTGAGCAGATGACAAACGATTTGCTTGAGCGCACTCGCAAGCCATTTAACGATGTAATCAAGGAAGCCGGCGTAAAGGTTGGCGACATTGCACACGTTGTTCTTGTTGGTGGTTCAACTCGTATGCCTGCAGTTACCGAGCTTGTAAAGTCACTTACCGGTGGTAAGGAACCAAACAAGGGCGTTAACCCCGATGAAGTTGTTGCAGTTGGTGCATCGCTTCAGGCTGGTGTTCTAAAGGGTGAGCGTAAAGACGTTCTACTTATTGACGTGACTCCACTATCACTTGGAATTGAAACCAAGGGTGGCATCATGACTAAGTTGATCGAGCGCAACACTGCGATTCCAACCAAGCGTTCTGAAACTTTCACAACTGCTGATGACAACCAGCCATCGGTGTCAATTCAGGTTTACCAGGGTGAGCGTGAATTCGTTCGCGACAACAAGTCACTCGGAAACTTTGATCTAAGCGGCATCGCACCTGCACCACGCGGTGTGCCACAGATTGAAGTTACCTTCGACATTGACGCCAACGGTATCGTGCACGTTTCTGCGAAAGACAAGGGAACCGGTAAGGAAGCATCTGTGACCATCACCGGTGGATCTTCACTTTCAAAGGAAGACATCGAGCGCATGGTTCGCGAAGGTGAAGAGCACGCTGCTGAAGACAAGAAGCGTCGTGAAGAAGCCGACACTCGCAACCAGGCAGAAGGTCTTGTTTACCAGATCGAGAAGCTGATCAAAGAGAACGACGAGAAGCTACCTGAAGATGTGAAGAACACTGTTCAGGCAGACGTTGACGCTCTGAAGACTGCGCTCGCCGGAGAAGACATTGACGCTGTAAAGGCTGCGGTTGAAAAGCTAAACGAGTCACAGCAGAAGTTGGGCGAGGCAATTTATGCAGCGCAGCCAGCTGAAGGCGAAGCAGCAACCGAGGCAAATGCTGAAGATGTTGTTGACGCTGAAGTTGTTGACGACGAGACCGAAGAAGCTAAAAAGTAATGCCTGAGGAGTTTCAGGACGCTGCGGCCCAGGAGAACACTGGCTCGGAGGAGACCCAGTCTCCTTCACTAGATTCTCCTGCTGCCGAAGCGGACGAGATTGATCAGGCATTAGCGGACCTTGTAGACGAGACTGGCCCGATCAGCAAAGAGGCCGAGCTTCTTGCTGATCTCCAGCGTCTGCAGGCCGAGTTTGTGAACTACAAGGCGCGCGTTGAGCGTGACCGAGATGTTGCAAGAAGCGCCGCAATTGCCGAGGTTCTGCGCGCGATGCTTCCTGCACTAGATGACCTAACTCGCGCCGAGGCACACGGAGACCTAGAGGGCTCACCGTTTGCCGCAGTGGTTGCCAAGTTGCGCAATGCCGGTGACAAGTTTGGACTAAAGCAGTTTGGTGAAAAGGGCGACAAGTTTGACCCAGAGATCCACAACGCTTTGGTGCAGAACCCGTCAGCTGAGGTCACTGAAAACGTAGTTGCCGACGTAGTTGAGCCGGGTTACATGCTTGGTGAACGACTTCTTCGACCAGCAATGGTCGCCGTAAATATTCCTGCCTAAAAGAGGTGATGTAAATGGCAAGTCAAGACTGGTTCGACAAGGATTTCTATAAAGTCCTTGGCGTATCTAAAGACGTGTCTGATGCAGAACTGAAGAAGGTCTATCGCAAGCTCTCACGCCAGTATCACCCCGATACCAATCCGGGTGATGCCAAGGCTGAGGCAAAGTTCAAAGAAATCAGCGAGGCCTATTCGGTTCTCTCTGACAAAAAAGAACGCGAAGAGTATGACCAAGTTCGCGCGATGGGAAGTGGCGCTAGATTCACCGGCGGCCCCGGTGGATTCCAAGGCGGTTACCCTGGTGGAGCCAACTTTGGCGGCGGCGGTTTTGAAGACGTGTTTGCCAACTTGTTTGGTGGCGGCGGCGGATTCAACCGCGGACCACAACGTGGCGCCGACCTAACCATGAGCACAACTCTTGACTTTATAGATGGCGTAAAAGGCACTCAACTAAAAGTCAGACTGGGCTCTGGTGAAACCACAATCAAGATTCCTGCCGGAGTACAAGACGGTCAGAAAATCAAGATTGCGGGTAAGGGTCAGCAATCACCAAACGGTGGACCAGCCGGTGACCTAATTATTTCTGTGACGGTAAAACCACATCCGGTTTTTTCGCGTGACGGAAATAATCTGCGCGTGACAGTTCCGGTAACTTTTTCTGAAGCTGTACTTGGTGCAACCATTCAGGTGCCAACCCTTGGTGGCGAACCGGTGAAACTTAAGGTTGCACCGGGCACTCCAAACGGTCGCGTGCTTCGTGTGAAGGGTCGCGGTGTTGTGACAGCAAAGAGCGAAGGCGATTTGCTAGCCACCGTTGAGATTGCTGTGCCAAGTCACATCAGTGACAAAGCCAAAAAAGCGCTAGAGGCCTTCGAGGAACTTTTGCCGCAAGAAGATCCGCGCGAAGAACTTTTAAACAAGGCCGGACTCCTCTAGGAGGTGCAGCATGGAACAACTTGATGAAAACACTCCGCTGTTTGCCATCGGTGTTGCCGCTGAATTAGCGCAGATGCATCCGCAGACTTTGCGTGACTATGACCGAATTGGTTTGGTCACTCCAGGTCGCACCGGAGGAAAGTCTCGTCGCTACACAATGCGAAACGTTGCGCAGCTTCGCGAGATTGCGCGACTGTCTGCCGAGGGCGTAAGCCTTGAAGGCATCCGAAGAATTTTGGAACTTGAAAACCAAAACTCGGAACTTGCAGCGCGGGTTCGAGATCTTGAACAGGCGCTTGCCAACGAATTAATGAACCGCCCTGGAGCACGCGTTTTTGCAGCGGGTGATCAAGGAGTAGAGTCTCTCGCCCGCGGTAAGAGACCGTCGAAGCACACCTCGGTAGTGCTTTGGCGGGCGCGGTAGCCCCGCGCTAGGAGGTACAAAATGAACCAACCAAACATGCAACAAGAAGAACAGAAGTCTGCGCTGGAGCAGTTCGGTGTGAATCTCACCGAGATCGCTAAGTCAGGAAAGCTAGACCCGGTGATTGGCCGTGACGCTGAGATACGTCGTGTCTCTCAGGTGCTAAGTCGCCGAACCAAGAACAACCCGGTGCTAATCGGTGAGCCTGGCGTAGGTAAAACAGCCGTGGTTGAGGGCCTTGCGCAGCGAATCGTTGCCGGGGATGTCCCAGAGAGCCTTAAGGGCAAGCAACTAATTAGCTTGGATCTGGCCGCCATGGTTGCCGGCGCTAAGTATCGGGGTGAATTTGAAGAGCGCCTAAAGGCAGTGCTTGCCGAGATCAACGCCAGCGAGGGCGGCATCATCACTTTTATTGATGAGCTGCACACTCTGGTTGGTGCCGGCGCTGCAGATGGCCAAGACGCATCCAACATGCTCAAGCCAATGTTGGCCCGCGGTGAGTTGCGATTGATTGGTGCTACCACGCTAGATGAGTTCCGCGAACGAATTGAAAAAGACCCCGCGCTTGAACGCCGCTTTCAGCAGGTCTACGTTGGCGAACCAAGCGTCGTTGACACCATCGCTATCTTGCGCGGTCTGAAAGAGCGCTACGAAGCTCATCACAAGGTTGCAATTGCAGATGCCGCACTGGTTGCCGCTGCCACACTTTCCAACCGATACATTCCTTCGCGCCAGTTGCCTGACAAGGCAATTGACCTGATTGATGAAGCGGCCTCTCGTTTGCGCATGGAGATTGACTCGGCGCCAATTGAGATTGATGAACTGCGCCGTCAGGTTGATCGCTTGAAGTTGGAAGAGCTTGCGCTAAAGAAAGAAAAAGACGACGCCTCAAAGGAACGTCTTGAAAAACTTCGCGAAGATCTTGCCGAAAAATCCAAGCGCCTTGACGAACTCAACGAACGTTGGGCAAAGGAGCGTGCAGAACTCAACAAGGTTGGTGAACTAAAAACCAAACTTGATGGACTTCGTATTGAGGCCGAGCGCGCACAGCGCGAGGGCAACTTAGAGCGCGCCTCAAAACTTTTGTACGGTGATATTCCAGCTCTAGAGAAAGAGCTTGTAGCAACCGAGACGGCTGAATCAGAAAACACCGATCGCATGGTCAATGACCAAGTTGGTGAAGATGACATCGCCGCGGTGGTTAGTGCCTGGACTGGAATTCCAACCGGCAGATTGCTTGCCGGCGAATCACAGAAACTTCTAAATCTTGAAGCAGAGCTTGGCAAGCGACTCATCGGCCAGAAGGTTGCAGTCAAGTCTGTTTCTGATGCAGTGCGCAGAACCAAGGCCGGCATTAGCGACCCATCAAGACCAACCGGTTCATTTATGTTCCTTGGTCCAACCGGTGTTGGTAAAACGGAACTTGCCAAGTCACTTGCGGAATTTTTGTTTGACGATGAAAAAGCAATGGTTCGCATCGACATGAGTGAATACGGTGAGAAGCACTCCGTATCTCGCTTGCTTGGTGCACCGCCGGGATATATCGGTTATGAGGAGGGCGGCCAATTAACAGAGGCCGTTCGCCGACGTCCATACTCTGTGGTTTTGCTTGATGAAGTTGAAAAGGCACACCCAGAAGTATTTGATGTCTTGCTTCAAGTGCTAGATGACGGGCGACTAACCGATGGCCAGGGCCGCGTGGTTGATTTCAAAAATGTGATCTTGATCATGACTTCTAATCTTGGCTCGCAGTTCTTGATTGATCAGGAGCTAACCGCAGAGCAAAAACGCGATGGTGTGATGACCATGGTTCGGGCACACTTCAAGCCGGAGTTTTTGAACCGCCTTGACGACATCGTGATTTTCACCGCGCTTGACCGCAGCGAGCTGGGTCAGATTGTGGAGTTGAACATTGATCGTTTGGCACACCGATTGGAGCAGCGCCGCTTGCAGTTAGCCGTGACTCCGGCAGCGCGCGCTTGGTTGGCAGATAAAGGGTATGACCCAATTTATGGAGCCCGCCCTCTGCGCCGCCTGATGCAACAGCAGATTGACGACAAGCTTGCCAACCTACTGTTGGCAGGGGAAATCCACGACGGTTCATTCGTAAAAGTAGACGTTTCCGAAGATGGGGTTCAGCTAGAGGTGACCCCGGGGGACATTTAAGTAAACTTTCGGTTATGTCTGAAAACACCGAAACTCGCTCATATGGTCAGGGCGCTCAGGGGGAACCTGAAGCTCCAAAAGCAACCAAGGTAAGTCTGCGCACCAAGTTGCGCTACAACTTTGACAACTCGCTTTCAAGAGCAGGCGCCTTTGTTGGATACGTATTTATAGCAATCGTGGTGTTGGCTTTTGCCATGACCGCGGTTCAGGCGGCAATTGCTGCAGTTCAGCCACTGAACACACCGCTTGATCCAGCCAGCTACTTCTTTAGCTACTGGGCAGCCTTCACCAAGATTCTTGGAATCGGCTCTACCGATGCCTGGGGCGCTCAGATTGTTAATTTCATATACTGGGCGATTGGTATCGCAATCTCCGGTGCTGTAATCGGTTTTATCTCAGCGGGAATCACACGCGCTGTTGCCCGCCTAAAAGAAGGTAAGAGCGCAGTTATCGAATCAGGACACACTTTGATTCTTGGTTGGTCAAACCGCGTGTTTCCAATTCTTGCTGAACTTGCAATCGCTAACGAAAATGTTCGTAAACCTCGCGTGGTAATTTTTGCGGGTACTGCGCGTTCTGTCATGGACGCAGAAATTGCTTCGCGGGTTCCAAACCTTGGAAAACTAAAAGTAATTACTCGCACCGGTGATGTGACTAACCCAGAAGATCTAAAGCGCGCCAATGTTTCAAGCGCAAAGTCAATCATCATTCTTGATGCCGACGAATCTGGTGATGCAACCGTGGTGTCAACCGTTCTTGCGGTTAAGGCGGTTAATGCCAACGCATCAACTCGAATCATTGCAGAACTCGATGATGCGAACACCGCTGAGGCAATCAGCACCGCAACCAAGGGTCAAGTAATTGCCGTTCGTTCACACGATGTGATCGCACGCGTGACCGCACAAGCTTCGCGCCAGCCAGGTCTTGCAGCGGTCACTTTGGATCTGCTTGATTTTTCCGGCGATGAAATTTACTTTGCCGACGTTCCGGCTCTAGTTGGCAAGACTTACGCAGATGCACTTCTGGCATTCAACGGCGCAAGCGTTATTGGTGTTGTTGATGGCAAGGGCAAGACTCACATCAACCCAGCGCAGACTTCAAAGATTGGCGCAGGTTCAAAGATCATTGCGATTGCCGAAGACGACGACAAGATTGTCTACACCGGAGTGCGTGACGACATTGCCAAGAAGAAAATTCCTGCGCACAAGGCACCGGTTCGTAAGCCAGAACACCTGCTGTTCATTGGTTGGTCTTCGATGGGTCGCTCGGTAGTTTCTGAGTTGGCGCAGTTCTTGCCAAAGGGTTCAACCGTGCACATCGTTGCCGAAAAGAAGCACGTTGCACCGGAGGAACTAAAGAGCTTGAAGTTTGGCTCAAACATCAAGGTGACTCACGCATCGGTGTCTGGTGACATTGATGAATTGATTGCCGCTGCCGCCGCAAAGAAGTACAACGAAGTCATCATTCTTGGCTACCGTGAGGCAATCAGCGAGACTGAGGCAGACGCGCAAACCATGCTGACCATGCTGCAGATGAACCAGCTATTCGAGGCCAAGGGCAATGGTGTTGAGCCAACCCGATTGGTTGC
>JACCDY010480236.1_pt1 | contig 20125 bp, 23 predicted proteins | sample 7446391 | NCBI WGS metagenome assembly JACCDY01 (sample SAMN15323451, study PRJNA562643) | freshwater metagenome | isolation source: river surface water | place: USA:Blue River Watershed | collected 2017-08-18
ACTGTCCTTTGTGCAAAGAGAATGGTAAAGAAACTGACAGTAATAGTGACAATATTCACTGGTACTCTATCATGCTTCTACCAAATCACTGTAACAAAAGTGATTATGATATTATCACCAATTGCTTTTACAAGAAATATTTTTTCAAGTACGAAACCATACAGGAAATTTGCAAGGCAGCAAATGATCCAAAGAATGGAGATCTGACTTGTGCGTCCACTTCATTTTATTGCTAATCTGCAGTGGGATAACTTCTTTGAAATATGTTGTCACACATATATATTATTGAAATATACGTCCCACCTGCGTATTCTGAAATCGCAGCCAATTTACACCCTCTCCAAATACAAATATCTCCCATCCATTTAATTCCTCAAAATCTCCTCCAATCCCTGAAGGAATCTCCATTGTATTTCGAACCGTTAATGCCAATTGTATAGTCTGTATACGACTTGCATTAAAATAACCATTGCCCTGGCTGGAAAATGAATATTGATATATCCAATTATCCGCAGAAACGACGGTAGAATCCGTCTGCATATTCCGCAGCTCATATCCACTCTTCTTCATAACTTCAATACCATTCAATAATATACGTGCTTCTACAACAGGATCATCGAACTGCACCGGTTTAGTAGCACCCCATACAGTATAATCAAATGGTAGTGCAGGTCCAAATGTTACCCAATCATTATTAAGGACCGCAGCTTTTCTACGAAGCACCCATACTAATTTCTCCACAGGACCATTCAATTCCAGAGGTAATAAGAAATTTATTGTACGTCCTCCATTACCTACTGCGTATGATAATGGTTCACTGAATGTATTGATATATAAATGTTTATATTGTAATTCGTGTGGTAATTTAATATATTTAGAACGTTGTGATAGATCTATATAACTACCATATACTGTGAGATGACAGTTTTTGAAAGCAGGGATACCTGCCTGCACAGCAATCTGCTGCGCAGTCCCTCCTGCTGTCTGCAGCTCCTGACTGCCTGTAGGCACTGCTTTACAGCTGTCTCTCCAACCACGCAGCTGTCTAACAACATGTTCAAATGGTCTCAATTTAATAATTACTCGTACATCTCCTTCTTTACATGATACTAGAGGAAATGAAGCACGTTCTCCATATCTCTGAAAAAAGAAAGGAAGTATACAGGTTAACACACCATTTTCTACAGGAAAAACAGCAGGTGTTGCAGCAGCTGCTGCCGCAGTCAATCCTACACAGTCAGCAGCCAGTGCCACCTGCGCAGCCAGCTCTTGCTTTCCTGCCAACCAGGCAGCTATGAATTCACTTGTCAGTCTATCAACAGTTAGATCACCTACTTCAAATGAAGCCTCTTCTATAATACTAATACCTAGTCCATTCGCATAGCACCATATATTATCTGTTATAGTTGGCCATAAATAACGTCCATCTGCAATACGAGCTCGTACTGATGCGGGAATCCAATGATCCAAATCTATCTGTAATGAAACGGCATGTATCATATCAGGAAGTTGTGATGGATTCAAATCGAATACGAAACGATTAGCGAAACCTGGATTACCTCGTGCTCCTACTATTTGCATTGCGGGAGTTCTACGCATCGGTTTTTTATCATCCCTATCTACTGTAAAAAGTGTCGTGTCAGCATCAAGAGGAAATAAGAAATCATCCTGTGCATCACGATCCGTTAGATCTAATACTGTTGCTATATCCGCTCGCGGTTCATGCATTAATTCACGTGTATTTCGATACATATTATACTTATTATAGAATATGTATTAAAGTTTCTCCTCCAGCCTCATTTCAATTCATCAATATTTATCCGCTCCATTGTATTTATATAATCCTGTGTATCCCTACATTTATCTGGATGTTTCACATATTCCATTAGAAAGATAGAATGCAATTTTGTTAGATCAGTACCATTAATAAATCCACTAAATAGGAGCTTCTTATATTCTGGAACCCATGTCAATGGATTAATATTGCGTCCATAGAAATGGAGTTCAAATGGACGATTATTTGCCAGAATAGCAACAGTCTCGGCAATCCGCTGCATTTCATATACGTGACTATATGGTCCATGTGCAGTCTTCAACCATATCTGCGGTGTTACATTATATAATGGTTTCGATCCACGTAATATAGTACTAAATAAATTTAAATAATGCTGATTAGGGCCATAGGTTATCTTATTTAATGGTACATATGTTATTGTACTAATTTTATTATAACGTGAACAAAGATAAGACATGTATTTGTTCTTATTAGCACTTATTTTAAACTCATCTATAGAGTACTTTCGAGTTGTTCTGCAATTCTATGAAGAGCATTGGCAACCTGTTTTTGAATGGCCGCGCGAGCAGCAGGAGTTGTTGGAGCAGGAGAACGACAATCCGCAGGATCATACCAATATATAGACTGTCCTACACGTGACCATACAAGACCACCACCAGCAATACGCAGTTCCTTAATATATGCACGCAGCTCATCATCATTTGTGTTCGATAGCCCAAAACTATGTATAAATCCAATATACTTCGCAGCATCCGCGGAGCTGTGATCCACAATATGTGGAAAGAATATATTATGGAAAAGTCGCGTGGAACGTGGAAGTGTCCCTCCACTAAGAACAACGATAAGTGTTACTGGTGTTGTATGACGTGATGCTTTCGTATACAGTGCAGTAACAAACTGTTCAGGCAATTCCATATCTGACTGGATATATACAGCATGGGGACTATTTATAATATATGTGAGTATGAGTGAATAATCGACAGCTTCTCGTGGTCGAAATATGGAATCCCATTCAATGGAAGCAATACTTGCGCCGATATCATTTGTTATGAGAATGCGGCGTGAATACTGTGCTCGATTTGCTCCAATAGTATACCAGTATGGATTAATTGCAGCAGCCCCAGTCAAGAAAATGGATGGTTTTCCCACAATAGATTCGTCAAAATTTTCCAGTTGTTTCGTATCAGATGTACCCCACATATTTGTCAGTAAATCCGCAAAATATTCTTATGTTCTTAATAAAATATGAACTATATTCTTAAGATTATAATAGTCTCCGTATTATTTATCATTATTGATACTCCATGGCTTTTATATAATAAAAGCTGGTTTATACCAATGTTAGGCAATGCTGTTGAAACACGTATATGGCCAGCATTAATTGTATATCCTGTTATGGCCTATTTATTACTTGAAGCAACAACTGTTGCCAAAGCTGCTACATATGGTGCTGCTGCATATGCTATTTATGATTTCACTAATATGGCGACGCTGAAGAATTATCAGCTGTCATTTGCTGTTGCTGATACTGTATGGGGAGGTATATTATTTGGCGCTGTGAAATATTTAACACAATATATATTTTGAGGGGTCCATAGGGTCTTTAAATAGGCCGACCACTACATACATATGCATGGGTTCTTCTTTTTTCCAACGACGGCAACTGCCTTCGATTCCATAATTTCCCTACGAACTGGCTGAGGTACCCATTTATCTGGCATCATACATTTCGCACAATTACCACTATTATATGTCTGTAATAAATGCTGACATATAATACTATACAAGTCCCCCACAGTTCTACATCCATCATTACAGCTGAATCGAAAGACCCGCTCATATTCTTTAATAATATTCATCGATAAGGGTGCAGAACTACCATATTGCATTACATCCACGAATAATTCACACCAGGCCGCCGAGGTTCGTATATTAGGTATTGATCCACGAGGGCGACTCAATGAAAAATCCGCCAAATTCACCAATACTATATATATGGCTTCTATGTCCTTCTCCGCAATTTGATCAAAGAAACGGACCTCTAAACCATGATTTGGATGCTTATTGAAATTGAGATCCATACCTATCTTTGAGAGTCTCTCATATCCACTACAGCATCTATAAAATGCATCATACCAGGGATATGTCCCCGTACTTACATCACATTGTAGAATCTTTCCACAAGGCATTGTATCTGTATCATATGTACCTATACCAATATAGCGCGATACTGCAGTACGTTGACTAGCAGCTGAGAAATACTCTCCATAATACTTCGACGCAGCCAATGGATCTCCTGCACCATAGAGCGCCAACCATAATGGTTCTATCCACTGTATAGCACGTGCAAATTCTCTATGCTGATCTACAAATCGCCGCCAACACTCTATTTTCCCTTGTGGACCCATACGTGTTGGTAATGTTATATTGAAATGCACAGTACCATTATTAAACATTGCGACTTGTCCTGGATTCGTTTTATATACTGCAAATGGATAATTACGCGACATAATTCTTAATGGTTGTTCCAGCGCCACTGCGATTTCTTTAATGAACGTGGTATGAACCGCGGAATATTCATTCATACATTTCTTCACGGTTGTTTTATAGAAGTTCTGTGTCATTATTTCAAATGTGTCTCCATCAAATGTATATGATTTATCATATTCGATCTGTAACCATGGAGATCTGGAAATACATCTCGCATGAATTGTTTCACCTCCAAATAATGGATTAGGTTGAGGTGTTTTCGAATATGTTGTTATATGCTGATCACATATATCTGTTTTCTGCCATGAATATGCATTATATAACACAGGTATTGTTATTTTGGGGAGTTGCTGTGATATATTATTAATGGCATCCGTGAAAAGCGGAGTATTATATACAGTATTATATCGTACAGAATATCGTTCGGGTTTATTGCATGTTAGAATGGATGTAGTATCAATTGTAGTATATTGTCCCGTCTCTAAATAAAATTCATGTTCCAATCCTAGACCCCAATATATATCATTTGATTTGTACTGTGTCTGATATTTTCTGTGTTTATCTAATACACCATATTGCTGTAAAGCATTCGCATCTAAATTTGCCTGTGTTGCATCATATACGGATTGTTGCATAGGCATTTAATTGTCACTCATATTCTTATTTATAGGTCTATTACACATAATATAATTTAGAGTGAATTAATAAATGGAGGAGGAATTATCGGCAAAATTGCTGTCTAATAATACAATATTTTTGTCAATATATCAATTAATTCAGCAAGCTGCCAATCTAGTTACAACGGAACCAGATTATACTATACCTGTTGCAGCAGATAAACATAATGTATGTCTTCTTGAAACAAAAACCACGAAGATTCGTAAATCACCAGATCATATTTCCATCACTGATGATAAAGACACATTTATTGGATATAATAGCAATGATTTAACAATTGTTGGTGGTGCAGTATTAAAAGTATTTAATATTAAGCTACATTCTATATTGAAGAGCCTGGATATTATATCATTAAATGAATATCTAAAACGTGAAACACCAGACATTGATCTAGTATGGTGGCCACGTATATCAATAAATCATGATAATCCATCTCTCGAAAAAAAGAAAGAATATATTATTACATCTGAATCACCCGCAATCAACACATTCATAAATACATTCGTAGAGGCACTTAAAGAAACTGTATTCGGTGCATTTCATACAAATTGGAATAATATTCGATCAAACTGCGGCAAAATTATTGGATCATCTGTAATACCTAATATACGTGCAATACATATTGTACCCGCAGGTGTATGGAATATAATTGTTGAACTTATAATGGAAAATAAAACCACCCTTAAAATTGCGGAAATTGCTGTACATGACAGTGGATCTGGACAAGCAGAAACAATTGTTCAAGAAAATGGTCGGTCACGATTCACACTTCAAGCCATGGTGAATGACCCTATATATATGTCTGAAATATATGATGATCTGTCACCATTACATGTAGAATATGTTGATAAGGAGTTTACATTTAATATACCACAAATAGAACATTATATGTTTCAACAATTTTATGCTATTCAAAACCGCATTAAATATGTATGGAGTAAAGAAGAAGGACCTAGTAAAGTCATAATACATCACAAACGTATTGAATATATATATAAATTATTAAATGCTATATATGCCAAGAAATTAGATGCAGCATTTTATGACATCTTTGGAAAGAATCGAACAATTTCATCTCTTATTGATTATATTAATAAAATATCCAGTAATATTGATTGGATCTATTCATGTCCTTCCAATGAAGAGCGCTGCTATAATAGACGTGTTGAAGATGTGTGTTTTTCTAAAAATAGCAATAAAATTATAAATAAGGAACTGTGTACAAAATTAATTGCAAAACGACGTGAGGAATTTACAGCTGCTGCTGCTGCATCACAACATGTACAAAATCCTACTCCCATAAAACAACACTCATACTATTCTCATCCACCACCCGCGGAACATCCACGACATACATACTATCCACCATCTACTGGATATCCGCCACAAACATATTATCCTCCAGCTACTGGATATCCGCCACAAACATACTACCCACCTCCAGTAGAATATCCTCCACATATATATTATCCTCCATCTACTATATACCCCCCACAAGCATATTATCCACAAGCTACAGGACAACAACAACAAAAGAAATATTATGGTCGCGGTGTTACTAGAAAGATTACCCGAAAGCATTAATAAAGTAAAATGCAAGCACCATTATTATTTGGAAGCGCTATGGCATTAATAGATGTATTTATGCTCAGCCTATTAAAAGCTATTAATCTTGGATGGGTAAAAAATATATTATGGATGGCTGTTCCAACCATAGTATATGCTATTCAACCCTGGATATTCCTCAAATCTCTACAATTCGAATCAATGACGGTTATGAATCTTATGTGGGATATGATGAGTGATGTGCTGGTTACATTAATTGGTCTATATTATTTCGGCGAGACCCTTACAACCAAAAAAATGTGTGGTGTATTCTTATCATTCATCTCAATCTATCTACTCTGCTGCTAATATATCATTCAACTTACCTACATATTTTCCTATCTTATCATCCACATCTATCGCATATACAAATGTTGCATCTTCATCTATTCCCATAGTATAATATACTACTCCATTAATTTCCCTCTTTTCTGGAATAATATATTCAATACCACATATTTCTTTCGGTGCATCAGCAACTTCAATTGCAGATACTGTAAGACTTAGAAATCGTTCTGGCATAACCGGTTCTTGTTTCACTGTTTGCGATTTTATATTATCTTGTTCATCGTCCTCATCATCACTCTCCACTTTCTTCTTCACAATCTTTCTTTTCTTCTTCTGTCCACCCGTTTCTTCACTCGTTTTTTTAGTTACATTCGCCTTTGGAGTTCTCTTTCTAGTAGAGTTTGGTGTAGCACTTGGTGCAACTGTATCAACTGTCTCCTTATCTGGAGCAGACTTCAAAATACGTACCACCCGTACAGGCTTTTTTGGCGGCGCCATTTCATTATTACTATATATATGCATGCCATCTTTAACCAAGGAATCATATACTAGACGCTGTGCATTCACCGCTGCCTGTATATATTCTGGACAAGGTTTCCCATATTTCTTTACTGCTTCATTATACCAATCACTGCCATATATACGACTTTTCGCACCAAATGTGCCTCCTATTAAACCATGTATAAATCGCGAAGAATACTGTGTTCTACAATCATCATATTTATGCGAACACTGTTCACATAAATAATTAGGTCTCCCATATTTATCTTGATGATTATCAATATCGTTCTTACATCTGTACTCTAAATAAAACCAATGATGCTCATCTCCAAAATGTAGACGTGTACCTAGTTTTGTTACACGCCCCATACATCTTTTAAGTTGCTGCTGTTGCTGCGTATCTGACATGCTGCATATTATTTACAATAATAAAAATGTATATAACTCAATTTTTTGTTAATATTATAATTAATTAGGAGGAATAAGAATGTTATCTTTTATAGGAGGACACATATACATTGGATCTAATGTTTGTGTTAGCGTACTTGAAATAGATCGTTGTACATTATTTGATATTTCTTTATAATTTGCATTAGGTGCACTAGGTGTTAATAAACCACGTTGTTGTCTGAAAAATGACCTATGTTGCTGATGATGATCATTATTACCTTTTATCATGTCTTTTAGCTCATCTTTTAATATATTTCCCATTACACTATTTGGTAAATTCTTTGATAAATCATACAATTTCTTAATTTCTATCATAGTTAATAAACTTTTTGTAATCTTATTTCTAATATATTCTTGTATAGCACTTTGTATATTATCTGCAGTCGCCACCTTTAATGTAATCGTTGCTGATTTTGTAGCCTCATCAGTAGGAATATTATATGATATATTTGCAGGAATAGAAGATGTCAGGAATGTATATTCACCATCCGCAATCATATTCGGTGGTTTACAGAGAACTTTCTTATTGTCCCCATACACTACAATATTCGTTGCAACTGTACTAGCCAATCCACCAATTATATTTCCTACTGTTTGTCCAACTGCTGCACGATTAAATATGGAATAATATGAACCATTCTTCATTTTACTGACTCGTTCCAATAGATCAGCATCATGTCCAATTCCATATCCAACTACAATGAATTCTTGACCACGAATATTATCTACAATATTTAATAGATATTCACAATCAGTAATTCCTATTGTGGGTTGGCCATCTGTTAAGAATAGAATTGCCTCATCTTTCGCAATCTTCTTATCAGCAAGAGTCTTGAATATACCCTCTATATTTGTCCCACCATTTGCATGAATTGTTTTAATAATCTCCTTAAAATCATTGAACATATCTACATGAAATGTACCATATTCTTTGATGATATTATTAAATGTATATAATGTAATAGTATCATTGGGGTTATCTAGGTATGGCAATAAATGGATCAGTGTATCTTTAATATTCTGTAGACGGTGTTCCATCGACATTGACCCACTATTATCAATTACAATATAGAGTTTTAATGGAGGTCTTTCAACTTGTGCGGAGTCTGCCGTTTTTAATGTAACAAGGTATGGTGTTTCATATAACTCTTTGGGGAGTTCATTTGCAATTGCAGTGAAATCTAGAATAGTAGCTTCCATTTTATTATGGATTATATTGATGGTGCGTATTGTATACATTAATCAAGTATTATAATCAATTTTTATCTTTTTTTGCGGTTGATCGCTTCTTTGGAGTTGTTATAGGAGGAGCCGATGGTGATTCTTGCACTGGCTGTAACTCATGCTGTGCTGCAGTTCCTGCAAGTTCCTGAAATATCATCAATATCTCTTCACGGAGCTGCTTCAAATTCATTAGACTGTGCGCATAATTATCATCCGCGGTGCGTTTATCAATCTGTGTACGATTTATTATTGAACGCAGGTGTTCTTGTGCTGTTTCCAAATACTTCATACCACGTTCCAATCGAATAGTTAATGCAGTATATTCCTCTGATGAATCACCTGATTGACGCAGCAAAATACCTGCAGCAGTTACTAGCAACTTATCCAACATCACCAAACTACCCTCCACATCATCATTGAAGTGTGTCATGAAAATTAGGAGTTGGCCACAAGATGTCCATTCTGTTTTGAATAGTGGTCCTCCATTGACCGCACGCATTCCAGAGATTTCTGTTTCCATTGTAATGAAGATTCCTACATGAACTTCACGGTGTTCATCCATATCACGACGGAATTTTTGGATCTCTTTGGCAGGTACTATATTTGTATAATTCTTCAGTTCGAATAATACTGTCAGACCTGCAATGATAGCACGATAATCACAACTGTGTGATACATCTGCTGTGCGTTCACAGGACCATCCACAAATTGCGGATGCCTGCTCTGCAAATGTCTCCTCTGCTGCACGCCCACGACGTGAAGATGTCTTATTTATTGCTGTCTTTTCCAGCAGTTTTTCCTCCAGCGATGCAGTACGTTGAGTAGCTGTTGTAAGTTGCTCTTTATAGAATTCTACCATCTCCATACGACTCTTCTCTGTGGCCGTCACTTTTGCTGCAGCATCATATACTGTTTTCTCCGATGATTTTCTCATATCTTCCATTATCTTTTCATATTTCTTTGCAACCACTTCTTCCATTCTATCCCTGTCTTCTTGGAGCTGCTGCTGTGATTTATCTAATTGAAGCTGAAGACGCTGTAACTGCTGTGTAAGCTTATTACGCTCCTCCTGCCACTCATCATACTGTCTTGCTGCCTCCTGTCTGACTGACAGTACCTGCTTAGCAACTGCTGCTGCTGTCTTTGCCTGCTGCTTCTCCCTCTCTATACTGTCTGTTTTTTCACCTGCATTATATATTAATTCTTTATGAACTCCTGCAAGAAGTGATAAATATCCCTCAAATTCATTTATATTTAATGTCTGAATCTCCTCTGGAATTTTATATGATTCTGATACATGAAATATGAGCTGTTTATGATCATTGTCTAGTGTAATTGATTGCAGAGATTTGTCTGACATTATTAACAGTATTTTAAACACAGTTACAGTAATAATATATAATACACAGCAAATTTTTAGGACAGGACACAGGACACAGGTAGACAGGTAGACAGGTAGACAGGTAGACAGGTAGACAGGTAGACAGGTAGACAGGTAGACAGGTAGACAGGTAGACAGGTAGACAGGTAGACAGGTCACAGGTAGACAGGACAGCAGCAAAGAATGAATATATTATATATTACAGTATACAGTATATACAAAAAAATAGACATTACAGTAAGATTTCATACATATAATGAATCAATAATTATAATTAAAGATTCCATACATAATGTAGAACAGCAATATTATGAACCCATTGTAAATATTATGAGTAATATATATACAATACTCTCACATTATAATGCAAGCAGTGAATTTACACATGTAATCATATCAGAACCATGTAAAATGCCCATATCAATACAATTTCATAATGAAGACTCGCTATATAAAATAAGAAATACACTAATTAATATGAATCGCATCATTGAATATAATGGTGTAATTCATATAGGTAATACATTACGACAAGATTAAAGACTCCTTTAAGTCCTCATTGTAGCAACAGCGACGATAATAATACCTAATACAGCCGCAGCTACAGCTACATTCTCCCTCTTCCATAAATATACTCCCTCCACATCTGCGGGAATATCACATATAGTACAACGTGACTTTATCTGAATATCAGATACTTGCCCTGCTTGACGCAGCTTCAATTGTGGTGAACCAATAACTCGAATACCCGCAAAACGCGCACACATTGACATATAATGATCTATATGCGCCTGAATTGGAAAACAGTTCGCCAAAAATGCAGCGGCTGCACGACGATTTATCACATACCCATGAATCAAATAAAATCTTCCCAAATCTACTACAACTTCACCTGTGACATGCGCTGTATCTATATCAGCCTGTTCCGCTTTCCATGCACCACCCAACATCCATACATCCCATGAACTAGTATCTCGTAAACGCATAGATGACCTCAATAATATATTCGCGCGCTCCACAAAATCGGCAGGCACCACTGCATCATCCTCAAATATCAAAAAATACTCTGACTGCGATTCCAATAACGCCTTCCATAAAGCAATATGTGATAATGCACAACCCACTGCACCAATACTATCTATCTCCTCATGTGAACGACGAGTCTTCTCCACTATATTACGACGTGCAAACACCGAAATACGCTCATCCTTCTCCACATCAATTATCCTACCATCCACAGCCGACCAACGCTTCACATGCAAACCCGCTGCCACCGTTTGTCCCATAAAACGCTGCCAACGATCACCACGACGATCTAATGATATACAATAAGCCGGAATTTCCTCTATATTTTGTATCATTTCCCTGCAAAATATACTTAGTTTATATTACGATTTATACATCATTGTACGCAAATTTGACAACCTCCTCTTAAAAATAAATGACGTATATTACAAACAATAGAGTATACAATGTATATATCAAATGAAATACTCAGTATAATAGATATCATTGTATATAATCTACGTGAAAAGAAGTCACGTTTATTAAAAGATCCTAAATCACCTCTTGTAATTAAAGGGCAAGAATTTACATATTCTGTTCGACTCCGAAAACATGAATACATGAACTATACTACATTACAAAAAACACTTATACAAATACTAGAAAAAGATGGAATTATTGTAGATTCCATTATACTTAATAATTATAAACGCTGGGTCGATAAACTTACATGCAATAAATCACATAATTCATATACAATTACCATTAAATATAATATTATGAATCGTGAATTATTAGATACACATATAAGGAAAAATTTGACCTCCGATTCTATATAATAGATTATCCAACAATACCGTGTTATTATATAATATTACCGATCAACTGCAATATTATATAATGGGTTATCTCACTGTTATTATGGGCTGCATGTTCGCACAAAAGACAACAGAGTTGCTGAAACGTATTCGTCGTTATGAATCTATTGGCTATAAAGTACTCGTAGTTAATTACAAACATGATACACGATATGGTACAGGTGTTATTTCAAGTCATGACATTGATCAACATCCTGCACACGGTTTAACACAACTCTCTGATCTAGAAAACACAGTCAATCTCGCGGATTATCAAGTCCTTATCATCGATGAAGCACAATTCTTCGGTGATCTTCATGAATGTGTAACTGCGTGGACAGACACAATGCCTCTACATGTAGTTGTATGTGGTCTCGATGGTGATGCCGAACGAAAACCCTTCGGTGATATTCTACGTATGATTCCATGCGCAGAAGAAGTTGTACGTCTCAATGCATATTGTGCAGATTGTCGTAATGGAACACTTGCACACTTCTCTAAACGTGTTGTTGCATCTGCTGAGCAAGTTCTCATCGGCGCCGCAGACTCCTATAAACCCGTTTGTCGCATACACTTCCTTTGCAACGACGACGTGTAGAACCACCAATAAACTTCTTATAATCATAATAGAACTTTCCATTTATCATCATATCAACTTTGTCATTCACTCTCTTATATAATAACGCAGGTACATTTCCTTCATTATTATATAAACGTAATTCATTAATACGTACTGGCTTACCATCTATTTTTTTCTCAAAATATGCAGATGCCTTCTTGGAAAACTCCCTGTATATATACTCAACCTCCTTGGGATCTATATAACGCTTATTCTTCTCTGTAGCTGCATTATAACGTCCTCTTACACGCGCCTGTGATGTACTGAGTGATACATATATTTCAGCTAACACAACATAATATCCATTACGTGCAAAGTATTCAATTGCATCCATTGTATTTCCTATAGCACGACATGTTGTATCATATACTATATGATGTCTTGTTGCAGCCAGATATTCCAGCAAAAACTTGTACAATATTTGTCCAGATGTTTTCTGACATTTCAGCTTCGTTGCAGGATTCATCCACTGCTTGAGTGTCGCCAGAATCGCATCTGGTTCCGCAAAAATAGTGTCATCTTGCTTAATTCCCAATTCCTCCAAAATATTGCCCTTAATTGTTGTTTTTCCTGCACCTACTGGACCACACATTATAATAGCAACTGGTTTCACAGGAACCACAATTCCCTTCATTAAAGGACCAGCAATACTATGAAGAATATCATATATCTCCAGACGATCTATTATACATCCATCATCCTTTGCTCGATCAATAATCTGCATCCATTTCTTGTTACAATGGAGATCGCTTCTTAATGCCATTATATATCCTTAATAATATTCTATATAATATTATGCAATCATCAAAAGAGCATTAAACCAATTACGAGCATGCATTATATCAATAAGTACATTTACATCTCGTTCTGCATTATGTGCATCTGCGGGAGCAGGCTTACCCATAGACTGTGCATATAATTCATCCAACTTCACCCATTTTTGTCGGCCAGCTGCATCGACCATATTAAGTTCACGGGCACCCTGTAACATTGAACAGAACTCCTTGGATGCCTGCCACCATCGTGCAGGATCCTCGCGAAGCCGCCAATACCATGCATTCAATACTACATTACGATCGAACTCTAAATTATGCGCAATTATCCATCGTGCTTCCATAATATCTGCTTTGAATTTTGTCATAACATCCTCCAAATCTCGTCCATTATGTAGCGCCTGCACATGAGATATACCATGAATTGCAGTGGAATCTGGTGGAATAGTCCAGCCACGTGGTTTCACCATATAATATCGTCTCTTAACCTCCTGTCCATCCTCCAATACAACCCAACATATCGATACTATGTCTGGCCAATTACGTGGTCCCTTATATACATCCTGTCCACGCCACTTAGGAAGACCCGTTGTCTCTGTATCAAATACTATATATTTCATATTATATTAGTGATATATATAATATATAATATATCAATTTTAAACGTCATCCATTCCCATAATTATAATCGTCATATAATATACTACAAAGACTACTTAAAGAAAAATATAGACAATAAATATTCAACTGTCATACAAGCAATACATCCATTTATAATTATGAATTATCCATAATACATTTATCCATATAATCTTCGAATGTTGTCTGCACACATTTCCCACCAGTCATCTCCCATACTATACAATTCGTATCCATAATTAAATCTATATTATGCGAAATCAATACAACACCTCCATTAAAACGGTTAATTGCATCAATAATAGCATGTATTGTAGTAATATCACAGTGATTTCCTGGTTCATCCAGTAGTAATATATGAGGTCGCTGCAACTCCAGATCAACAAGTGCAACACGTACACGCTGCCCACCAGACAGTTCACTCATAGGCAGTTTATGCGCAGCTCCCTCCAAACCAGCACGACCCAGCCAACCACGCAGCACCTCCTCACGCAGGTCATATTTCCCTCGTAAATATTCCAGCGCAGTTAGATCTCCAGGCAGATCCTCCACAGTATGTTGATTATAATACCCTATACAAATACGTTCATCGATTGTAAAGACACCAGCCGTCAGTTCCAAAGTTCCTGCGAGAATCTTCATTAGAGTCGATTTTCCAGCTCCATTGAGGCCGACTATAACAGCACGTGTCATCATTGCAACAGTAAAATCAACTCCATTTAGAACGCGCGTCGCTGATCCAGGATATGCAAATTGTACGTCAGATGCCACAATTAAATTCGAATAACCATCAGGAATTTCTCCAAAATCAAACCGAATATCCTTAGTCGCCGGCACATATGGCATTGGATTCTTCTTAGTGAATGCATCCAATTCTGTCTTCGTCTTTGCACCACCCTTCTTCAACTCCTTCATCTTCTTCTCGATCTTATCAGCCTCCTTCACCGCAGCGGCAACATCCTTATCATACTGCTTCTTGAATCGATCATATGATCCTTTATAATATGCTATGCGGCGATTCTCCAGATTCATTATATGCGTTACGAAACCATTGAGAAATCCAGTATCATGTGATATAACTATGACAGTTCCTTTGTAATTATGTAAATAATCTGAGAGCCATATAACTGCTTCCAAACTCAAATGATTCGATATTTCATCTGCAAGTAGTAACTCAGGCTGTCTATATAATGCTGCTGCAAGTGCAATACGCATTCTCCAACCACCCGAAAACTGTGCTGTAGGTTGCCTGGCTGCTGCCTGTCCAATCCCCAACCCTGCCAGCAACCTGTTTACCTGCGCAGCTTCCCTGTCATAATTCAAATCAGCCAACTCCTGTGTAACTTCCTGCAACTCCTTTTCTTCTTTTTCTGATAGATTATCTATCAACAGTAATTCATTATAACGCCGCCAACAAGACAGCAATACAGTATTTGATTCAATGACAGTTTCGAAAACTGTTTTAACAGTATCGGCAGGAACTTCTTGGGATACCATATATTTATCTACAGTAGCTAATGCAGGATGATCATATATATGGCGTAACACAGTGGATTTACCAACTCCATTGCGACCTATGAATCCATACTTTGCACCTGCACTGATGACTACATTCGTTTTCTGAAGCAACTCCTTACCACCAACTTGGAGTCCATTTATTTCTATATTAATATCTTTCATTGTTCACGGGGGGATATTAATATATTATTGCGCAAGTATTTTACGTGTTTTATTCTCTATAATAACAATAAAAATATGAATACTTATTATATTATAAAACAAGTACAGCTATAATAAATCCATAACCTATACCTGTACCTTTCAATGGCATATATTTAATCTCCTTTTGCATAATATTACCATGCTCATTATATTTTATATCAATACGTCTACCAGTATAATATTCACATATGCATCCTGTTATAAATGCAGTTACTGCAAAATGAAAGCGTGTACTAATTGTATTTATACACATTTTATTATCATAATATTACATATTACTGTAATATAATCAATTTTTTAATGACCTAATAATCATAACAAACTGCTTCAAATAATAGCGACGTTTCACGACCATTAAAATTCACTGGACGATAATATTCATCGCGAAATGATACATCGAGCCACCCTATACGTGAAATGGGAGCAGGTGCAGATAATACAAATATATCGTACGTCTCTTTATTCAAGAATTTCACAGCTGCATCCCCTTGATCCATATAGATTATCAGTGATGGTGATTTGTGTCCCATACCACGACGAATAACTGTTAGATCCTGTGATGATTCATAATTCAAATAGAGATATATACGATTTATACGATCATTAAGTTGTACTGCCAGTGGTGACATTATCATCCCTTCACCTGTATCAGTTACATCCTGTTGTGGTGGAAATCCAAGGACTGTCGCCAACGACTTCGGTTCCAGGAGTCCTCCTGTATCTGCATCTATAATATCTATATAACTACCTGTCTCGAATAATAGAGAAAATATGAGTGTTCCCTGTGTTCGACTTAACATGAAATTACCTGTTACTGGATCAACCGCCGCGAGGAACTGTGTAGGTACATTCTGTGCATTGATTTGCCGTGTAATCTCCTCACAAAGCGTGGCAGCATCATAATATCCTGGTGCAATTATAATATCAAAACGCTTCATACCTATACGCATTGAAAAACCATTATAGGGTGCATCAATGTTGTATATTGGTTTTGGTATAGATCCTCCAATAATACGTAATTGCTGCACTTCTTTAATGGGAACCGGAAAATGCCACCTATAATCATTGGTATTTTTGTGTGTGCGACGATCTCTATCAGTACTAGATACTTCAAAAAAGATAGAGCGCGGTTCACTCCGTTTTTTCCGTTCTTGAAGCAATATATCCTGTCCACTTGAACGCATTGCAGATACTACTTTTTGATTAATGTATTATATATACTATTTAGGAGCCGCAGCAGCTGCAGCCCGTTTCTTCTTCCAATTCAGGAATCCATGCGAACGCTCCACGAAATAAGATGATCCTAGACCAGTGACAGCCATTTCATGAAGACGACGATGACGATCATCTAATGATGACAAATATTCTGCAACATCGGCTGCAAATTCTGGCTGCGGTGTATGAGGAGGTAAAGGCACATATTTAGTTTCCATTTTGTCACGGTATTATACTATACTTTGCAGGCGTCGTTTATATCAATTTTTTGTAATATCTATGAGGTAATTTAAAGAAAACATTGAAATCTCCAAGAAAGAAACAGCTAAATGTATAGACAGTATATATATCTAGCAGATATTGCATTAGATCATGACTATAATCCATTATATCCTCCTTTTAAAAGCACATCATGTAATATTTCAGATTGGTTAGATCAAATTATTCCTATATGTAGAAATAAAATAACACGCGATATATATAACTTTTTATATAATAGAGAATTATCTAAACATAATATTAAATCTATATTGCATCTATTTAGTAAATCACTCATATATAGAAATGATGAACACGAAATAATGGGCATTGTATTTTGGACTGTTAAAGGTGAAACACTAAATATTATTTACTCTCATGCAGTAAATGAAATACTATATAATATTATAATACATGACATGGAAGAATATGCATCAACTATTTCAATTACACAATTAAATATATTATGGAATACTTCAAATAATTTCAATATTATTAATGATCTTGCAGATATATCTAACACAACACTATATAATATATGTATTACACGAGAATATAGTATGTATGAACAGATCTTTCAAAAAAAACTTGATACAATTAATAAATATTATAATATAAATGCACTACGATATACATATGTTGAATTACTAAAAGAGAAAATAAATATAGAAAATGCAACAGGTGACATACCAATTAGGAGCAATTAATAAAAAAACAGGTGAGTATGTATATCCTGCAATAGCAAACAAGAATGATTCATATATTTGTCCTGAGTGCAATAGAGATTTAATTGTTAAGAAAGGTTCAATAAGAGCACATCATTTTGCACATATTAATGATAAACATCCATGTAATTACTATAATCATCCTTCAGAGTCTCAGTTACATAAAGATGCAAAAATGTTATTGAAACGTTTATTAGATGATAATAAAGAAATTATTATTCAACGAAAATGTATATATAATCCAATAGAACCTAATGTGTGTATTTATAATAATATAGAAGAATATACAATACCAACGTTAATTAATACATCTCATATTGATATTGAATATCGTTTCAAATATAACGATGAAACAAAAATAGCAGATGTGGCATATATAGATTCTGGAGATATTATATGTTTATTTGAAATTTATGTAACTCATAAAACAGAAGAAAAAGATCGTCCAGAACCCTGGTTTGAAATTGATGCGGTTAATCTTATAAGAACTGTAAATGAAATAGAAGGTAATACATATACATTAGAATGTCGTCGAGAAATGCAATGTAAGGAATGCATACATTTAAGTAAAAAAGTTAAATGTATGCGTTGTGAATCAATACATAATACATTACATACACGCGCTTCAAAATGGTTACCTAATACAAATAATAAAATATGCAATTTCTGTAGATGGGGATTTGAAAATAATCAAATATGGTTAAATGTTCCATATACTGATAAAGAAATAATTAAAAAATATGGAGGGAAATGGGATAATTTATATAAAAAATGGTACGTAGAATATCGCACTATAGAACAGAAAAAAGATTTATTGTCTAAATGGACAGAGTTTCATCCATGGACAGAGTTTCATCCATGGACAGAGTTTCATCCATGGACATAGTAATTATTCATTTGATGTTATTTTATAACAGTCAAAAAAATAAGTTTGTATGCTCCACCACAGGATCGAACTGTGGACCTCGGTCTCGCTCATATACTTATAGGGGTATAAGGACCGCGCTCTAAAAAACCAACTGAGCTAGTGGAGCATTTATTCGTGTATTTCTACACAATCATACATCGTGGTATGACTTTAGGCTTCTATACGCTTCCAAATAAAACCACATGAAATATTATTAATATTCTTTTTTGCCGCAGAAATATTAACTTTATTGATTCCTGTTTCTATTGCAGCATTTTTAATTGTGTCATATGTTTTTATTAAATTATTATTTAAATCATATTGAGCAATTTTAACTCCATGTACTTTACTCATTCTTTCACTATGTTTCTTTTTATTATCTACAATTTTATCTTCTGATAATGAATTATAATATTTAATAACACTTTGTCGTATTTTTTCTTTCCTCTCATCTGAATGCGATTCTCTTTTATTATTTAATATAGATTCATGTCGTCTTTTTTCAGCAGCAGCTCTGATACCAATATTTATTTTCTCTCTATATTTATTTACTGTATCACTCGATCTTTTTCTAGCTTCAGGATTATTTTCATAATATTTCTTTGTTGCATCAGAAAATTTCTTAATACTTTCTGGAGAATGCTTTTTACCTTTAAAACCACCTCCCATACCTCCTTCAGTTGCATTATATCCATTTGGTACAAGAGAATTATATTTCTTAATATATTGTGGTTCGTAGAAATATACATCTTCATCAAAACAAATAATTAGAACTTCAAATGAAAAATTATCAATACCATGTTTCTTAATACTTTTTGCAAGTAATGGACATCCTTTCCCTTCATTTATAGAATATATATGTCTTTTCCATCGTGTTTCAACTTCTTTCTCACGAGTTACACCAATATAATGTTTACCTGTAACTTTATTTGTTATTTTGTATATATATCCCATATTACTATATTATAATAGCGCCAGAATTTTAGATTACAT
>JACCDY010627926.1_pt1 | contig 20120 bp, 15 predicted proteins | sample 7446391 | NCBI WGS metagenome assembly JACCDY01 (sample SAMN15323451, study PRJNA562643) | freshwater metagenome | isolation source: river surface water | place: USA:Blue River Watershed | collected 2017-08-18
CTGTATTGTAGTGATTGCGTTGAATATTGATTAATTTATGGTTGATTCGAAAATACATTCTATAATAATTAAGATAAATTAGTTTAATATATTTTCATTTTATATTGTTTTATATATAATGAATTTTACTCCAAGCAATATGTATGTAATTTTAATTTTAGTATTAGTTTTTATTTCCGGAATATGGATGTATTATAGTTATTTTAAACCTTATTGGTACAGTCAATATAAAACAAATAATGAATTTACTTCATTACCAACATCAGGATCCAGTCAATACGTTGAAATTATGTTATTTTATACAACATGGTGTCCAATGTGTAAAAAAGCAATGCCTGAATGGAATAAATTTAAAGATCAATGGGAAAATAAACAATTGGATGGGTATACTATTACCTTTAAAGAAATAGATTGTGATTTAAATGAAGGTTTAGCAAATAAATATAAGATTGATGGATATCCTACGATTAAAATGATTAAAGATAATAAATTAATTACTTATGATGCTAAGCCAATGTTTTCAACATTGAACATGTTCTTGAAAAGTGAATTTAAATAATCATCCATTATTTTGATGCTTTTTTCTTTCATTTGTTTACGATATTCAATATCATTTATAAAATATACAAATAATTCTGAATCATACATTAAGTGATCTGCATCATACCATAACTCATATTTAGAATTATAGTCTTTATATTGTTGTTTTTTAAATATAGATTTAAATCCTTTTGTAAGGATATATTGAATGTATTCAAATGAATTCATATCTTTAAAATTTAAAGTGGATGATTCTTCTAATTCATTTATTTTACGTATTAAAAAACCTAAAATAGGTTCATCTGATGGTATATCTCGATGCATTAAGTCAAATGGATAATTATTACAAAATCCTCCATCAATGTAATATTTTCCTTCATAACATACAGGAGAAAATAAAGGTGGACATGCACATGACATTGCGATCGCATCGATTACCTTTAAATTTGGATAAGTATGATGAGATAATTCTATCATATTGAATGATTCTAATTCAGTAGTAATCATGCGTATTTCGATGTTTGATCGATCATACATATCTTTTAAGGTAATATCTATTGAAATATCATTGGATGAAAACACCGGATACAACATTTTATAGAATAAATCATAGTCATATAATCCTTTTTTTTCATTAAAATTAAGGATCATATCCATATCTAATTTAATAATTTTATTCCATGGTCGTTCAATTACATAATCAATCACTTCATTCAATGGTATATGTAATGCAATTAATGCAGCCGTAATTGTACCAGCAGATGTTGCGTATATTTTTTCGATAGTATCGTAGTTGATAATGTTGTGTTGCATTAAGGAATGAATCATTACAATTTGACTAAAACAATTAGGACCCCCTCCACATAGTACAATATATTTCATTTATAATATAAATAAAGTTCTTTTAATTAAATTTTTTCTTTATTTTGGTTATAATGGAAAAACCTAATAAATTAAATTTAGATGAATTGTATGAATACAAAAAATTAACAACTAAAAACACAATGATTTCGTACAATAAAATATTAGATCGAGTTCATAATAAAATCAAACAAACTTCACGACAAAAAATAAACAATGAATGTTGTTGGTTTATTGTTCCAGAAATTATTTTAGGTATACCTAAATACAATGTTGCTGATTGTATTGCGTACATTATGTATGAATTAAAAGAAAATGGATTTGCAGTTACTTATACCCATCCTAATCTATTGTTTATTACATGGAATCATTGGATACCTGATTATGTTAGAAATGAATATAAAAAACAAACAGGTGTTGCTATTGATGGATATGGAAATGAATTGGTTAAAAAAGAAAATACAATAACAACACCATCTAAACCAAATAAACCAAGTTATAAATCGATTGATAGTTATGTTCCATCAGGTAAGATGGTGTATGATGATGATTTATTAAAAACGATTGAATTAAAAACATCTTAAAAGTTAGAGTTTTGAATGAAGTGATCATAATATAAAATTAACTGATTGTTCACTAATTCTATTTTATCAATAGTTAACCATGTAAATTTTCCAGTTGCATATACTTCTTTATTATCATATTTGTATAATTTATGTTTTAATTGTTCAACTGTAAATGTATCAGTTCCCTTATGTGCATACATCAACATACACGTATCATTATCTGTAATTTTAAAAATAGAATATAGATCAGGTTGATCTAATGAATAAATTGAAATCAAAACAGGTATATTTGAATCATAGATGGTTAAATGATTCAACAAATCATAAGAATACATATTTAATATATTATAAAAAATAATATATTAAATGAATTTAAAAAAGAATAATAAAGTTTAATTTTCTATAATAAATATAATGGATGATACAACTACATGGAAAATTATTGATACTTATTTCAAAGATAATCCAGATTTTATAGCAAAACATCATTTAACATCTTACAATCATTTTATGTTACATGATATTCCACAAATATTCAAAGACAACAATCCGATTCGGTTGGTCCAAGAACAAGGTAATGTAAGTGTTAAAATCGATATATATATTGGAGGTAAAAATGGTGATAAGGTATATTATGGAAAACCAACCATTTATGATAAAGACAGAATGCATTATATGTATCCGAATGAAGCACGTTTAAGAAATATGATGTATGCAATTACAATTCATTATGATGTAGAAGTCGATATTATATTTGAAAATAAAAATGGTGTTATTGAAAAAAAAGAAGAAGTTTTATTAGAATCTGTTTATTTAGGTAGATTTCCAGTGATGATCAAATCTAAATTATGTATTTTAAATGAATTATCCCCTGAAGTATGTTTTAATATGGGTGAATGTATTAATGATCCAGGAGGTTATTTTATTATTGATGGTAATGAAAAAGTCATTATTAGTCAAGAAAAATTTGCAGCTAACTTAATTAATATCAAAAAAAATCCTAATCTTATTTTCAAATGTTCTGCTGAAATCTATTCTTCTTCTGAAGATGCATCGAATATTCCTCGTAAATTAGGAATTGCAATCATGAGTGGTGATAAAAAATTAACCAATCATCAAATTAGTGTATTTCTTCCTAATGTTCGTAAGAGTATACCATTATTTATTTTAATGAGAGCTTTAGGTGTAATTTCAGACAAGGATATTATATCTACCTGTTTATTGGACTTAAAAGCAAACGCAGATTTAATTCCCTTATTTATTCCAAGTGTACATGATGCAGGTGGAGTATTTACACAAGAAACAGCAATTAAATACATCATGGGTTTTATTAAAGGAGGAACTATTCATAACACTATGAATATTTTATGTAATTATTTATTACCTCATATTGGTAAAACAAATTATATAGAAAAGGCATATTTTGTAGGATATGTCGTATATAAAATGTTAATGGTTTATACAGGAGCAGAAAAGGAAACAGATCGAGATTCTTATAAATGCAAACGAATTCAATTATCTGGAACATTATTATCTGAATTGTTTCAAGAATATTATATACAACAACAAAAGGACATTCGAATTCGAATTGATTCAGAATATAATTTCAATACTGGATCCTATCAAGATACAAATATTAAAAAATTATTCATACATAAATATTTTGAACAAGAAAAAATAGTTGAACAAGGATTTCGTAAAGCATTTAAAGGAAATTGGGGATCCTTGGAATATACTAAAAAAATTGGCGTTGTTCAAGAATTATCACGATTATCTTTCAACTCAATGGCTGCAAGTTTAGTGAAAACAAATTTACCATTAGATTCAAGCGCAAAAGTAGTAGGTCCACATTTACTACATACATCTCAATGGGGATTATTAGATCCAGTTGATTCTCCTGATGGACCAAATGCGGGATTACACAAGCATTTAGCAGTAAGTACCGTTGTATCCAATGGATATTCTAAATTTAAAATCATCAATTTATTGAAAGAAATGAAGTTTTTAATACCTATCACTGAAAGACATCCAGTTATATTGTATCAATTGATTAAAATATTTGTAAATGGGCATTGGTGTGGATGTACAGATGATCCGGTTGTATTAGTTGATAAATTACGTAATTATCGTAGATGTGGATTAATTCCACCCTTAACAAGTATAAGTTGGAATATTCGAGAAAGAAACATTTATATTTATACAGATGAAGGACGTCCATTACGTCCTGTTTATTATTTAGAAAAAGGAAAAATACAACATAAAGATAAATTAAAAAAAGAATTTACATGGAATCAATTGTATGCAGGATTTTCACCAAAAAACAACCATTATGATACATCAATACATAGTACATCATTTTATCCGGTACATAAACTATATACAAGTGAAGAAGAAGCATTTCAAAATAAAGGATTGATTGAATATTTAGATTCGGTTGAATCGGATACATGTATGATATCATTTGATAAAGAAGATATTAAATATTCACATATGGAAATTCATGGATCTTTAATGTTTAGTCTTATGGGAAATCAAATTATTTTACCTGAACATAATCAAGGCCCTCGTAATATTTTCTCATGCGGTCAATCAAAACAAGCATTATCGATGTTTCATACCAATTATCAAAATCGTATGGATACCATGTCAGTTGTATTACATTATGGACAATTACCCATTGTAAAATCTCGATATTTAAAATACATAAACAATGAACAACATCCATATGGTATTAACGCAATGATTGCAATTATGTGTTATAGTGGTTATAATGTAGAAGATGCGGTCATTATTAATAAAGCAGCAATTGATCGTGGATTATTCAATATTACATATTATAGTTGTTATGAAGGTAAAGAAGAATCAGAAAACAATAGCATTACTGAAATTACAAATATTAATAATAAAATAGTAGCAGGAACTAAAGCGGGTATTGATTATTCTCATTTAGATGATAGAGGATTAATCAAAGAAAATACACTGATTGACAATGATAAAATAGCATTGATTGGACAAACTGTTTCTTTCAAAGAAAAAGAAGGATACATGGATGCATCTGTCTTTACAGGTAAAGGACAAGAAGGATATGTTGATAAATCTTTCATTACAGAAGGAGAAGGTAAACGCATTGCAAAAGTAAGAATTCGAGAATATCGTAAACCTGAAATTGGAGATAAATTTGTATCCAGAGCTGCACAAAAAGGTACATGTGGTATTATATTAGAAGAAGCAGATATGCCATATACTGCAAACGGTATGCGTCCAGATATTATCATTAATCCACATGCAATGCCTACACGAATGACCATTGGTCAATTGGTGGAAATGCTTTATACTAAACCTCATCTAGAATATGGTGGATTTTATGATTCAACTGCATTTAATAGTAAAGGATTTAAAGCAGAATCGTATGGTAAAATATTAACAAAAATGGGATATCATAATTCAGGTACAGAATTAATGTTCAATGGAATGACAGGTACACCTATAGAAGCTAATATTTTTACAGGACCATGTTATTATTTACGATTGAAACAAATGGTTAAAGATAAAATCAATTATCGTCAACTTGGACCAAGAACAGTAATGACTCGTCAACCCGTACAAGGTCGTTCTAATGATGGAGGTATAAGAATGGGTGAAATGGAACGTGATGGACTTGCTGCATATGGTATGAGTCGATTTATGGTAGATTCTATGATGAAACGTTCAGATGACTATTCCATTGCAATTGACAATACAACTGGATTAATTGCTGCGTACAATCCTCATAAAAATTTATTTTTAAGTCCAATGTTAGATGGTCCATTGCAATATGTATATCATGTTGATAATGATCCTTCTATTGTCAATGTTTCCAAACATAAAAAAACATTTAGCATTTTAAAAATACCCTATGCTTTTAAACAATTATATTATGAATTATTAGCCATCAATGTACAAATGAGAATCATTACCGATGATAATATAGATACATTAGAATCATTATCTTATTCTAACAATATTAAAAAAATCATGAGTAAACCCAATGAACATATCTCGAATGTCATTCAAGATATCATTAAAAAATCTAAAACCATTACTCCATTTATTAATAAACAAAAAGAATTTAAAGAAACCAAAGAAAAACAAGAGGATGAAAATCGCGAATTTTCTCTTGGTGATTTAGTGAAATATGATCAATACATTTGGGAAATTAAGGAAATTGATAAACAGAATGTATTACTAGAAAATGATGATGGAACACAAGTAAAAACAAACATCAAACGAATTCAATTACATTATGTTAATATTCAAATACCACCATTTGTAGAATTCAATGTAAATGACATTGTTTATTTCAAAAATAATTTAGAAAAACTATATAAAGTCATCCATATCGTCAATCATTTCAATGTTAACCTACAAGAAATCAATGAAGAATATCCAAAACAATTAGATAATGTTCGTATTCGTAGATTGATATTACATGAACCATTTAAAGTACATGATATTGTTTATGTAAGAGATGATATTATTATGAAGCCATGGTTAGTTGAAAAAATAATAGATGAAACAACTGTTCAAATCAAAGATAAGAAATCAAAGGTAATCAATGTAACTGTAGATAAAATTACTCGTCATAAATTATATACAAGTGGACAATATAAACAACTTCAAGAACAAGCACTTCAACAAAGATTGGATAGTAATATATATTTATACGATCGTGTAAAATTAAAAGGAAAAGAAGATGTATGGTTTGTAGATTCAATTGAATTACATCGTGATATGAATGTATACAATTTGATACAAGAAAAAACATACAAGGCATCCTCTGCATTATTAAGTGATTTAGAACTAGTAGAATCATGTAAATTCCCAAAATATAGTAAGATTTATTTATCGAATGATAATTCAAAAACAATATGGACAGTCGATGGATTTTATACACGTGATTATAAACATGGCAAATATTCAATCGTCAATGATAAATTAGAAAAGAAAGATGTATTCCCTGATCAAATGATCATGTATGAAATGCCGCCTAGTTCATTACGTGGTGGAGGATATATCAATACACATAAACTAGATCCTACACATAAAGTAGATCCTACCCATATGATGATGGAAACATTTCATCATGGAGGAAAAACAATTCAAACCGTTGTTACTCCAGAATCAAAGCCAGATAATATTCAATTAGGTGATATCAAAACATTAGTTGGATCAACTGATTATAAGTCGGAATATATGCCATTGATTACAAATCATGATGAAGATGAAAAAGAAGATGATGTAGAAATCATTGATTTAGATAAATTAAAAGAAGATAAATTAAAAGAATCAGAACAAAAATTAAATGAAGATGCAGTTACAATTAAATCATTTGATTCGTTAAATAAAGAAGATCATGGAGAATCCAACATCAAAAAGGCAATTGTAATATAATAAAATTGAAGAATATAAAAATAGTATAACAATAGTATATAAAGAATGGAATCTGAAACAGGAATCATTTCTAAAATCTATAAAGAACGTACTAACTTAATTGAGATCTTAAAAGAAAGAGGTTATGATGTTTCAGATTATGATGATTTTAGTATTAATCATGTAGCTGTATTATATCAACATGATCAATTAGATTTGTTATTGAAAAACAAAGAAGATAAACAAATCTTTGTGAAACATTATTTAGATAAAAAATCATTACGTGGTAAAACCATTTATGAATTACTTGAAGATTTATACATTACCGGTAAAATCCTAAATCAACATGATGATTTATTAATCATTACTTTAGATGATCCAAATGAAACCATCACATCAATATTAAATACCATTTGGGAAAATCATGAAATTTATATTTCTGTGGTGAGTATTAAACGATTGTTGTTTAATATATTAAAACACGACCATGTCCCTAAACATGAAATTGTACCTGAAGAAGAAATTCCTGGCATCTATGAATATTATAATATCAATGAACCATCTCAATTACCACAAATTAGTAGGTATGATCCAGTTGCTGTAGCAATTGGATTAAGACCAAAACAAATATGTAAAATTACTCGCAAAAGTAAATCCGCAATTGAAAGTCCATATTATCGATATTGTATTTAATTTTATGTTTATATTATATAATGAATATAGAATCATTATATAATCATTTTAAACAAGACATTACACATGTACATGATATGAAAATGGAATTAATGAAACCATCTTTTTTTTATGATTTTATGAATCAAATTCAAAATAAATTTGATAAAAATTTATCGATTGTTATTCAATATTATACGAAACAACATGATTCTAAAAATGCATCAATGCAATTTAATAAAGAAGTCATGAATATGAATCAAATCAATGATGCATTAAAACAATCTGAACAAATTCTTTATGTTCAAAATGAAAAAATAAATCAAATTATTAATGTTGTTACTAGTGATATTGATAAATTAAGAAAAACCATTCGAGAATTAACTGGATATACTCCTTCTCAAGCAGATCAATTAAATGAATCCTCACTTGAAAGTTTAAATCAATATACATCTTTATATTCAAATAAATTATATGTATTTTTTATTACTCTTATCATTACATTGATTTTAATGTTTTATCATATTAAATCAAAAAGTGATTTTATTCTATGTATTCTCATTGTATTACTACTCTATATTATTCAATTTGTTTATTATCGATTTATAGTTTTATTTTTCTTACCTGAAGGTGTTACTTCTGTATCTACGATTACAGATTCTAGTGGTAATCCAGTTCAACCTCTTCCAACTGCTACATATGAACCCACTCAATATTGCATGGGAGCTGAATGTTGTGATTTAAGTAATACTCAATGGATTAATGGACAAGGATGTGTTGCTATATAATAAAAAATTGAACCACTTATATTTATATGGTTTAAATGAAACGATGCAATGGAACTTGTTAAACAAATCAAACACGCAAAACAATTGAATGTTAGTCAATTGTCCAGATATAATGAACAGATTCAGCCATATTGCATGGATCTACATGAGTTTATGCAAACTATTTATAGCGATTTGATTACCTATTTTTCAACTTATTTAAAAAATATTGCATTTCATGTACATACTATGATTCATGATAGATCAAAATTATGGGAATGTGAACAAAATATAAATACAATTAGGAATGATTTAGAATTAACTATGTTAGAACCAATTCAACATAAATTAAAGAATTTTGTTAGATATAAAAATTTAGAATATATTAAAATGGTATCCTTATATTTCATGTTAAATATTCCAATGATTATTCATTTATATACTGAAAAAATAGATAAATTACATATTTTAATCGATAAACAAAAAAGATAAATAATATTTTTTTATACTATGAAATCAATTCAAATGGTGGATACATCCATTAAAAAGAAATTATATGTAGATGATCATCTTGATTTTCAAATTCATAAAGAATGGATTGAAAAATTATATTTGAATGAAGAATTTCCTGAAAAAAAATTAATTGTACAAGAATTAAAACAAAAATTTAATTCTTATAAATATCAAGATAAACATAAACATAAATTTGATCAAGATCAACACATTACATTTGATGAAATTATTTTTAAATTAAAAGAATGTCAACTTAAATGTTATTATTGTAATACTGATTTGTTTTTATTTCATTCTAAAAAAAGAATCAATAGTCAATGGTCACTTGAACGTCTTAATAATAATCTAGGACATTATAATTCAAATACATGTATTGCTTGTCTTAAATGTAATTTACAAAGACGCACTGATAATCATGAATATTTTAAACAAGGAAAATCCTTAGTCATTCAAAAAATAGATTAATTTCTCTTTTTTATAATATGTCTCTTCTAGATTTTTATTCTTTACAATCATATTATACACAACTTGAAACCAAATATACTCAATTATTATCAACAAATGATTGGCTTGATCCAAATTCGTCAGCTTACAAAGAAGCCGCTGAATTAAATGGTCAAATTCAATCTACGATTGAACAAATGATTAATACATTAAAAGAACTTAAAGACCAAAAATTATCAAATATGTATTCTACTTTATTAAATAAATACAATCAATTGAATGAAATACAATCTGTTCCAATGGATTCAAGTAAATATGATTATAATGTAACCTTAATAAATATGTATTATTATCATTCTTTATTTTGGATTATTGTATGTCTTGTTTTAGCTTTTTTTATCATAAAAATCTTATTTTCCTAAAATTTCATATAAATAAAATAAATCATTTATTTATATGAATCCTGTATTAAATAAATTATCTACCATTAAAGCTTCTCCTTATACTAATTCTACAATCCATACTTCCGATGATAAATATGCATATGTTACCGATACCGGCATATTAAAACCTTATATTGATACACCTATATCTTCTAACTGCAATACATCGATCATTGAAGTATCAGGTAACTTAAATTCTTTAAATTATCCTTTTGGTACACCAATGATTCCATCTCAATCGTGTGGAAATGAATTAAAATATATAATGTCTATGCCTAGCGTAAATACTCAATTGAATGATTATATTAGTGTTGGACAAGTTGGTTATGTCGATTATAATTCCATTTTACATAGTATTTCTCCGGATTCAATTCAATACAATACAAATTATAATACTGTTAATAACCTATATGTCACAGGAAATAATATGTTGGATTGTTCTACTCAACCAACACCAGTACAATTTAATGACTATGTTTATATTACACATGATGATTTAGTAGGATATATGAACAACAGTTCAATTTGTCAATTTAGCAAAACTGCTACTTCTGGTTTTTATCTTCGACCCCTTTCTTTTACAGATCCAACTGGACCCATTAAATATGGTGATCAAGTTGTCATTGCAGCAAGTAATACTTCTATAGGATCTACATGCGGTGTTTGGGGGTGTAAGGTTGCCTCCATGAATACAGCAAACTATCTTATGGAATTTACATCAGGTATTAATTCCTTTTATTTTCAACCTCCTATTGGATCTAAATTTAATATTGGCGATCCAATCATGTATAACAATGCAGTTACTATCGCATTTTCATCCGATACGACAGATACAAGCAATTGTGGTTGGTATGGATGTTATGTTGCAAAATTGAACCGTTCCAATAAAATAGAATTTACAATGGGTAAAAAAGGTAAAGACAACAAATCGTCATTTACAATTCGATCATCATTAAAACCAGTGGATGCAAGCAATGCATGCAACATCAATGATTTAACATCAGAATGTAATAATGATCCAAGCTGTAATGGATTTATTTATTCTCCTGTAAATAATACTTGGCAATCTTTAAATACTGCTTCTATCAATGGATCTACTTTTATAGAATCAAACCAACCAACTTCATTGTACATGAAACAACCATTTGTCGATATATCAGATTCATCCTGCCCCACCGATACAATATATCCCATTGATACAGCATTGTTTAATCATTATCCATATGGAAGTCAACTTGTACATGATTCAACCGGTCAATGTATGGTAGATTCAGAATATATAGATCAATATTTAAATGATGTGGACTCAATCATGAGTCGACAAAAACAAAATTATGATCGTATGTTAAACAAATATAATTCTATTTATTCCAAAAATCAATCGATGGAACAATCCATTCATTCTAATTCATTGGACATTGAAAATAAATTAAGTCAATATTATCAAATTGATAAAGAATTAAAGAAAAAACAAAATAATGATGTATATCAAGCACAAGAACAAGATAATACTATTTTATATGATCAACAATTTGCAAATGGAAAAATTTGGGAGATAATGTCGGTTATAGGAATCATTTGTGTTGTTGTTATTTTATTGAAATAATATATATATGACAAATTATAATGTTCAAGAAGTGATGAATACTATTTCTAATTTACAAAATTATGAAGAAGAATTATATTCTAAATTAGTAGAGAATACTAAAAACATTGCTATTGGTTCTAAACAACAATTATCATCTTCTGATGTCAATACTATTGTTTCACAAATCAATGATTTATCTGAAACTCGAACTAATTTATACAACATCATTTCACAATCTCTTAATTCAGAAGCTGTCAATGAAGCAAACAAAGATATTAATTTAAAACAACAAACCTTCATGCTTCATGTCCTTGAAAATGAATTAAATAAATCTAAAAAATTATTATCTTCCATTGAAGATGACACATTGAATCAACTTAAAATGGTTGAAATTTCATCCTATTATGTAGATAAATATTATACTCAAAAACGTTTAGCACAAATTATTACTCTTTGTTGTGTCTTTTTAATTATCATTAGTTATGGAATTAAATCTTTTGAAAACATCGGTATCCTTACTTTCCTATACATTTGTTTCTTATTCTTTATTTGTGTGATTCTTTATTTCATTTATGATTATTACGTAAGAACTGTTTTTAATTTTAATGAATATGACTGGTGGTTTGCTCCATCAACTCCTCCGATGTCAACTACATCATCTTCTACTACATCAACCACAAATAATGATACAAGCGGTAATACATTTACATGTAGTAATAATAGTTGTTGTGCTTCAGGAACTATTTGGAGTTCTACCGGATGTGTACCCAACTAAATTTATCTATCTATATTATGGACATTAATGATAAATTAAATATTATTGATTTCAAAAATCAACAAAAATTATCCATGGATTATCATCAAAACAAAGATAAACAAACCAATGATTTATACAATCAAATGGTTTCTGCTAAAGAAAATGTAAAAACAGCTCCTAAAAAAGCAATTCAGGCTACTGAAAAATATTATCATTTCATTGGAGAAAAAGATCCTTCTATTGAAATGGAAGCGAATTCATTTGGAAATGAAATTGCGAATAATCATCAATCACTTGTTGATTCCATTCAACAAAAAATTCAATATTATGATTCCCAATATCAATATCTAAATCAATTAGATGTCATGTTATTTGATTATTACAAACAAATATTACAACAATTAAATCGTGTTAAAAATGATTTATCACAACGTAGTACAAATGATCGTAAAGTATATTATATCAATGAAGAATTAACTACACTTGATTCTTGGGCTAGATTATTATTGTATATTCAAATATTTATTCTAGGAAAATTAGTGATTGATTATATACGTGATTATGAAAATTTAATGAAATTGGGATTTATTGTTTTATTGATTTTATTCATGACTCCTCTTTTTTATAATGTTTGCGTATGGTTGTTTGGTATCATTGGATATATTGTATATCTTAAACCATTTACATATACTCATTTATAAAATATTTTTTTTTATATAGAAAAATATTTTATTTATTTTTTAAATTTGCTAAAGCTTTATCTAAAAATCCTTCTGGTAATCCTTTTAATAATTTACTTGCATTATTCATCATTGGTTGTAATTGAGTTGCCATATCCATTAATTGTTTATGTTGTTTCATTGTATTGTCTAACATACCTTCTACATTCGACAATGGATTTTCTTTTTTCATTTTCTCTTTTTCTTTTTCCTTTTTTCGTTTTTTCATCCCTTCTTTGATTTCAAAAAAGGATCGATACACGCACCCCAATAAAATCATCATCATTAAAATAATATTTTTACGACCATCTAAATAAAAGGTTAATAAACCTACTACTGCCATAACAATTAATGCATCCCAATTTTTAACGAGAATATCAGAAAATATGTAAATCATTAAAATAAAAAGTAATAAAATATGTATGATTTGATTATTAAACGGAATATTCTTCTTCATATATTATTTGTTTATATTTTTTTGTTTTCTTGTTTTTATTTTTTTTATTCCTTTTTGTTTTTTTAAATCCACCAGAAAAACTATATTGTCGTCTAGCATTTTCTTGTAATGTCGTAAAGTAAATAGATTCTTCAGGATTTTCAGGAGTGTTAGTATTTAAATAACCAACAGATGGATATTGGTAAAATATTTTATATAATTCTTCTATATATTTTTTATATGGATCACGTGGATCTATATTATCTTTTTGTATATTTTTTTTTATTCCTAATAATAATTTAGTTATTATATATGTTATATTATTTATTCTAATTGGATTTTCAAATTTATATATTTTATAAACAAAATATTTTTTTATACATTTTCTTACATTAGGATTTAACGATGGAAACATCTTCTCAAATATATATTTAATATGTAGATTGCTATCATATTCATTCATTGATGATATTTCGGTTAAATATTTGTTTAATGGTTTTTCTTGACCGTCTTTAGATTTGACCAATATATCACAATTAATTCTCCAGTTTTCTATATATCTGTTAAGTGCTACAAAATCTACATTCGATTGTATCTTTCTTAATCGATCAGCAATTTGTGGATTTTTAAATTGGGCAAAACTATATGGTTCATATGCTTTATCTATAGTCTTATCTTGTTGAGATGGTATACCAAATACATCAGTATTTGCATGTGTTCCTTCTTCAATTGGATTATCTTCTACATACTCTTCATCATTTTCGGCTATATCTAATTTATCCATATCAGTATACGTTTTTAAAACTTTATGATAATTATCATGAGATTTTATATCGTTTACCGTTTGTTTTAGTGTTTCTAAATCAGTATCATTCTCTATTAATTCAATCAATGTGTTAAACATATTTAGTTTATTATATAAACTACTCATTATTTCTAATTTATCATGTAGTTGTTGGGTACATTGTCTAAGTTGTTCTTTCAACTGGGTATCGGTTGATTCTATCAATTCTTTACATTCTTCTAATGATTTTATTATTTCATTATTTTTAGATTCACATTCTAGCAAAGTGGCTGCATTCCTCACTTGAGTGCTCAATAACAATTCTTGACTATCTTTAATTTTCTTAACACACTCATCTAGTTTACTATCAAATGCATCATGCGCAACTATTTGTTGTTGACGTATTTGTTCATGGGCGGATTTTAATTGCTCATTAATTTCCCTTAAACTATCTAATTCTAATTTACATTGGTGTTCTTTAGTATTATTATTTCTATCTTTAATTTCTAATTGTTGTCTGGTTGAAGCAAGTTCGGATTTTAATTCTTTATTTTTTAATTCTAGTTCACCTAATTGAGCAGTTAATACAGAATGCCTAGTTTTATGTTGTTCATTTTCTGTTGACAATGATAAATTAGAATTCTCTATACTTTTATATTCTTCTATAATAGTTTTTAATAACTCTAACCTTTGATTTAAATCTGTTTCCGTAAGTTCACATACTGACAATTTACTTATTAATGATTCTTTATCACGAGTTAATTTAATTTTTTCTGTATCACATCTAAGCTTTAATTTATCTTTTTCTTCTATTTCTTGTTGTAACGATTTTATTTTTTCTAATAATTGAGGCATTTCTTTTAATTTAATTTCTAATTCTTGATTTTTCGATTCTAGGACACCTAATTGAGCAGTTAATACAGAATGGCTATGTTTATGTTCGTCATTTTCATGTTTTAATCTTAAATTTTGTTTTGTTATATCATCACATAATTGTAGGTTTGTTGTGTTTAAGTTTAATTGAGTATTCGCTTGTTTTTCTCTAAATTCACATGATTTTAAACTATATTCTAATGATTTAATTTTCCTATTTAATTCAAACTGCTCATTATCTTTTTCTCGTATTTGTTCTTCTAACAAATTTATTTTATCTAATATTTGAGGCATTTCTCCTAATTTTCCATTTAAATCTAATATTATACCATCGTTCTGTCGTTTTTCGTTTAAGAGTTCAATGTGTAACGCTCTATTTGCAGATTCAAAATCTTCTACCTTTTTTCGTAATTGTTCAATTATAGATGACATTTCTAATGAATCTTCTTCAGATTTCAGTGCAACCCTATTACGATCATTTTTTTCTTTTTCTGCGGCTATAAGTTGATCTGTTAAATTTTTTATGTCCTCTTCTTTTTGTTCTAAAATTTTTATATTGTCCCCCTCTATTTGAGATATTTTAGATGTTAAATGTTCTATTTGGGCTTTGTACCGTTCTTTTATATCTTGTAATTCTCTAGAATATTTACCATCTATTAAATCTATTTTTCCACTTAATTGTTCATTCGTTTGATCACAAACTTGTTTTTCTTGGCGTAATTGAGTAAGTTGACCTTCTAAATGACTTTTTAATGTTTCATGATGTTGTCTCATGTCTGATATTTGTGTTTCGGATTCAGAATGATGATTATCTATTTGTTTGAGGTAACTATCCGCTTGTGCTACAAGATCATCTCTTAATGTTTCATTTTCTGATTTTAATCTTTCATTTTCTAATGTTAATGTTCCAACAGTTTCGGAATATCTGTCCGCCATACTTTTAGTTTCAGCTATACATTTTTCTAATGTTTTACGTATTACTTCTTTTTCTTCTAATAATTCTGTTAATTTAAATGTAGATTCTTGTAAATTTTTTACATTAGCTTCAGATCCTTCTATGATAGGTTTTGTATCTTTAATATATGTTAATGCTTCATTATGGATTCTGGTTAACTCTTCGAGTTCTTGACGTTGTCTGGTTGACATTCTCTCAAGAGTTTTTAACTGACCTACTATGGATGTGTAATCATCCATTAATGCAGTATTTTCCTCATCATATTCATCAATCATCTTATCATTACGAACTATTCGTTTGTTGCATTCTTCCAATAAATTTTCTAGATTATATATTGATGATTGAAGTTCGGCGTTAGTTGCAATTGATTTTGTAGCGTATTCTTCAAAATGTTGACGAATATGTTCATATTCTTTGCTTAATTCAGCTAGATCATGATTACATTGTTGTGCTTTTTGAAAATTTTCGGCACATTCTCTAAAAAATTTTTCATTTTGTTGTAGATTACTTTTTATACTGGCGAATGATGATTGAGTTGTTCTTCTTAATTCTTCAATTATTGTTTGTTGTCGTTCATTTTCAGAACTTAATTGTTCAATTTCAGAACTTAATTGTTCAATAATGGCCTCATATTTGGTGTCCATTTCTCTAATGAGTTCTGGACTCACTGTATCTTTAATCGATTGTTGTGTTTCCATTAATTTATTGATTGTTTCTTGTTTAGTTGCTATTATGGTTTCATAATGAGCTGTCCATGCTTTTAGTTCTTGTTGATGATGTTCATGTAGGGCCGTTATTTGTTCTTGAGTTGCAATAGATTGTTCATGTAATAATTGTTTGGATTCTAAGTTTTCAGTTTTTAATTGTCTATTTTCTTTTTTTGCCCTAATAATATCGCCATCTGTTGTATATAATTCTTCTTTACATTCTTTCAGATCAGTTTTGCATTTACTCAGTGGATCATCTAATCCGCTTGTTAATGATTCTTCATCATTTATACGATCGTTTTCTAATATTGTTTTTCTTAATTCCTCGTTATCTGCTTTCAATTCCACAATGTTTTCTTGTAATTTTTCATTTTCTTTTTCTTTTTCTAATAATTTATCTATTCTACTGGTTCCATTTTCTATAATACGATCATCTGTTAATTTTTTTAATAATTCTTCAAATAATTCTAACCTATCATTTACAGGTTCAACTACATGTTCAACTACAGGTTCTGACTTATTACTCAATAGCAATGAAAATTGTTTCATTGCATCTATATCATTCTTATTAATTAATATTCGTTGTTTAATCTCATCTAATGAAAGTCCTCCTAGTATTTTTTTAACAAAACGTTTTCCACCTGATGTACTTTTACTTTCTAATAATTTTTCCATAAAATATTCAGTCACAACCCTATCAATTACATCTATTATGTCCGACATATGTTTTGGTTTATTTATATCTGTTTTCCATAAATCAATAGTTTTGGTTATTTCTGTTGAAACATCCTTTTTATATTTAGTTGCTATTGAATCGATAATTTGTGTATTAATTATGTCGAGTAATTTTGTTATAATGGTTGAAATGATAGAACTCCTTACATTGGTAATCATTTGTTTAAATTGTTCATTATCAATCAAACTATTATTAATTTTAGAAAAATCACTAATTGATTGTATACTATCATATATATTTTTTTTTAACATATTTAAGTATCTCATATCACATATTTCAATTTTGGCGGACGGAGGTTTATGTAAATTATCTAAAACTAAATTTATTATTGTCATAATTGATGATTTAATAAGGTCATTAGATGGTGGGGATGATGCTGCCTTTTCGTCTTCCAATCTTTTAATTTCAGCTTTTACTGTTGCATTTTCAGCTTTTACTGTTGCATTTTCAGCTTTTACTGTTGCATTTTCAGCTTTTACTGTTGCATTTTCAGCTTTTACTGTTGCATTTTCAGGTTCTAATGCAGCTACTTTAGCTTTTAATGCTTCCTTTTCAGAATCTGCACTAGTTGAGGTGGTAGATGTTTGTAGTGCAGCCACTTTAGATTCTAATGCTGCCTTTTCGGCTTCTAATGCTGCCTTTTCAGGTTCTAATTTAGCCACTCTAGCTTCTAATGCTGCCACTTTAGCTTCTAATGCTGTCTTTTCATCATCTCCACTAGATGAAGGGGTTGATGATTCTAGTACAGCTTTAGCATCTTCTAATTCTTTCACTTTAACTTCTAATTCTGTTTTAGCAGTTTCTAATGATGTTACTTTAGCTTCTAATGCTGCCTTTTCTTCATCTCCACTAGATGAAGGAGTTGATGTTTCTAATGCTGCGTTAGCATCTTCTAATTCTTTAATTCTGGCTTTTAACTTTTCACCATCATTTTCTGTTAAAGTTTGAGTACATGTATCTAATTTTGCTTGAATTTCTTGTTTTTGTGTTTCCAATTTTTGAATAAGTGTTGTTAATTCAACATTATTTCCACCAGATGCATTATGTTTCAAAAACATAATAATAATTTCAAGTCTAAATAAAATGGTATTAATTTTTTCAAGTTGACTAGGATCTGAATATTGTTTTGCATCATTAATGATTGTAGATAACTGGTATATTTTATCCATGTCATCGGGGCTAATCTTAAATCCTTTTGTTATTTTACTATGTAATTCATTGTTAATAGTATCTAATTCGGATTTAATTTTACTCCAATTAATTTTCTGATCTGGTTTTACCTTTTGTAAATTATCTAATTTTTTCTTGATTTTTTTTGTTATTTCTTCAACCATTTATATATATTGATTTTATTATTTTTGTATTTCTTCTATTAACGTAATAATAGCTGAATTCATATCATTTAATTTAAATAATAAGGCATCTGTTAAAATTGTATTTAAGTCATTGTCATTACTTAATAATTCTTCAACATGTGTAGTTAAATTTTCATCTAAAAATTCATAAATTTTAATTAATTCTTCATATTTTTCAATGAATTTTAAATTGATATCATCTTTATTTATAACAGTTTTATCAATCATACTTTTTTTATTAATGATCATATTGTCGTTAATGATATCTATATATAGATTATATTGAATGATTTGATAGGTATCATATAATTCTTGATAATAATGTATCATATTTTGTTTTTCTTTATACATATTTTTATCAAATTCGTTTACCGTAATTTTCCTAACATTAAGATCTAATATTGTTGAAATGGTGTCATTGATGTCTTTACCAATCTCTTCAATTGATCTTATCTTTTTATCTATATTAGGATATGTTGGCGCATCTTTTGCGCTGAATATATTTGGTACAGCATATTTTGTGCCAAATAGATATTGTGGAACATCTTTTGTGCCTAATAGTTTATTACTAAATATTGGTTTAGTTTTATATATTGAAGATAATTTTTGAATTAATTGATTTTTATGGTCTTTAAATGTCGCTATTGTGGTTGGATCAAATGTAACCGGTTTTTTTGTAGAATATTTAACCTTTATTAAACCTCCTCCATGTTTTCTATTCATAATTGATTCTGATGTTTTCCATTTATCTATGTCGGATTCGTTTAGATTATAATTAAAATCAAAATCAGAATATACATTTTTTATTTTTCTTTCAATATAATCTTTTGATTGTTTCACATACTCCACCGTTTTATAACTAGCAATGGCATTTAATGAAGGTATTACCTTTTTTATATTTGGTTCTTTTACAATTTCATCATATATAATAGTTGGAGTATTTGATGGATTAGTTGGATCATTTTTAACACGAAGTGGTAAATATTGTTTTGGTA
>JACCDY010986214.1_pt1 | contig 20115 bp, 17 predicted proteins | sample 7446391 | NCBI WGS metagenome assembly JACCDY01 (sample SAMN15323451, study PRJNA562643) | freshwater metagenome | isolation source: river surface water | place: USA:Blue River Watershed | collected 2017-08-18
ACCCCGTGGCGGTGGCAGAAAGCCGTCACCTCGGGAAGTTCCTCCTCGGTGAAGTTGTCGGCACGGAGCCTTGCGTTGAATCGAGGCAAACCGAAGAAGACCGCATCGGCGCCATTGGCAACCGCAGCCTTGAGGCAATCCCATCCGCCGGCTGGAGCGAGCAGTTCGGGACGTAACGAAGGCATAAGGAAAAGAGCTTACGGATAATAATATGGAACTCAGGAATTCAGGAAAGGGTCCAAGAACCCCTTTCATCTATCCCTGCGTATCTGCGTCTCAGCGCGATCATTTTATGTTCAACCTCCGGCAGCAACCTTCATCAGTTCCAGACGATCCCCCTCGGTGAGGAGCACTAATGGCCACTCCGACCGGTGAAGCGCCTTCCCGTTATACTCCACGAGCATGAGGGGAGCCGGCAGGGAAAGTTCGTCCATCAACCCTTCGAGCGAGGTTGCAATGATCTCCCTTACTTCGCCGTTGATGGTGAGGAGAGGCATGGATCAGAAATGCAAAATGAAGAATGAAGAATGAAAAAGTGGTTCCTAGCAGGCAAAGGGCTCGGATGTGACTCCCTCTCTTTTTTCATTTTTCATTTTTCGTTCATCCTTTCCCAAGATCGCCTCGTCCCAGTCTTTCCAGACGGGCTCGAGTCCCTTGGAGCGAAGCATCAGGGCAACCTCCGCCGGGGAGCGATCATCGCTGATCGAGAACTGCTCGGTGGCGGAGGTGGAGCCGCAGGTCGCCTCGACCTTTTTCCCCTTCACGGTCTGGTGAAGTTGATCGGCCCCCTGTCCCGTGTAGCCGCCCGGTTCGGTGTGACTCCCCGCGCTCATCATGGTCACCCCGAGCGGTGCGAGCGCATCGCGCAACGGAGCCGGTTCACGGGTACTGAGGACAATTCCCACATGAGGGAAAGTGATTCGCAGGGCCAAGAGCAACTGGGTGAGGTCGCGGTCCTCGAAGGGAAAGCGGGGCTCGAAGGATCCTGCGGCTGGACGGAGCCTCGGCATGCTGACCGTGAGCTGCGACGTCCAGCAGACTCTCTGGAGATGGAAGAGATGGGCCGCGAGCGCAAGCGCCTCCCGACGCCACCCGGAGAGCCCGAAGAGGACGCCGATGCCGATCCTCCGGAATCCCGCGGCATGGGCCCGCTCGGGTGTGTCGAGACGCCAGTCGTAATCCTTCTTGGGCCCTGCCGTATGCAGCTCCCGGTAGGCCTCCCTGTCATAGGTTTCCTGATAGACCACAAGACCCTCGGCACCTGCCCGGACAAGGGGAAGATATTCCTCGGTCTCCATCGGCGCGACTTCCAGCGAAAGGGAGGGAATTTCCCGGGAGAGGCGTTCGATGCACTGCTGGAGATACCCCCCCGAGACGAACTTGGGATGCTCCCCGGCAACCAGAAGGACGTTCCGGAATCCCTGCCCGGCAAGGTGTCGCGCCTCGGCGGCAACCTGCTCGATCTCAAGGGTGACGCGCAGGATCGCGTTGTCCCGTGAAAAACCGCAGTAGGCGCAGTTGTTCACGCACTCGTTGGAGAGGTAGAGGGGGGCGAACAGGCGCATCGTCTTCCCGAAGTTCCGGCGCGTCACCGCGACGGAACTCCGCGCCATCTCCTCAAGGGCGGCGTCGGACGCCGGGTCTAGCAAACGCCGGAACGCCGCCAACCCGGGAGGCGGCGAGGAGAGAATCGAATCGATCTGCGTGGAAAAGGACACGGGTGAATACTAAGGCAAAATGAAAAATGAAAAATGATGAAGTGGGGGAGACGGCAGTCCCTCACCTCCGTCCCGTTTTTTCATTCTTCATTCATCCTTTTTCATTACCTCGGCCGCCATCCGGCCGAGGGCTTCCATCTCGGCTTCGGTGGGAGCCCTTCCCTCGGCGCGGAAGGAGTCGTCCATTTCGGCGACACGGGCGACCTGTCCGTTTTTCCAGACCATCGACTCGGGAAAACAGGGCCCCACCTTGAGGGGATCGCTCCAGAGGTGAACGGCCAGGGTCCGGGAGGGATGCAAGGCGGCGGCAAGATGCATCGGCCCGCTGTCGGAACTTACGATGAAGGAGGCTCCGCGCAGGATCCCGGTCAATCCGAGCAGGTCGGTGCGATTGGTCCATTCCTCCACGTTGGCGGGAAGATCCGCCGGCAGCGATCCCCTCCCCACCACGACGAGACGCCCCGGAGCAACCCCCTTGGCAAAGGCACGGATCAACCGGGCGGCGAGGGACTTCCCCTCACCGCGTGCAAAGGGATGCAACACCACGTAGGGAGCCCCTTTTCCAAAACCCTCGGGAAGGGTTCCCTCCGGCAGGACGAACTCGGGAGAAGCCGGTTGGGCAAGCCCCAGCTGATCAAGCGCCGCCAGATAGCGCTTCACGGCATGATCGTTCCGGCGAACCGGTGCTTTCTCCCCGAGAAGAAGGCGTGCGCCCTCGCGGGCATCTGAAAGACCGACGATGCGCTTGGCGCCTGACACCCGCGCAAAGAGCGCGCTGCGAAGAAGCCCCTGCAGATCGATCGCGAGATCGGGTGTCCAGTCCCGCAAGGTTCTCAGCCAGGCAAGGGAGCGGATCCACCCTGCCGGGCCGCGGAACTTTTCCCGGGGAAAGAGGATCGTTCCGGAGACACCGGGATGCCCCTCGACCAACGAACGCCAGGCGGGATGGATCAGCCACCTCAACTCGGCTTCGGGAAAATGGCGGTGAAGTTCGGAGACGACGGGCAGCGAATGAATGACATCCCCCAGGGAACTCGGCTTCACCAGCAGGATGCGGCGGGGCGTTTTCATGATCCCGTGCGAAGGCGCTCCACCAGACGCTCGGGAAGACCGGCATCCACGACCGCACGGACGGCGGCCTCGACATCGTACTCCACGCGGCGTAGCCAGAGTCCGCCGGTCTCCTCGTCATGGATGAGGTAGGCGGCCCGCCAGTCCCCGTCACGGGGTTGCCCGACCGAGCCGGCATTGATCATGAGTTTTCCGGTATGGGGAAGCTGCACCCCGTCGATCGGGAGCATGGCGGGAGCACCTTGGATGAAGATTCCGGGAACATGGGTATGACCGAAGAAACAGAGCGGAGTGCGCTGGCAGGAGAGACTCAGCTCCGCTTCATGCTGGGTGCGGACATATCCCCAGGATGCGGGGGAATCGAGCGTGGCATGAACGATGGTGGTTCTCCGGATCTGGCGGACCGCGCGCAGCGCGGCGAGCCATTGCTTCTGGTCGGCATTGAGCATTTGTCGGGTCCAGAGAAGTGACGCCGAGGCAGTGGCGCTGAAATGATCAAGGGAACCCTCCCCCGCGGCAGCCTCATCATGGTTCCCCTGAACACAGAATCCCGGCAAGGAACGGACGGCCTCGACACACTCCGCGGGATTGGCGTTGTATCCGACCACGTCGCCGAGGCAATGGATCTCCTCGCATCCGTATTCCCGGGCATCCGCAATCACGGCCTCCAGCGCCTGGATGTTGGCATGGATATCTCCGAGGATCGCGCAGCGCATCAGCGTGAGGGGTTGGCAGGCATGGCGGAGTCGACTTTAGGGATCCGGCGCTCCTCGGGGATCCCGAGCTTCTTTTCCAGATCCCGGATCGTGGAAAGAAGCGTCGGAACACGCTGCTTAAAGCCCTGATCGTAGAGGGCGCGGAGACGGTCGTAGGCCTCCTTTTCCCTCCCCGGAACCTTGGAGGCCTCATAACCGGCAAAGCGGCCGAGGTAGGCCGGGGCATCCGAGAAGGAGGCCGCCTTGGCAAAGGCATCGGCGGCGGCGGAGTGGTCCTGAACCTTGTCGCGAAGCAGGATGCCGAGACGCTCCTGGAGAAGATAACTGTCGGGATTGTTCCTGATGCCGCGCTCAAGAATGTCGCGCCCGAGATCGATATATTGCCGTGCCGCCCTTTCCCGAAGTAACTGGCTTGACTGCCTGGCATCCTGCAGGGCGGCGGTGCTGGCATTCCACGCCATGTGCCACGCCGAGATGTCCCAGTAGAGCAGGGTGTGTGGCTGGAGGGTGGTGACCGTGTCGAAGAGTCCCGCCATGCGTCCCCACTCGGTTTTTTCCCACGCCGTGTGCGCCTCGATCCACAGGTAGGACGCCAGGGGGGAGCGGAAGCCGCTGAGTGCCGCCAAAAAACCGGATTGTCCGATCTGCTCGCGCAATCCCAGGTTGAGCGAAACGGTGCGGAAACCGGCAGCCTTTTCAGTGCGCTGAAGCCTGACCTGCCACGGAAGCAGAATCGCTCCCGCCACAGCCACCATCACGATGGCAACGATTCCCCGCACTGACGGAACGCGCGTCATCTCAGAGCTCCCGGTTCTGGAAGAAGAAACAGGCCGCCGCGTAATAGACGGCCGTGTAAACACCACCCAGGGCCACCGTCTGCCAGAAAATGCCGGCGGGGAGCGCATGCCCCGCCACGATGTCATCGGTGAGGTTGAAGGCCTGCAGATCAGGAAACAGGAGCGCGATCACCGCCGTGAAGAGACGCGTCCACCAATGGATCCCGATGCCGCTCATCCAGTATTCGCGGGCTGTGACCTGGAGGTGGCCGATGAAGTAGGCGGAGGCCGCCACCAGGATCGCGAAGATCCCCGATGTGGCGAATGTCGAGATCAGCAGCGTGAGGGAGGCCAGCAGGACCGCCTTCACCAGCAGGACCGCCATGGCGGGAATGAGATCCCAGCGAAAGGCCGACTTGCCCACCTCCGCAAGGGCGGCCGCCAGTTCGGTTGGCGACCCCGCGAGCGAGCGATGCGTTTCGGCGATCACCGTCTGCTCCCGCAGCAGCAGAACGCCGATGAAGAGAGCGCCCATGACCAGCGTCGAGAGAGTCAGCAGGATGACGACCCCGAGCAGCTTGCCCAGCAGGTATTCGTGACGGGGCACCGGCTTGGAGAGAATGGTGAAGATCGTCCTCTCCTCGATGTCGCGCGGCAGCAGCATTGCCGTCGCCAGGATCGCAAGGAGGCTCAGGAAGACCGACATCGCCCCGAGGGAGACATCCTTGAGCATCTGGAACTCCTCCTGAAACGAGAACTTCGCGAGGAACGCGGAGTTTCCGATCACCATCAGGGCGAAGAGCAGGAGAAAATAGAAGACCTTCTGGCGGACCAGTTCGGTGAAGGTGTTCCTGCCGATGGCAACGACGCGGAGAGCTGGAGTGATCATGACTTGCGGGTTTTGCGGCTGCGTGTTGCAAAGCGTGTGCCGACATCATCACCGGCAACGGCCCCGGGGATCATTCCGGGGATGCGTCCGTGCGCGATAACCGTGGGGATACCGGACTCGACGGCCGTCCGGACAGCCTCGAGCTTCGCCTGCATGCCCCCGGTCGAGTGCTCCCCCTTCTCCGGGGTGACATGGCGGAAAGCCTCTTCAATGTCGGTGACCACGGGGATCCGGACCGGCTTCCCCGAGCCCGGAGACTTGGCAAGGAGGCCGTCGGCACTGGTCAGCAGGACGAGAAGGCGGGCCTTGACCAGACGGGCCACCTCGGCGGAGAGACGGTCATTGTCGCCGAAGCGAAGCTCCTCCACCGCCACCGAATCGTTTTCATTGATGACGGGAACGACGCCGGGCGAAGCAAGCAGCTTGGCGAGGGTCACGCTGGCGTTGCGCCGGCGACCCTCGTCAAAGATGTCGTCGTGGGTGAGTAGCAACTGGGCGGGGATCAGCCCGTGACGGGCGAAATGGCGGGCGTACGCGGTCATCAGGGCGGGTTGGCCGACGGCGGCGCAGGCCTGCTTGCCAGCCAGATCGGAGGGACGCTTCGGAAGCTTCAGGGCATCCACCCCGGCGGCCACGGCCGCGCTGGAGACGACGATGCAGGGGATGCCTGCCGAGACCAGTGCGGCGATCTCCAGCGAAAGGCGTCGGAACTGGGCGTCATCAAGCGAGCATCCCCCCTCGCGGGCCAGGATGCCGGTGCCGAATTTCAGGACGACGGGCTTCTTCTTCATCGGGTCATTCTGCACGGGATGCCGTCATGAGTTCCAGAAAACCCGCCTCCAAAGCCAACCCCTCCTGGATGCCGCGTTCCAGCGAGGAGCGGAGACGCTCCACGGCGTCGAGACAGCGGATCAGCCTCAGGGAATCATCCCGGTCGTGCCCCTCCCCCCGCAGGTGATGGTGGCGAAGGGCCTCGCCGAAATGCGCGGCCACAAGACCGAGGAGACGGGAGCGTTCCTGAAGGGCCTCGGCCTCGGCGGCGGCCTTGAGGGTCTCCTCGCGTCCTTCCCAATCGGCGTCGGCTCCCTTCCCGAAGTGGGACTTCTCGGCGGCCAATTCCTCCTTGGTGCGCGATGCGGCCTCTTCCCTGGCCTCCTCCATCAGGTCCCGGAACCCCCGGGTGAATCCGAACGCCGCCGTGGCGTCACCCCTGGATCCCGGGCCGAAGAATTGCCTCATCATCGCGGCAAGCCGTTCCTCGCGCGGACCGGCCGGAGGCGGTTCGCCGGAATGCAGCACCACCGCGATGCAGCGGGAACGGATGGTCTCGAGCAAGGCCTCCGGCAGTTCCGTCGTGAGAAGCAGGAGGGAGCCCGCGGGCGGTTCCTCCAGCGTCTTGAGAAAGGCGTTGGCCGCCTGGGGCATGAGACGGTCCGCATCGCGGACCACGGCGACCTTGCGTGCCCCCTTCTCGGGAGTGCGGTGGATCGCGGCCTCGAGATCACGTACCTGCTCGATGAGAAGGCGGCGGGACTTCGACCCCGGCTCAATCACATGGAAATCGGGATTCTGACCGACATGCAGGCCGCCGACCCCGAGAAAGAGACCCGCCAGCTCATTGGCGAATTCATCCACGCCGGATCCGGGGGCGCCGGAGATCAGGTAGGCATGCCCGAGACGGCCCTCGGAGAGGGCCTTGCCCAGCAGGCGCATTGCTTCGTCGTTAGAAAAGGCCATCTTCCCCTCCCTTAAGCTCAAGCCCCACCAACCGTTCTTTGAGAGTCGCGGTGATCGCGGCCTCCACCGACTCGACGTCACCCGAGGCATCGATGACCGCGATGCGGGAGGGGTGCCCGGAAGCCAGCTCTAGATATCCCCGCCTCACAGCCTCGTAGAAACGCCCCTCCTCCTGCTCCATCCGGTCGGCAGGCCCCTTGCGTTCCGAGGCACGGCGCTTGCCCTCCGCCGCATCCAGATCGAGCAGCAGGGTCAGGTCGGGAAGGGTTCCGTTGATGGCAAAGGCGTTGATCGCGGCGACTTCCTTCGGATCAAGCGCACGGGCTACCCCCTGGTAGACCGTCGTCGAGTCAAGGAAGCGATCGCAGAGCACCACGGCACCTCGGGCGATGGCGGGACGGATGACCTCCCTCACCAACTGGGCGCGACTCGCCGCAAAAAGGAGAAGCTCTGCCGCGGGCGTCATGCCGGCACCGGCGGGATCGAACTTGAGAAGATCCCGGATCTTTTCACCGAGAGGGGTCCCGCCCGGTTCCCGAAGCTGGATCACCTCGCGACCGGAATCACGCAGGCGCGCGGCGAGGCGGCCGATCTGGGTCGATTTACCGCATCCCTCGGAACCCTCGAAGCTGATGAAAAGGCCTGTGCGAGCCATGACCAGCGATCATAGCGGGACGGGGGAATCGTTGAAGCGTTAAAAGAAAGCCTTCGGCACGATTGGATTTTTGCAGCACATCCGCTACAAAACGCCCTCATGGCAAACCACTGGCTCGTGAAATCGGAACCCTCGGCGTACGCCTGGGAGGATCTTCTCAAGGAAAAGGATGGCAAGACGGCCTGGACGGGGGTCCGTAACTTCCAGGCCCGGAACAACCTTCGCGCCATGAAGAAGGGTGATCTGGTTCTCTTTTACCAGAGCGTCACCGATCCCTCGGTACGGGGCATCACCAAGGTCGTTCGGGAAGCCTATCCCGATCCCACGGCCAAGGAGGGGGACTGGAGTTGCGTCGATCTTGCCGCCGTGAAACCCCTCCCCTCACCCGTCACCCTTCAAGCGATCAAGGGGGAGAAATCCCTCGCGGAGATCTCCCTGATCAGGCAGTCGCGCCTCAGTGTGATGCCGGTGACTCCCGCTGAATACGAGCGGATCCTTAAGATGGGATCCGCCTGATCGGCAAAACTTTCGGGGACTCCCTACTTTGCCGGCACCGGAGAATCCCCGGGCGTCGCGGAGGGAACGGGTGCGACTGCCTTAAGGTCGGGACTTGCGGCGGGACTTGACTGGTTCCTCAACTCATCCAGCTTGGGACGGACCGCCTGGTACCAGATGTCGTAGCCGGCGGAAGTGGGGTGGAGTGCATCGGGAAACGTCGCCTTCGGAAGATTCCCGTTGGGATCAAGAAAACGGTCCCCGATATCGATAAAGGCTACGGTTTTCCCATCGGCCAATCCGGCGAGCAATTTGTTGGTCTCGGCGATCCGCTTCCGGAAAGGGCTGGGCTCGCCGTTCTTGGGATTCACCGCGAACTCACCCCGCGGGAAAATGCCCACCAGCAGGATGCGGGCCTTGGGCATGAAGGCGTGGACGGTCTCGATGATCTTGGCCACCCCGGAGGCGATCCAGGCCGGCTCATCCTTGGTGTGACCGATGTTGTTGGTCCCGATCATGATCATCACCACCTTGGCATCGACGCCGGCAAGCTCCCCGTTGCGGAGGCGGAACAGGATATTCTCCGTGTGCTCCCCGTCGTGGCCGAGATCCAGGACACGCCAGGGGGCGAAGGCTTTCTGAAGGACGTTGAAACGCGCCCAACGCCTCGTGATCGAATCACCGATGAGCACGAGGTCGTAGCTTCCCGGAGACTGGATGAGTTGCGGCGGCTTTGCCGGATCCCACTTCAGGAATGGCGTCGAGGCGGAGTCAGGACCCCGTTGGGCCTTCAAGGGGAGAAGCAGGGCGCAAAAAACGATCAGGAAGGGAATCATCGGGGATTTCATGAATGGAGCAGGGTTGCCGGTGCCGGAAACGGTTGGATTGCAGTACCGGGATTTCTCGGAGAGGATTTGACCTTTCCCGACAAAACAGGTCTCCGTCAATCCCCGAAAAAAAGGCTTCCCCCTCCGCTTCATGAAAAGACGTTTCGCCCTCCTGCTCTTCCTCTCAATCCTTTCCGGTCCTTCCCTTCGGGCGGAATCCAACGCCGTCACTCTTGATGTCGATTGGGCGCGCTTTCTCAATCGATGTGACCCCGTCTGGAACCGGATGCCCTCCGGCTACTACGAGGGTCCCTTTGCCGGCAACGGTCTGGTCGGCACCGTTCTCTTCCGCGATGCAAAGGCCACCAACAGCCTCGCCTTCGAGATCGGCCGGACTGATGTCTACGACCACCGCAAAGGGGGCAACACCAAATACGAGCGATGCCGCCTCCCGATCGGCCAGGCGCTGCTCACCCCGGCCGGCACCATCACGGGATCGACAATGCGGACCGACCTCTGGAACGCCGAGATCCGCGGGGAACTCACCACCGACAAGGGAACGATCTCCTGGCGCTGCTTCGTCCCCTGGGGTGGGGAGGTCATCGTTGTCGAATCCACCGCCACCGGGGGCGAGAATGCCGCCTCCTTTACCTTCCGACCCCAGCAGGGAAACAGTGCGCGCCCGCTCACCCGACCCGAGGAACATTACGCCTACAAGCCGAATCCCCCCGTCACCACCGGCAAGGAAAACGGCGTGGATGTCGCCGTCCAGCCCCTGCTTGCTGGAGGCGACTACGCGACGGCATGGAAGACCGCGGATCTGGGTGCCGGGAAGAAGCTTTTTGTCCTCGCCGTCGGGAATCTGACACCCCGGGAGGGATCGGCACGGGCTGCCGCGAGTGCTGTGATCGATGCCCTTGCCAAGGGACTCCCCTCGCTGGAAAAGCCTCACCGGGAGTACTGGCACTCCTTCTACCGGGCAAGTTTCGTGACCGTTCCTGATCCGCGCATCGAGAGTTTTTACTGGATCCAGTGGTACAAGCTCGGAAGCGCCATGCGCCCGGAGGGTCCCATGGTCGACCTGATGGGCCCATGGTACCGCGACAGTGTCTGGACCGCCTACTGGCAGAATCTCAACACCCAACTCGCCCTCTATACGGTCCACGCCGGCAACCATGCCGACCTCGGTGATGTCATGTGCCGCTGGATCGAACGAGATCGCGACCTTCTCGTTTCCAACTGTCCGCCGCAATGGCGGGGCGACTCGGCTGTCCTTGGCAACCCGACCGGCCTGACGCTACAGGCCTCCGGACCCGCGATCGCCAAGGGAGGCGGCTACGAATTGATCGAACTTCCCTGGCTCATGCAGCACTGCTACCTGCAGTACAGGCATTCGATGGATGAAAACAGGATGACGGAGAGCTTCTATCCCCTGATGCGCCGCACGTTCAACACCTATCTCCACCTGATCACCGAGGGGAAGGATGGACTCTACCACCTCCCCAATACCTACTCCGACGAGTACGGGTGCGCCGAGGACACCAGCATGAACCTTGCCCTGCTGCGTTGGGGACTGACGACGCTTCTGGATCTCAACGATCGCTACCATCTCGACGATCCTCTCGCCCCCAAGTGGAAAGACGTGCTGGCCCGGCTCACCCCCGATCCGGTGGATGAGAAAACCGGCATCATGATCGGGAAGGACACCCCCTTTGCCAAACCCCATCGCCACTCCAGCCATCTCTTCTCCATCTTCCCGCTCCACACCCTCACGATCGAGAATCATCCGGAAAAGCTCCCCCTGATGGAGCAATCGATCCGTCACTTTGTGGGAATCAACGGGGACAACTGCATGTTCAAGTTCACCGGCGCCTCCTCGCTCTTTGCGGCCATCGGCAAGGGGAATGACGCGCTGACCCAACTGAAGCGTGCGCTGCGGATCGAGGCGAAGGGCCCCACGGTCACCCCCAACACCCTCTACAGCGAGAACGGATGGCCCACCTTCGAGTCCCCCGTCTCCGCCGCGCGCAATGTCCTCGACATGCTGATGCAAAGCTGGGGCGGAACGATCCGGATCTTTCCGGCCTGTCCCTCCGAGTGGCGCGACACCGCATTCGACGATCTCCTCGCCGAAGGGGCCTTCCTGGTCAGTGCGAAGCGCGAGGGTGGCAAGACCCTCTTCGTCAGGATCAAAAGCCTTGCGGGAAGCCCCTGCCGGATCCGTTGCGACATCAAGGAGCCACAACTTCTCAAGGAAGGAAAACCCGTGCCTGTCACGTCGAAGAACGGGGTGATCGAACTGGATATCCGCAAGGGCGAGGAAGCCCTTCTCTGCGCCAAGGGGGCAACACCTCCCTTCGTCATCTCGCCAATCAAGGCGGATCCCTCCAAGATCAACGCGTGGGGACTCCACTGAGTTTCCCCCGAACCCCTTTACAACCCTAGCTTCCATGAAACCATCCATCCGACTCGTACCGATCACGGCACTCCTTCTCTCTTGCATGGGCATGCCCGCAACGCAGGCCTCTCCGGTTGAGATCCATGTCTCCCCAAAAGGGAAGCCCCAGGCGCAGGGAACCGCCCTTGATCCCTTCCGTAGTCCTGCCGAAGCGATCGAAGCCTTCCGCGCACTCTCTCCCGAACAGCGCTCTCCTGGGGTCTCCATCCTTCTCGGAGAGGGTCTTTATTCAATCCCCGAGGGACTCTCCCTCGAGGAGAAAGACTCGGGCACACCCGGCGCTCCGGTGGTCATTGCTGCTGAACCCGGTGCCACAGCCATCCTTACCGCAGGACACTCGGTCTCGGGCGGCCAACTAGAAACCGTTACCGACCCAACCCTTCTGGAGAGGCTTGATCCTGCGGCGAGGCCACATATCCGCCAAATCGACCTGGCAAAACTGGGCATCGCCTCGATCAAACCCTTCCCCGAGGTCTTCAACGGGAACTGGAGGCCCCTTCAAGTGGTCTTCGGAACGAATTCCCTGCCCATCTCCCGCTGGCCCAACGGCGAGTATGGCTTCACGACGATGAAAAGCGTGACGGACAACGGCAGCGCCGCCAAAGGAGGTACCTTCGTCTACCGCGAGGATCGCCCCGCGCGATGGCAGAAGGCCCTGGATGACGGCCAACTCTGGCTTCGCGGATTCTGGCGCGTTCCCTGGATCATCAACGGGGCGCAGGTCGCCTCCATCGATCCTGAACGCCACACGATCACCCTCAGGAAGGATGTCGGCGGAGGAATCGGGTCCAAATACAGGAAAAACCCGGACGGCACCCGCCCCGGTGACGGAAAGGAAGCATGGTATGCGGTGAATCTGCCCGAGGAGATTGATCAAGCCGGAGAGTGGGCGGTTGATTTCAAACGCCAACTCCTTCTGATCTGGCCCCCCGACGGGGTGAGCGACAACAACCCGATCCTGGTCGCAGCGAACCGGAAACCGCTCCTTGGATTGGACAATGTCTCCCACGTCGCCCTCAAGGGGCTCCGCATCATTGCCTCGCTTGCAAATGCCGTGCAGATAAAGGGTGGCAGCGATGATCTGGTGGCCGGCTGCAGCGTCTCCGATATTTCCCGTGACGGCATCGTCATCGGTGGAGGAAAACGCCACCGCGTCGTCTCCAACGATGTCCGCGAAACGGGAGGTTCCGGCATCGCCGCCTCAGGCGGGGTAAAAGCCACGCTCGAGCCGGCCGGTCACGAGATCCTCAACAACGATGTCAGCCGCGCCGCCAACGATTTCCCGGAGCCAGCCATCCAGATCGGGATCGGCGGAGCCAGCCAGATCCTCAAGGACGCTACGGGCATCCGTGTGGCCCATAACCGCATCCATGACTCGGCGAATGCGGGGGTCCGTTTCGGGGGCTGCAACAACCTCTTCGAATTCAACGAGGTCTACCGGATCGGTCTGAATTCCGGCGACCTCGGGGGCTTTTATGGCTACTGCGGCTTCACCGGCTTCGGCAATGTCATGCGCAACAATTTCGTCCACCACAGCATGAACGGCAACGCCTTCTACATGGATGACGGCACAAGCGGCACGACTGTTGTCGGCAATGTGGCCTACAAATGCGCCATGGGTGTCCTGATGGGAGGAGGCCATTACAACCGCTTTGAACACAACATCGTGATGGACTGCCCCAGGGGTATCCATCTTGATGACCGTGGCATTTCCAGAAAATACACCCTCGAGGACAAACGTCTCGGCGGGGACGTGCAGTCGGTCTTTCCCGACCAGTCGCCCTGGAAGCAGCAGCATCCCGGACTTTCCGCGCTGGTGGCCGGCGGGGAGACGACCATCCCCAAAGGTGACGTGGTCCTTGGTAACGTGATCATCAACTGCGCCGTACCGATGGAACTTCCCAAGCCGGCAAATCAGCACGGGATCACCCAGCGGGCAAACGTCACGAATGGGTCCGCATCTGACTTCCTGAGTGTTGAGAATCTGGACTTCACGCTCCGACCGGGCTCGACGCTCGTTGCAGCGATCCCGGGATTCCCCATCATACCATTCAACAGAATCGGACTTCAGACCGATGCCTACCGGAAGTCGATCCCCCCCCGTGACATGAAACTTCTCAAGGAAGGGGACACCTCGAAACGGAAATTCAACTCGAGCACCGACATCGAGGCCTCCAACAGGAAGTGATCCGACGGATGGTTAAAACCGTTAAAAAGTGAAACCGTGACAAAGTGATGGAAGCATTTTCCTCTGATTCTACAAGGCATCACGAACCAGGGGTACTTCGAAGCCACTTTTTACCGTACCAACGGTCTAACCTTTTTTAACTCCCTGTTTTCCTGATCTTTCAGTTCCAAATGCAGGTTTTTGGATAAAACAATCTGATGAGTGACTTCACGGCCCTTTCACTCCGAACTCCCCGTGTCCTGGATCTCGTCCATGACAATCCGGGTGACGCCCCCTTTGTCACCTCCTTCAATGATCCGGATGGACTGAAGGCCTTCGGCTTCGACTCCAAGGTCTTCATGATCTTCGACTCCCCGCAGTTGGCCCTCACTTGGGAGGACTTCGACCCCTCGATCTTCCCCCAGGGGAGCGAGGAACGCGCTTGGGTGGATGCCAAGGCCACCCGTCTCAAGCGTCTCTACGGCGGCATCAAGGCGGCCGGACTCGGCGTTCTCTGCATGTCGGATCTCATCCTCCTTCCGAAGCGGCTCGCCCGGAAGCTGGAAGAGGAAGGTGCCGACTGGCGCGATCCGCGTCACCCGCGCACACAGGAGGTCCTCCGGCACATGATCGCCGAAAGCTTCGCGATCCTCCCGGAGCTCGACGGCCTGATCGTCCGGATCGGCGAGACCTACCTCGACGACGCCCCGCACCATGCGGGGGGAATCCGGGAGAAAAAGAATCCCGAGGAGACGATCATCCCTCTCATGCAGCTGCTGCGCGAGGAACTCTGCGTGAAGCGGGGAAAGACCCTCTTCTTCCGGACCTGGCTTTCCTTTGACACCGACCCCGAGGCCTATGCGCTGGTGGATGCGGCCGTGGAACCGCATCCCCTGCTCACGATCAGCGTAAAGCACTGCGAGGGGGACTTTCACCGGGGCAACCGCTTCAGTCGCGTGATCGGTCAGGGACGCCACCCCCAGATCATCGAGGTGCAGTGTGCCCGCGAGTACGAGGGGAAGGGATGCCATCCCAACTACATCGGAGCGGGAGTGATCGATGGATTCGAGGAGTACTCTTTCACGATGGAACCGGGCGGCCTGCGGGGCCTCCGCGAATTTGCGCGGACCTCTCCCCTCTACGCCGGCGTCTGGACCTGGAGCCGGGGGGGCGGATGGCTCGGCCCCTACACGAAAAACGAGTTCTGGTGCGCCCTCAATGCCTGGGTCACGGCCCAATGGGGGCGCGATCCCGGGCAGACCGAGGAGGAGGTCTTCGCACGCTACTGCTCGGAAGTGTTGAAGCTATCGCCCGAGGATACGGCAAGCTTCCGCGAACTCTGCCTTCTCTCGGCAAAGGCGGTCATCCGGGGCAAACGCACCACTCAAAATGACATCCGACCCTGGTGGAGCCGCGACCAGTACATTCGCGAGCCCGATCTCCCGAAGGATCCCGAAAAGCGCCTCCGTGTCCTTGACCAGAAGCGCGAGGCAGAGGAGATCTGGGGTAGGATCTGCAACCTTGCCCGGACGATCTCCTTCGCCAACGAGGAGACACGGGAATTCGTGAGGGTCTCCTGCGATTACGGCCGCTTCCTCTACAGGCTCTTCAGGATCAACTTCGAGATGAAGGAGACGGAGGATCACTTCGACGCCGCGACCGCCAACAGGCTTGTCGCCGAGCATGACTCAACCTGGGAGGAGTGGCGGGCCTACGCCGCGAAGCATCCTTCCTGCCCGTCCCTCTATCTGGAGGATTCCTTCCGCTACACACCGGGCAAGGGAGCCTCTGGTGATCCGAAGCACGGCATTGGCGCGTTGGCGGGGAGACTCAGAAAACGGCTCGGAGCCTGAACCCTTCTCCCGGGGTGAAGCCCCTTACTTTTTAGCGGGTGGCTTCCTGTCGTTGATGAGGACTTTTCCTGAAATGCCAAGATCCTCGGAGGCATCGGCATGGAAGAGGAGGGTCACCGAGTGATCCTTTGCCCCCGGGGGAAGGGGGATCTCCATCGGAGCCGGGGTGGCCTGCTCCTTCTCGGCCACCTTGGTGCCATCAAGCCAGATTTCGGCACGGCCCACGATTTTTTCAAAGCTGATGATGCCCCCCTTGTCCGCCACACGCTCGATCGGATGGAAGGACTCGCTCCGCATCTGGCACCAGCCTTCGGACTGGGATTTCTGGACCGAGGGCAACTCGACGACTTCCCAGCTGTTCATGTCACTGTCAGGGATGGGGGCCAGCACATCGGGACGAGACGCGGAGCATGCGGAGCGCTTCCAGCGTGAGATCTGAAGATCCGCGACCGCCGCCGGGACGAAGGGAATGGCGGGTACCCCGCGCACGCTGAGGGTCAGCGACGCTTCCTTGAGTCCGGGAGAGGAGACCTTGAGAACCGCCGGCCCCTTGCCTCCCGGAACGGACTGGAGGATGGCCTGACCGAGACCATTGAAAAGCGAATGGGAGTTCGCCTTCTCGGCCTCGTGGCAGTTGGGATCGCCGTTGCCGAGTCCGATCTGGGCCACCGGGCCCTCCACGGCGAAGGAAACCATCGGAGAGGCCGTCGGGACGTGACGCCCCTTGGCATCCACGACACGCACGGTGACAGGCACGGCATCCCTCCCGTCGCCCGCAATCTCCTTGCGGTCGGGGATCAGCTCCAGCGCCACCCCGTCTCCGGTGGTCTCGACCTTCGTGCGGGCCATCTCCTTGCCATCCTTGCTGGAGACCGCTTCCAGCACTCCGGCCTCGTAAGGCACCTCCCAGCTGACCATGGCGTAGGGATCGACATCCTTCTCCCCGAGGGATTTACCGTTGAGGAAAAGCTCCGCCTTGGGAGCATTGGAGATCACCATGACGCGCACCGGCTTGCCCTCCATCCCCTTCCAGTTCCAGTGGGGGACGATTTCAAGAACGGGACGATCCTTGATCCAGTGGGCCTGGTGCATGAAGAACGCCGCCTTCGGAAATCCACATAGATCCATGCACCCGAAAAAGGATCCGGCGCTGGGCCAGGTGTGGGGCGTCGGTTCGCCTCGGTAATCGAATCCCGTCCAAACGAATCCCCCGGCCACAAAGGGTCTCTGGGCGATGCGTTTCCAGCCGTCGTGATGTGTCGCCCCCCACGGGGCCCGCTCGTCATCGTAGCTGGCGATGATGTTCCGCGACTTGTCGGTGACATATTCCCCGCGCGTCATGAAGGCGGAGGTGTCCTCGGAACTCATGATCGGGATCTCCGGATGGGCCTTGTGAAAATTGTCGTAGCCTGCCTGCCCGTAATTGAAACCGACCACATCGACGACCTGGGAGACATTGAACGGGGCGAAATGCCCGCCGCTCATCGCCGCGGTCACGGGACGGGTCGTGTCGAGTTCCTTCACGGCGGCCGACATGCGGCGCACCATCTCGCACCCCTGCTCGGTCGCCTGCATCGGCTCCTCGTTGAACACCGACCAGAGGATCACCGAGGGATGATTGCGGTCACGCCGGACCATCCAGCGCATCTGGTCCATGTACTCGGGAGCGCAGTTGAAGTTCCGGGACTCGTCCATCACCAGCATCCCGAGGCGGTCGCAGGCGTCGAGGAACTCGGCGGGAGGGGGGTTGTGGGAGCAGCGGTAGGCGTTGGATCCCATCTCCTTGAGCTTGCGGATCCGGAAATCCCAAAGCGAGTCGGGCACCGCCGTCCCCACCCCGGCATGGTCCATGTGATTGCAGGTTCCCTGGATCTTGAGAGGCTGGTCGTTGATGAAGAATCCCTTCTCAGCATCGAAGCGGATCGTGCGGAATCCGCAGTGGAACGCAACCTGATCGGCATTCCCGCCCGGGGAAGTCACGGAGGTCTCGACCTTGTAAAGAGCGGGATGATCGGGAGACCAGAGGAGAGGATTCTTCACGGGGATCGAAAACTTCACGACGGAGCGTCCCAGCACCGGCACGGTCGCCTTCCCGCTTCCGGACGCGACTTCCTTGCCGTCGGGGGAGAGGAGTCTCATGGTGACGCTTCCCTTGGCGGGCTCCTTGCCGGAATTCTCCAGGGTCACCTCGGCCGGGATCTCCCAGGTTCCCTTGGACTTTTTTACCGGCTGGGCAAAGACGCCGTCTGTGACGATATGCAGCGGTGGACGCTTCAGCAACCGGGTGTGACGGTACATGCCGGCTCCCTCGTACCACCATCCTTCCTGCTCCTGGGCGTCCACACGCACGGCGACCGTGTTCAGGGCATTGCCGAAGCGCGCGAACGGGGTCAGGTCGACGGTGAAACCGGTGTAGCCGCAGTTGTTATGATGCACCTCGGTGCCGTTGATCCAGACCGTGCAGTGGGTGCTCACCCCGTCGATCTGAAGTTCCAGATGCTTCCCCTTGTCGGCGGGATCGATCCGGAAGCTCTTGCGGTACCACGCGAATCCCCGGTGCCGGTATCCTTGGGAAAGGTTCGCCTCCTGATCGAACGACCCCTCCACGGCCCAGTCATGGGGGAGATTCAGAACCCTCCACGAGGTGTCGTTGTAATCCTTGGCGGCGGCCCCGGAAGCATTCCCCGCCTTGGCATGGCCGTAGGTGATGTTGTGTCCCTTGATCTCCGGAAACGGAATGTCTCCCAGATGAAAGCGCCACCCTTCGTCGAAGGAGAGCACCTCGCGCTTCACGGTCACGGGAGCGGTGGCGGATGGGGCTGTGCCGACGGGGGCATTCGTGCCGGCTGCAGAAGCGCTTCCTGTGGCCAGAAAGAGTGCGAGCACCACAGGGAGGGAACGGAATGTCGAAATGTTCATGAAAGGATGGGAGCTCCAAATCCTAGAAAATCGGTTCCCCAAATGCATCCCCCAATTCCCCTGGCGCATCAGTCGGCCACTGCTTATGCAAAGGCTTACTCAGTCCCTCCCGGCACTGGGTGTTTCAACCCAAAATATGCATTAGGAAGCATCCACTTGGGGCGCCCGAGGAGTTAAAATCGTTAGAATAGTTAAAGCGTTACAACGTGGAGATGGTGATCCAGCAGACTAACGGATGAAGACGGCCACAGAATGCACAAGCGGCACACGAGAGGGCATTATCGATACATGCTGACTGCATGCAGACCATTATAACCCCTTTAACGTTTTAACTTTTTTAACGCTGCAAGTCTCGCCATCCCGGAAAAGCACCCAAACTTATTACCGGCACGCTAACGGATAATCCGGGTTAAATGAGATTTTTCGTCCCGGGCCAGACATGAAGTGCGAAGCGCTGATTTCAGACGGTTGAGTCCAAGAAAGCTGGGCGCAAGAAGTTTGGATGCGGGGCTAGGCGCCCAAGCACAGCTGTATGAGACATACTGCAAGCGCAGGGCAACAACGCCCCGCGCCAAAGTCCCAAGCCCGGAAAACTAGGCCTTCTCGACCTGCCAGTATTCCAGCTCCACGGGCGTGTCGCGGCCAAAGATGCTGACGGAGACGCGGAGCTTGCCCCGCTCGGGGTCGACTTCCTCGACGATGCCCTGCTGGTTCTGGAAGGGGCCGTCGGCCACCTTGACCTTGTCGCCGACCTCGTAGGAGATCTTGGCGGAGACGGTGTCCTCGCGCTCCTTCATCTGGGCGAGCATGCCCTCGACCTCCTTCTTGCGCATCGGGATGGGCTTGTCCTTGGTGCCGGCGAATCCGATGACGCCCGTGGTCTCCTTGATGAAGTACCAGGTCTTGTCGATGAGCTCGTTCTTGTCGTCGAGCAGGTGCATGTTGACGATGAGATAGCCCGGGAAAAACTTGCGCGTGGTCTCGGTCTTCTTGCCGCGCTTGATCTCCTGCACGCGCTCGGTGGGGATCAGGACCTCGAAGACGGAGTCGCCTACCTCCTCGGTCTTGATGCGCTTGACGATGTTATCGTGGACCTTCTGCTCTTGCCCGGAGAGGACATGAACGACAAACCATTGATCTTTGGGAGCGAGGGCCATGATGGGAAATTACTGGAAAAATCTGGGGAGGGTCAGGGCTGTGTCAGCCAGCCGACCACATTGATGGTGATGAAATCGAAAAAGGAGATGTATCCGCCGACCAGAAGCATCGCGATGATGACGACCAGGGTGGAATCCCAAAGCTCCTTGTAGCGCTTGAAGCCGCGCTCACTGTCGTCCCACGGCCACTGCACCTTCGCCAGTTCCGCACGCACCTCATGGAAATAGGAGAATATCTTATTGGCCATAAAAAGGTATGCGGAAGGACGAAGGATGCAGAGCAGGCCAGGAGGGACTCGAACCCCCAACAAACGGTTTTGGAGACCGCTACTCTACCAATTGAGCTACTGGCCTAGGCTTGGGATGTGTTAGTCGAGGATCTCGGAGACACGACCCGCGCCGACGGTGCGTCCACCCTCGCGGATGGCGAAGCGGATGGTCTTCTCCATGGCGATCGGGGTGATCAGCTCGACGGTGATCGAGACGTTGTCACCAGGCATCACCATTTCGACACCTTCCGGAAGGGTCACCGAGCCGGTCACGTCCGTGGTGCGGAAGTAGAACTGCGGGCGGTAGTTGTTGAAGAAGGGGGTGTCGCGGCCCCCTGCGTCTTTGGAGAGCACGTACCCCTCGCCGGTGAGGAGGGCGTCGGGCTTGATGGAGCCGGGCTTGCAGAG